>JAEIGA010005050.1_pt1 | contig 20264 bp, 24 predicted proteins | sample 9270691 | NCBI WGS metagenome assembly JAEIGA01 (sample SAMN17057246, study PRJNA624740) | gut metagenome | biome: biome; isolation source: fecal sample | host: Bos grunniens | place: China: Xizang | collected 2019 | reverse complement strand
CCTTGTCGCAAGCATCTCCCAAGTGATTTTACTGTTGAATTTAAGGGAGAACCTATTAATAAAACTTTTTTAGAACATCTTGAATCTTTACTGGGGTGATTAATATATGGGACTTATAATTGGTGTAGATATTGATAACGTGCTTAACAATTTAACAGAAGCAGTTCTCTCAGTATATAACTCAGATAGCGGAGACAATCTCTCCCTGTCTGATATAACCGCCTATCATATTGAGAACTTTGTTAAACCTGTATACAAAGAAAATTTTTGGCACTACTTTCTTGACAAGAGAGTTTGGAAACGAATTTCTATTATTGACGGATGCCGTGAAGTAATTGCAAAGTTATATAATGAAGGACATACAATCCTTTTTATTACAACAACCGAAGCCGAAAATCTTCCAAAGAAAAAGAATTGGTTACAGCGTAATTTCCCATTCCTTGAAATACGTAAATGTTTATATTCTTGTCCACGAAAACAATATATGAAATGTGATATCTTAATTGATGACTGTTTAAAGAATTTAGTAGGAGATAAAGAATACTATTCCGTATGTCTTACTTATCCGTGGAATACAACCGAATTAGAAGAATCAGTTCCAATGTTTACCAGAGCAAAGGACTGGAATGAAATCTATAACAAGGTCAAGATGATTGAATCACTAATAAAGGAGAACGACAATGAGTTTATTTAATATGTTTAAAAAGAAAGAATCTACAGAAATTAAATCAGCTAACATACCTGTGGACTTAACTAAAGAGATTAATCTCGCAAAAGAGAAAGTCACAAAAGTTTGTTTAACAAAGAAGCCTTTACAGAACCTTATTGCGAACGTAGCTGTTGCTCTTGATTACTCAGGTAGCATGGACATATTATATTCTAATAAAACAGTACAGAACACACTTGAAAAACTTTTGCCTATCGCAATGACATTTGATGATAATGAAACTATGGAAGTTTGGCGATTTGACAATGGTTGCAAAAGACTATCTGATTTAACAATAAACAATGTCCATAACTATCTGGTAAATGAGAATAGCAATTGCCCTACTGGGGGAACTAATTATGCTCCTGTTATGAAAGATATTGTTAAAACATATAAGAAAAATAAGATTCCAGCTTACATTATTTTTATTACAGACGGAGACAATTTCGATAAAGAAGAAACAACGAGGATTATTAAAGAATCATCTAAATATCCTATCTTCTGGCAGTTTGTAGGTGTAGGCAATGCAAGTTTCAATTTCTTACAGACTCTTGATGATATGACTGATAAATATGTTGACAATGCTGATTTCTTCCAAGTAAAAAACATGAATGATATTACCTATGAAAATCTGCTCAACGAGTTTCCAAATTGGCTTGAAAATCCAAAAGTAAAGGATATGCTACCGAAAAAACCTGTAGGAGAAATCATCTATATGTAAACCAAACAATTTAGTACAAGGAGTTTATTAGATGAGATTGGATGTCTTGTTAGTAGAATCACGACAAGAGTAAAACAATTAAGAAGTATTAACAAAGGAGAATGAACATGAAACCTAATAGAGCATTTTGCAAAATGATGGGTAATCGTAGAGAGCATATGCCAAGTGGTATCTATATTGAAATACACAATGCTCCGTCTGATGCAAAATTTCTTGTGTCAGATGAACTTGGTACTCACATGGGATTTGAATTACACCGTAAGGAAGTCACAACAGAATCAAACATTTCAATATACAGATTGATAGGTTGTTATAGTGATAAAAAATATGTTAAACCAGAGGACGTAATCAAATATGATTTTCGTAACGCAACGGAAGAAGAAATAAAAACAATAAACCATTATGCTTGTTTAACTTAAAGGAGAATGAATAAAAATGAATATGGATATAAAAATAAAAATTAAATATTTTACAGACGTAGAACCAATAAAATTCATAGGCGATAATATTTCTGATTGGATTGACCTTAGAGCTGCTGAAACGGTATCACTTAAAGCAGGTGATTTCAAACTTATCCCTCTCGGAGTAGGCATGATTCTTCCAAACGGTTATGAAGCAAATATCGTACCTCGTTCAAGCACATTCAAAAATTATGGAATCATTCAGACTAATTCTTTTGCGATAATTGATAACAGCTATTCAGGAGATAATGACCAGTGGTTTCTCCCTGTATATGCCACAAGAGATATTACAATAAATAAGAATGACCGTATTTGCCAATTCCGTATTAACAAGAAGCAGCCTATGATTCATTTTGAAGAAGTCAGTCATCTTAACGAAAAAGATAGAAACGGTATAGGAAGTACAGGAGTGAAGTAATATGCTATTATTTATTATATTCCTTTTCATATTATTGGCAAGTCCACCAACAGCAATTGTATTTCTCCTAATCTATGGAGCGTACAGATTGTTTACAAGTGGCAGTAACAATAATAAAAAACAGTAAGACAAAAAATAAGGGGATAGATTATAAAACCTATCCCCTTATTTTAATTCTTATTATCTTCTGTCTTTTCTTCGTCTGTCTTTTCTTCTTTATCATGAGTAAGTACCATTGACTTATTTACCGATGCAGATGCTGTTGATTTTGTTTTCTTCTTTCTCCAATACTTCTTTTTCTTCTCCGTGTAAGTCTGTCCCATTGTTTGTTTTAACCTCCGTTCTATCAGGTAATATTACTGTGTTTTTACCGTTACAATCTTGCTCTATCTGTATTTCTGTTTCCTCTACATACTCAAAACTGTCAATAAATTTTTGTGTCTTAATAACGAGAAAGGCAGTTATAATAAGACATACAAAAGTGATAGTAAGTAAAACAACGAACCCGATTGTTAATTTAGTAACTGTTGCATCAAATCTTTGTTGTGCTGTAATATACATTTGTTTCCAATTTTTATTTTCACACTGTTTGCAATCGGTCATTATTATTTTCACCTCACTTTAGTATAAGACTCATTAATGCTCCTACTATCCCCATTCCTACTGCACCTAATGTGGCTGAACAAACTTTAACAAGTAAAGAAAGCTGTGAATTTGTTTTGGCAAGTGATACAGTAATTTCCGTTATTTCTTTATTAATGCTTTCGTGTCTTGTATTACAATCGTCTTTCTGTACGTATCTATTATCAAGAATCTCATAATCTTCTGCTGTAAGCATTTTTGTAAACCTCCTTACTTGTTACTTATTTTTATTAGTACGCCCCAATCGCCGCCAGAAAGACAAATTCCTTCGCCAAGACCATTATCTTTTTGAAATTTATGAATAGCATCCATAGTCTTTTTATCGGCAGTTCCATTTATATCTACATCATATCCAATTGATTTTAATTTCTCCTGTGTCCACTTAGTAAGTTCACCACTGTCATTAGGTTCAATTGTATAACGTCTAAGCTCAGTTAAAGAAAGGTTTCCTATTATTCCGTCTACGGTAAGTTTTGCTCCTTTAGTGTTAAGTATCTTTTGAAGTTTAATTTCAAGACTATCATTTGTATTATCAGAAACCGTTTTATCTTCTTTGATATAATCAGCTCTATTAAGTCCATAATAATTCCAATAAGTCTGTGGCTCATTTATAATACTACCAGATGTACCACCTCTGACCATTTCGTCCCCAAGCCATTTCTTATTCCCATGTTCCGCAATAGTACCAACATCACAATGTATATACGCTGACGTAATTCTACCTATACCGTTAAAACCTATTTCCTGTGCAATACACGCAATAAGCCTTGTATCTATCACTTCACCTTTGCAGGTAATCTGAAAGTCCATAGCCTTGCCTACAACGTGCATACCCCAACCTGAACCACCAACATTAATATCATGCCGTTTACAACGATTAGCAGAACTTATATTAATATGAACATCTTTGGCAGAAACATTTTTAATATCAGCTATAATTGATATTAACTTTTCTATTCTATCAATAAGGTCTGTATTGACTGTGATACTGTGTGTACCACCACATTTGCATTTCAACTCCTGTGAATTAATATGTGGCGATAACTGTTCTGTAGAATTATAAGGTAATACATATACGCTCATATAATATAATCACTCCTTCCTGTTATTATCTTCTTTCTTTGTCTGAGTGCCAAAATAAAACCCCATGACAATTAAAAACGTACTATATACTTTATCTGTGTCTATCTTATTGCAAGCTCCAAGATAACAAAACAAAGCAGTTAAAGCAAATGTAACAATGCTTTTAACATCTATAAGTTTACATATTCTTTGTAGAAGTGCTTTCATAACACCACCTCATGTTATATCTTTATCTTTACTTCTTCCTGATATAAAGTTGGTAAATCCCAATCAATTGCATCTCTTGTTCTATATAAAAATTCTGCATCTCTTAATTCTTCATCAACGTCTTTTACATATCTCATAACAAATTCAGCTACAGCTATTTCTGACATATCTAACAAATTATGGTAAGCATCTTCATAAATGATTTTACTTTCTTTCTCCCATTTTATCCATTCTTTTATTCCATATTTAATAAGATAAATTTTATCATCAGGAGTAAGTTTGTCATTTGGTTGCTTTAATATGCTGAGATTCAAAATATCTATTTGCGGTGGATTATCCGCAGTTATCAATACATGAAGATGTTGAGAACAATATTTTTCTAATTTTAATAGACCGTCTGTTTCTTCATGTAACTGTTTCTTCTGACGTTTTGCGTCAGACGTAAGGTCAATGAAGTTAAATAATTCAGTAAGTTGAGTGTGAACCATCATTGCACCTACCATATGATTTGAAAGTTTTTGAAGTATCTTGTGCATTGGTATTCTTCTCCCTTCGTGGTTCAATATTTAGTTCCACACTCCATTGTCATGTTCGTGTACGTTATTAATAGGATGCCAACCATGATAATAAAGTGTAACTTCACTTGGTTGCACCACAGTACCTATATTAAAAGTATTTGTACCAACTATTGTGGGAACACTTATATTAATGATTTCATCAGCATAATCGCCTATCTTCATGAGCGGTTCATTTACTATACCAGTTTCTTCTGTTGTAAGAATATACCAAATAGTAACAGGTGTGCCAGCCGCATACTGAGCAGCGAGGTATGTTTTGAAATCATTAGCAGACGTAAAATCTTCTGCTTCTATCCACCACCTATTTAGAGTTGCCGAGTCGCTATATATAGTGTTTTGAGGAACATCTTCAATTGGCCTTCCGTCTGTTATAGCTGAGAAATGCGTGCATATTACGGGTGTTCGTCTTGCGCCTAAAATCAACGAGTTGGGCATAGTGAAACGGAATCGTGTATAGGTAGAATCGTATACGAAGCTTTCTTCGCCAGTAAAGACGAGTTTCTTAATGCTCCTCGTTGACTGTACTTCTCCGAGATAGATAGGGGTTGTGGTGTGGTTGTAGGGTTCATAGGAGATGGCGGTACTGCCACGGTTGAGCATAGTTTTGCAGTAAGGTAACGAACCAGAACTTGTTCGTGCATTAGCCCTATACGCAATGGTTATATATCCATCGACACTTTGAGCCGTTATATTCTTACCTTCGTATGCTCCATTTGTGGACGAATTAATGCCGCTTGATACGTTTCCAGACAAAAGAAAAATATCAGTAATGTTGTTATTCGATTTAAAGTTAGTTGATAATGTGAACATGCCATCGCCAACAAATAACGGTCTGTAAATCGCATTGGTGTTAATTTCTGTATAATCTTCATCCCACAAATTCACCCCACCCAATGAAATCGGGATTTTAATTCCGAATGGCTCGTAAGAAGGAGCTGTCGAGCCTACTGCAAATATCATGTCTGATTTACCAACCCCATTGTATCCGGAAAAGTTTACGATACAGTATGCGGCGTTGCTTGGAGCAGTTGCACTGAATGAATACACTTTCTGACCGCTTATTGAATAATCGCTTTTCGAGATTATCTCTTTATCGGCATTAAACCAACACATTGCAGCTGTCGAAGCAACGGAATAGTCGCCATCGTATGAAAAAACATATTCGGTACTAGGTTCAACTGGTATATAGTCAGTGTGATTCAGTTTGTACTCCTGAGTTGCTACACTGGAAGTCTTTTCTTCTCCTGCTGAGTTTATCCACTTACCAAGTACGGCAGTTGATATATCAAACAGATTTCCTGTATTATCACCTGTACCTTGTGGTATAATAGGAGACTCAGGTGTTGGCACACCACTTTGAATAGCATTACCTTTTATTCCAACCACTATTTCTGAATTATCAGTATAAAGCGTAGCAGGAAGGATAGTAAGGCTATCAGTCATAGTTGTATTAATATAATATGGTATATCTGTCCATGAACCATTTATTCTTTTTTTTAATTTCATATTTTATCTCACCATCCAACTCCAATACTTCCGTCAGGGATAGTGCCTGTGGGAGCTGTTGTTGAAACATATATGCGTATACCACCAACAGTGATATAATTAGAACCGCCCTCACTCATGCCTACTGTCTTTGCCTGTTCCGCAGCAAGCAACGCATCTGACTCAGCTTTAGAATAAGCATCTTTTGAAAAACTAATCCATGTATAATCTTCTAAATCTGTATCGTACCCCCATGTATATTCTGTTCCGTCAGCAATACTACCACTTGCACCTGCGTATTTAACCGTATAAGAATCGCCTTCCTGTGCGTCATTTGGTAAGTCCGCATAATAATTAACACTACCTCTATAATGTACACCACCCATAAGAGACTGTGTTACTTGGTCAGTGTATTTCTTCGCAGAAGATTTACACAAAATATATGTAGCCGCATCCATTACTTAATCACCTCCTCATACTTCTCTCCATGTCTTATTCTGCTCATCAAAAAGAAATCCTTTTCCTGTATCTATTTCAATGAAAACACTTCCATTGATAACCTGCACACCATCTATAAAGTCAGTAGGTTTAGTATCGGTTGACTTTCCATAAAGTTCAAGAGTACGACTGTTCGTATTCTGTCCTATTTTTCCTATTGTTACCATAATATTCACTCCTTTTTAATTAATAAAAAAATAGGCGATAGTTTTACCTACCGCCTATTGACAAAATTATTTACCTTTACATTTCAGCCATAAGACGTTCAAACTTTTTACGTGTCTTTTCGTCAGGAGCTTTCTCCATAAGTTCTTCGATTTCGCTCATAAAATCGTCACGAGATTCTTCACGACCATAACGTCCACGATTACTACGTCCTCTTTCATAGGAGTTACCTCTACGAGCATAAGAATTGCGAGTAGAATTACCGCCACGATTTGCTCTTGACATATTATCGTAGTAGTAATCGTCCATATAATAACCAGAGTAACCCTGTTCCTCATCTTCTATCATGCCTATAAGACACTTAATGTATTTCATTGTTTCAACAAGGTCTTTGAGATATTCAACGTGCTGTTCATCAAGCTGACCGCCAGCATTTTCAAGTTCTTTCTTTGTAGATTCAATTTCCTTGTAAGTCATTTCACAAAGGTCATAGAATGTATCAAGTTTCTTATCCATTGTAATTGTACCACCTTTCTTATCTGATTCTACGAACACCCTGATATGTTATAATCAGATTAGCGTTCATAACATTAATTGCCTGTGTGCTAATATTAGTAACAGAAATACTTTCACAACCGCAAAGACTTGGAACTGCTACAATAATAGAAGTTCCCACATTATCTCCTGCGATATCTGAAACAAGGGGTACAGTAACAGTCATAATACTACTTGGGTCTGTTGCACCGTCTATTGTGATAGCAAGACTAATAGGTTCTACCGTGCCAGCAGGTGTAGTAGGAAGGGATATATTTCCATGAAATTCTACTAAATACAGAGTTTCGTATATCCTTCTACAACCACAGCTACAACGAGTGTTGGTAGGTGCGTTATTGGCAAGACGGAATACACCACTTCCATCTCTGTGAAATACTAAACCCTGATTACAAGGAACAGGAGTTTCAGTAAATATCACAGCCTGATTTGAAGCAACAGTCTGTGTTGCATTTGAACTAAATTCAGCAGCCATATCGCCACCTCCAATCAGAAGCTACCATTGCATCCGCAACCTGTGTTGGGCGAGTTAAAACTCGGATTGCATGAGAACAGAGGTGTATTTCCTGCTACGGGGATAGAAGGAGTAGGACAATTTGAAAGTCTGCTATAAATTGAATTTACGATATTGTCAGCATTTGCAAGATTTTCAGCCCTTGTTGTAGCCATGTTTACAGCGTTCTGTAAACCAACGTTTTCTCTCTGAGCCTGTGCAAGCTGATTCTTAACTCCGTCAAGTTCTAATGCACAAAGCTTATCCATAATTGCCTGATTGCCACCACGAACAGCATCTACAATATCTCTTGTGTTCATTGCTGCCTGAGTTCTTGTATTGCAAGCTTCTGTTGCTTCTGTATATCTAAGGTCAGCTATACCTGCCTGTACACCATTGAATCCCTGTGCATTTGCTGTCTGCTCTGCAAAACTTCTATTAAGGCTTGCAAGTTCATTAGCGTTCATCTGCTGAGAAATTGCAGTCTGTGTACCAAAGATAGCCTGATTTACACCGTTAAATCCATTAGCCAAATTCTGATTTACTCCATTAAGTCCGTTAGTCAGATTTGAATTTACACCGTTAAGACCATTAGCCATATCATATCTCATATCACCGCAACACTGACAAAGCTCTGTAGCAAGAGAAGATATAGCACCCTGAACAGCAGTAATACTATCATGAATCTGTGCATCTCTAAAACCGCCATTTACATTACTATTGATTCCGTTCTGACCGTTAAGAAGCCACGGGAAATCATAGCCAAGCATCATATTGCCATAGCCACCACCGAAGCCACCACCGAAACCAAAGCCACCATTACAGAGGGCAATAAGGAACAGTATACCAAGCCAACTGTCACCGCCACCGAAAAGACCGTTTCCGTTACCACCACCATACATAGGCATACCATAGGCAGGTGATACAAGCATTGTTGTGTCTGTTCCATTTCCGTTTGTAAGAGCCATTTTAAACTCTCCTTTCTCTCTAAATAATTAGAGTTGATAAAATAAATGAATAAATAAATGAATATATATCAAGGCTATTGCCCCAATACCAAATTATTTTATTCCAAGCATTGAATATACCTGTCTTTGAATAAGTGGAGGTATCTGACCATTGCTTGCTAAATATTTAACAGCCTGTTCAGGTGTCTGAATATTTTGAGGTAGATTAAGATTACCAAGATACTTCATAGGATTCTGAACAAACTGCTGATATAGTTGATTAAAATTAGGCATCTGCATAGGTGTCATTTGATTCGGTATCTGTTGTGTTTGATTCTGCTGAAAGCTTGCCATTAATGGATTACTCATTGCTACCGTTAAACTCCTTTACAATTTTCTGCATATCATTTATAATGCTTTTATATGATTCAAACTCAGCCTTTGTTATATAAGCTGATAAATCAATTTGATTATTAATATTGTCATTATTATTTTCTACAACATTACTATTATTTATGGGTACATCAGGTTCTTCTGTAATTCTAAACTTTTTAAAAACAGGAGTTTCAAGAATAGAAGCTCCTGCTGATTTAGTATAGAAATATGGTTCATTATCATTAATGAACATAACAGAACAATTGGGAGCAACGTCCCATTTACGTGCGATTTCCTCAGATGCAACATGAATAATTACATTACTCTGTGTAACCTGTTGTGGCATCTGCATATTCTGATACTGTTGCATCGCCATTTGTTGCATTTGCTGATAGGCATTAGGATTCATAAAATACGGATTAGGATATGGCATTGTTATCACTCCTTTGTATAATAATATATTGGGATAGTGTGTCCACTGTCCCACGCATCAATATAATTTCCGTCAACGACAGCAACGGCATGACTACCAGTTGCAAGTATATACGAACCAGTATTATGTTCTTTTGCAAAGTCAATAACTGAATAACAATAAGGACAATCATTAGGGCATATATATCTTTTAAATCCTTTGCTTCTTAAATACCAATCCCACACTCCATTATTATTTCCCCAATCACCAATATAAAAACCTTCCGCACAAAGAGCTGTATAAATTTGTTCCCATGTATCGCCAGTTACAATTGAAATTGCTCTTATTACACAATCACCTGCATAGTAATTATCACGAGGATTTTTATTATATCTTATATACATAATCACCACCAATACTAATCATAAAAATTTATTATACAACCTATTGGAAATGAAGTAGGATAATAAGTACAATCTCTTGCTATCGTTACCGAAGTTAAAGAGGTATTCGTAAAAGCAAATTCGCCTATATGTTTTACCGATTCAGGTATGACAATCGAAGATAAATTTGTGCAATTAGAAAATGCTCCCAATGTTTTTATATCAGGCATTAAGTCATGATAGATAGACATATATCTCCTTATAGGAGTTAGCCTATATAAGTTCTTAGGATATGGGGTTTCAAAAACTTTATCCGTTAAAGATTGAGAAGAAATTACAATAACACTTTCATCTTCATCTAAACCATAAGTATAAGAACAATGAAGTGTACATTCAGCAGGAGGAGATATGTTATTAGGATTATACAATCCAATACGAATATATCTTATCCACGGATATGTACTAAGGTCAACAACCTCTCCACTATTTCTGTAACCCGTAATTGATTGACGAAAATCCATATTTGAATCATAACAAGCAAAAAACCATTGAACACTTTCGTCACATTGTACTGATATACTACAAGAATTTATTCTATATAAATTACTTCTGATTCCAGTAGAAAGAGTATTATCACTACCAGAACTCCAACTAAAACCACCTTGTACAAAATCATTAATAATAAATTCTGTTATACCACGAGGATATAATGGCTCTGCTGATTCTTCATATTCTTGCGGTGCTTCTGTACCCTCACACAGCATTACCCGTGTGTCGTATTCACTTTGATTTGTGTAATATACCACCAAATGTGTATCAGTGCTACCAGTCGTAAATGTCAGCACGTTCTCTGAATCTATCATCCATGACTGTATAGGTGTTCCAATGTTTGTCGAACTCGTTGCATAAAGGTACTTAATATCATCATCATACGTCGCTATTCTGAAACGTGTCGAGCTGTCAAAACGTTTAAGTGTGTACGTTGTATCAGGCTGTAAGTCGGCGTAGTATGAAGCTATTGCTGTTCCACCACCATATGTATACGTTGCTAAAACTCCGTTTATAGTGCCATTATAACAACCTTTTCGATATCCTTTGTATAGTAAGTTGCTCATATCAATCAACTCCTATCGGGAAGCCTATATCAAAAAGATAATTAACATCTTGTAACTGCTCATTTGTAATACGTATATATTGATTAGTTGTTGTTACTCCTTCTTCAAATTTTGAACTGTTAATATATCCTTTATCATTAGTATATCCACCACCACTAAGAGAAGTGTTAGCTGGAACTATACAATCAATAAAAGAATTATAAAATGTATAAAAAAGTGTTGTAGGGATTTTGCCTTGTAAAATACTATTATTTAAAACTAATGTTCCACCGTCAGAGCGTACTGAACCTGATAAATTTATAATCGAGTTTTTAACATTAAGACTTCTATCATCATTCCAATAGCTTGCTGTAAACTTCGTACCGTTTTGAAGCTGTGCATTTACTGAACAACCTTCAAGAACAAAGCTATTTGACGAAAGGTCAAACATTTCTTCGCCACCAAAACTTCCTGAGATTATACAGTTTTGCATTTTTCCATTGCGAAAAAGCCTAAAACCCTCATCGTCAGCCCTCATATTTATGAGCTTTAAATTTTTAATTATTGTACTCGTGTTTACCGAAGTGTCCATAATAAATCTTCCACCTGTTGTGAAAAATAAATTTTTGATTTCTCCACCTTTAGCATCAAATTGAGTACATTTAATATATATCATTTCGTCTATGCCTTCGGGGATTACATCATTCATATTAATTATTGTGTTTTCAGGAAACTCAACGTATGCTTGTTCTGTTCCTATTGCAGTCACAAAATCTTCCCATGTGCTGACGATATAGGGGTCAGCCTGTGTTCCTGTACCTGTCATATCATTTCCTCCTTTATTCTATAGTTTCCACTCCATCAGGAATACGTGCAGCAATAATATCATTACGAGTATTAAATGACGTTACTGTCAATATTTTAGTTGTACCATTGCCAATAGTTGCAGGAACATCAGGTCTTGTTTTATCTCCTATATAATAGTAAATATCTGTTTCTCCATTGATAACATTATAAACATAATCATTATCATCTGTTTCATCATAATCGATTTTATATTCAGCGATATCAATTCCCATAACATATGCTTTAACATTATTAATTGTAGCATATCCATTAGCAATAATTTTAATATCATGCAGTCCACTTGAAACAACCATAGGATATGAAAATGATATTTGGTCAACCTTATTTAATTCTAAAGATTTAGATATAATTATATCATCTATTATAACATCATCGACTTTAATGGTTACAGATATATTTCCATTAGACAATCCAACATAATTAATATTTCCATTAATATAAATGTTAGTTTCCGTAATGGCTCTAAATGTATTACTAAATATCGTCTTGCCGCTTTCAATGCTACCAGTAGTTATATTACCTAAAATATAATTTAGATTAATAACTTTATTTTGAAACGATGCCCCTACAAACATCATACGGTATTTAGAAATATTTCCTTGATAATATAGTTGTGCTGATTGACCTACTTGTAATGCAGTTCCAGATAAGTTAGGCACAACATATTTTGTACCAGAAGATACAACGATTACTTCAACATTTCCAGAATCTAATTTATCAGTTACCACACACGGAACGGTACATAGATAATTGGATTGCATCATAGCAGTTTCAATTCTACTATCTATTAAATCAATTATATCCATTAGCCACCCCCGTAATATTTGTATCAATTGGCAACCAATTAATGTTTGTCACATTCATATCCATTTGTTCACAAGACAAAGGTATTGTTATAGATTGAATTACAAAAGTATTATTATCTAATCCATATGTTTTATTTGTTATACCAACTGTCTGATTAACGTCTATATGTGGCATAATAGGACACTTCAACTCGACAGCCATATTTAATATTGATTGTTTTAATAAAATATATTCTGCATATTGTTTACAGCGAGAAATCATTTCATCACGAGATACGCTGACATAGCTGATTTCAATTGGCTCTAATCTTCTTATGCCAGCAAATCTTACTCTTAAAGGCGATAGGGGATTATTATTGTAAGCAGTATAAGAAACATTTTCTAATGTGGGGTCTGAACTATTAGTATAAACAGTTACCACGTTAATACCGTCAAATCCATAACTATAACTTGCTTCATTAAGCCATGCGTCACCCTCTGCAAATTCCCATGAATGAGGAACATAAATATATCCATTAGGATTATCAGAGTCAATCATACTTGTGAAGTTAAATCTTCCATTCCTATCATAATATACATCTGCTCCATAACCTTCACTCAAAGCTTCAAATAAATCTCCGAGATATGCACCTGAGTCAACAGATATTTCGTTCTGTGTATATTCATGGAAATACTTCATATCCACTAATGGTAATACAGGGTCAAGAACATTAACTTCACAAGCCTGTTGATTATAATTCATAGCAGAAGTCATATTCATCATCAATGTATCTTTTACCAGTTGTCCAATATTACTTCCTACTTCAATTATATATTGCACGTCTGCCATATTGGTTTTTAAATCTCCATTTAAAAGACCGCCCTTGTCAATGCCCTCGATTGTCATAATCTTGTTATCACCGCTTGCTGATTTAGTAAGGAATACACCTTGCGAAAACCAGAATATATCTTCACGAGTTTTTAACCCCAACCATAATTTAAACTTTCTTTGAAACCAAAACGCACTATTAATGTTTGGTGTATATTTAGAATCAACGTTCATTAAATTCAACGTACAAGAACGTCTAACTATTTGCTGATAATTAATATTAATTTGTCCAGAAACATCAACCAATACGTCTTTAGTTATTTCTCCTATTGCCGTTTCACCATAAGTTAATAACTCAACCCTAAGTGTGTATCTGTGAGAAGGAGACTTTAATGCAGCGATGTACGCAGAGTTAGCTCTGTTATAATACTCCATTAAATCATCTCCTATCTTTTGCATCAAACGGCAATGTTCGTCCTATTAGAATATCATTTATATTGCCACACTCAGCCCATGAAAAATTAAACCTTGTAGGAAATTTATTATAATTTTCCTGATACTCGGTAGTAGGATTATCTACAATATTTACTAACCATACATCGCCTTTTTGTGACCTAAGAATATAAAGACATTTCTGTGATATAAACTTTCTCCATTCTATTACAGTTTGAATATCATCTATATATTCTTTCGTTGTACAATTTAAGTGTCCCAACATTCCCGAAACAGACCCAGATAAATAATTAGTATCAGCATTTGAGATAGAAGAATACTGTCCATATCCATAATGCAATACTGAATTGATATTTTGCGTTATAGTAGTATCTTCAATTTCTGCTTCAAAATACCATGTATCACCATAAAAATAAAATGGTCTATTACATGAATCCTTACCACTATCATATAAAGCTGTAATAGTATAACCTACAAAATTTGTTTCTATAATATCAGAAGTCCATGACTCATATACAAGCCCTTCGTCTTGTGTTAAATTATTGGCTGAATAAGGGACGAAAATATACCTATATCTTCCGTGCGATGAAATAGTGTAATCATTAGTTCTATCCGTTCCTATAAATACCAATTCTCCTGTATCTACATTTTCTCTGTAAATTCTACAATGTCCATTATTTACGCTTAGCTTTAATTGATAATAAAGGTTGACATATCTCAACGTATTGCCAGCAAAATCAGCCCTATGAGGATTGCTTGTACTCCAAACATCTTCTTGAATCGCAGGTATAAATTCTCTTTGTTGTTCAACAGTAATGCTAACATTATCCTGAGTAACTATTTCAAGTTCAACTTTGTATGGCGATGTGTCCCCGTTTAATCTATAGTGTTCAGGGAATGTATACTCAATATTTTGTGAAAATATTTTTCCACTATCTCCAACTTGTATAGCTTGTCTTACGCTATTTATTTTATACAAAATAAATCTATAATGTTTTATCAAAGAGTTTTCAGCTTGGTAATAACTTCCTACACATTTAATACCAAAAGAGTTAGCCTGTAATTCTACGCTAACTTCGGGAGTAGTTCTACATTTATAAAAATATTGAGGTGATATTTTATAGTTGCTATAAATCTGATATCTTGTTCCAACAGGCAACGTATCAACCATAGGTGTATCTAACACGATTTCTCCTGTGCTTTTATTATAAGATAGAATAAAATAAGATTGATTATTTATCTTTATAATCATTCCTATTACATAATATCCATATCGATAATCAGGAGTACAGATTAACCCATTATCACCCCATTCATAGATATTTGTTATTCTATCCTCTATATAAATTGATGTATCGCCTATATGACACTCTCTTTGTAATTCTCCGCTTAATACAGCAATGTCATAAATATTTTCAGTACCACTCATATTACGTTGCGTTATTAATACTTGTGCGGTATAATCATGACCATTAATTAACCCAGTCATAGGAGTAAGTTGAAATTTGTCTCCATTAAATCTAAAAGGCTTTCCAGATTCAGAAGCAAGACCACCAGTTGATAAAACCTCACCAGTTGTATAGTCATATCCTCTAAAGTATGCACCAGACATAGCATCTCCGTTAAATATAAAACTAATTGCATTAGAACCGTCTGTTGCATTAATATCAAAAGCAACGTCATTAGGGTAATAATCAGTTGGATATTCAATCATATTTTATTTCACCTCCTGTGATAATAATATTGAGCCACCTTTACAGATGGCTCGTATAATTAATTATTTTACTTTACTTGCCATAAACGATAAATCAAGATAGTTAGTCATCTCTCTCTGAAACGCTCTGCTAAATTCAGTAGGATTATTAGCAACAACAGTCATATGAGATATTGTAACTCCGTTATTATTGTTAATCAAACTATTACGATTCATCGCCATATTTAAACGTCCTGCGTTACTAATAGCACTCGCTATAAGATTAGGAGTGGTGTGAACATACTGATACAGTTTAGAAGCATCAGCCGCATTAAATACAACTTCTGATTTCTGTTTAGTTCCGTGCATCATTGCTGTACCAGTATAATCAACAACACCACCGTTAGCATGGCTACCAAAAATAGGAATCTTAGCAAATACTGAATCAGCCATTGTTCTACCTAAATCATAAGTGCTTTGCCACATTTTTGAAGCTGCTCTTTCAAGGGCTTCTGCTGCACTTTGAATATTACTTGCATTAACATCAAGATTAACCTTTGTATCATTAAGTTTATTTAATGCTTGCTGTAAACGGTCAACTTCACCTTGTTTGTCAGTAATACTCTGAATAGCATTACGATAATTATTAGCAAAGTTATTCATATTATTCTGTCGTTCTTGTAAGGTAGAGTTCTCGTTTACCATTGCGGTATACAAATACCGATTAGCATCATCAAAGCTATTCTTAATACTATTAGCAGTTTTTGTTACTTCGTTTTTATAATCATTCCATTTCTTTATTTCAGAGTCAATAGCTTTAATTTGTTTCTCTCTTTCAGCAATAGAAGCTTTCAACGAAGATATCTCGTTGTTGGTTAATGATTTAAGCTGAGTATTATAACTTGAATAAGCCTTGCTATAATCGGTAAGTAGGTCTATATCTTGTTCATTAATCTTCTGTCTCCAATCAGCACCTAAAATGTCTTGTGCTAATTTTTCATCTTCCAATTTGCTAACAGAAGTAGTTACATCTTCCCACTGTTTAGCATAATCTTCATATGCCTTAATCTGAGAATCATAAGGCAGTAATGCTTTATCTCTTTCTTCTTCAAGCTTTTTAATTGCTTGTTCATTTTCAAAAGAAGTTAAATCATTTTGTGCAGCATTAATCGCTGATATGTCAGACTCATATGTCCAACCTCTTGCAGAAGAATAAGTTCTCTTTTTATTTTTCTGTGCATTTTCAAGAGCAGCTAATTTCTCAGCATAAGTAAGAGCATCTTCTCTTTCTTCATTCTCTGTTTTAAGATTATTAATGAGATTGTCATAATATTCTTCTGTAGCTTTTCTACTTTCTTCGATTTGAGAAATCTGGTCTTTAACAGTTTCTTGCACTACGCTATTAACTGTTTCATAATTCTTGATGATATCTTCAAGATTAGTTTTCTGTTCTTCGAGAGTAGCAAGCTGTTCTTCAAGAGCAGTTTTAGATTTTTCTATTTCTTCTTTCTGCTTTTCATATCCATCTGTGATATTATCAATTGCTGTTTCTTGTGCTTTAAGTAAACCGTCAGCTACCTTATTAAGTTCTTCTATATCCGTTTTGATATTTTTAATTTGAGATTCAAGAGCAGAGGTTTGGTTTTTAATGGATTCTGTTTCATCTCTTGTCTGTGTCAAACGAGAATTTAACTGTCTAATAAGTAATTCGTTTCTGCTCCACAGCACATTATAATCTTTAACTTTCTTTTCTGCATCTTCTATTATTTTCTTTTGTCTTTCGAGAGCTATAATATCAGAAGCACTATTAACATTGAAATTGACATCTTCAATTTTTCCTGCCAGCAGATTTCGTTGACGTTCTAAGTATGCTTCTGCTCTTTCTCGTGCTACAGCTATTGACTTCCGTTCTTCTATAGTTTGCTCTTTAATCTTTTCGATAAGTTTATTTCTTAATTCAATTGTTTGTTCAATAGAGAATTTATATTCTCCATTTACTATTTCAACATCTTTAAGAATATTGTCCGTATCATATCCAAAGATTTTCCAAGCATCTGCGTGAGAAATTGTTTTACCCTCAAATAGTTTACCTAATGCACTGTCAACCTCGTCAATTTCTTTTGTTGCATCACCAAAAGTTTTTTCAACAAAATTATTAAACTCGGCTTGAAAGGCTGTAATATCATCAGATATATTATTAATATTCAGGTCAATCATAGAGAAGAATTGCATTACAGTATTGTATGAATCACTACCCTCATCAAGTTGATTCTTTACAACGTCCTGTAAAAACTCTATGCCACTTTTAATATCTATGGCATCCGTAAACTTTCCTTCTTTAACTGCATTTTGGAAAGCGACATACTGTGCTTGAATTTGGTCTATGCCATTTTGAACAGTAAAGTTGTTGGCGATTTGTACTGCCTGTTGTGTCTCCTTAATGGCATTTTCGTATTCTTCTAAAACGCTCTTTATTTCAGGCATACTTGATTCTAATTTAGTGATTTCAGAATCAAATTGTTGTAGTCTTTTAGTATATTGAGCTTCGCTTTTTCCGACTTCTTTATATACTTCTCGTAATTGTTTTAAACTTTCTAACTGTTCTTCTTTTGAGCCACCTAAAACAAAGTCCGTACCCCATCGTGTAGATTCATAAGGGTTATAATTTTCTAATCCTAAATTAGTGAAAGCATTTAATACCTCATCAGAAAACCAAGAGCCTTGTGCATTATATTCATAGCTGGCATACCAATCTCTAAATGCTTGTGCATATCTCGATTCATTAGACTTAACATATTCTTCTGCATTTGCCCTTTTAATCTGTTCCTGTAAGGCAAGATTCTCAGAAAGTTTACCATTAACTAAATCTATTCCTTCTGCTTCTTCACCATACTTATCTTTCATTTGGTCTTGTAAAGAAAGTAATCTCTCTTTGATTTCTGCTACATCGGTAGTAGAAGCGAGAAGATTGGTGTACTGAGTTTCAAGAGATTCCATAGATTCTCTTTCTTCTTTATATGCTTTAGCAGCCTGAATACCTTGTTCTCTAAGTTCTTCTGCTTGTTCCTTAGCTTCGTTAATTTTTTCAATAACCTTCTGGATTGTCCATATTACCGCACCTATAGCCAAACCCGTAAGCAATGCAGAACCGAAAGTTTTCAAAGCTGTTAGCGAAACAGTTAAGGCTCTTGTCGTACCTGTTGCGACCGTTTCTGCTTGTGAAAATGCAACAATTTGTTTAGTAATACCACCAATAACACTGATTAAACTTATTCCAGATTTAGCACTTATTAAAGCAATAACTGGTGTGATAACTGTTGGCAAAGAACCGAATGTTTTGCCTATCTGCGTAATTAAATCAAGTATTTTGCTTGCTGAATTAATTATAAATTTTAATCCTTCTGACTTCATTAACGCAGTAGACAAATCTTGAAATGCTCTTTTGAAATTGTCTATTGCAGCCTGTACACCAGTCATAAGTTTTTCATTTTCTTCTAACGCTGTGCCTGCCGCATTGCCTAAGTCAGTCATCGCAGCTTGCACTTGTCCTGACTGGAATGACTGAATGAGGGCAAGACCTATATTTGCTCTATTCTTACCGAATAATATTTCAGTAAGAGATGCACGAGTTGTGCTTGAAAGGTCTTTCCATATTGCAGAAATATCTGCCATAATATCGTATGTACTACGAAATTCGCCTGTCTCTTGGTCAAAAATATCTACCTGATTTTTAGTAAGATTAAGAATCTGAGTTTGAACCTTGCTGACTTCCATAAGGTCATCAACTGGCTCGTTTAATTCTTCTAACTTACCTTTCATACCTTGTACATTCTGTTACTTTCGGATAGCTCCTACTGACCGTATCATTACGGCGGTTAGTCATTTCTGGCTAACTCTCACGTTTCATTATTAATAGGATTATAGCGTGAGTTCGGACTATATATTACCCTCGTCATTTTTTTTGACAGGGGGAATAACTTCATAATATATGTTACCATATATTACCTGTAGTCTCTAAAGTGTCGTTATATATTCAAACTTTGCTTGTATTTTTGTATTGCCATATAAGCATTGGCATACTCTTTCAAATTTACGTTGTTTTGATAATTCATATCTATTTTATAAATCATACATGGAACTTCCATTACGTATTCATAAATAAAGGAGAATAGTTTTTTTAATGCCGATGCATTAAACCTCAAAAAATAATACTTTCCTTTTTCTTGTTTTATTGAAGTTTCTATTCCCCATTTGATTTTAAAATATTTTTGAAGTAAAATATGTTCTTCGTAATTAAAACATTCTGTACATAACTTTCCCCACCTATTACCTCTATTCATACACAGACTTCCATCGTCCATCCACCATATTGCCAAACCTAATTCGTCTATGTTTTTTAAGTAATTTAATGATATTT
>JAEIGA010005049.1_pt1 | contig 20266 bp, 15 predicted proteins | sample 9270691 | NCBI WGS metagenome assembly JAEIGA01 (sample SAMN17057246, study PRJNA624740) | gut metagenome | biome: biome; isolation source: fecal sample | host: Bos grunniens | place: China: Xizang | collected 2019 | reverse complement strand
GGATATATCATTTCGGGAATCAAGACTGCTGTAGAGGTTAAGGTGGGAGATACCATCACCCATGTCGAGAAGCCATGTACATCCGCTATCGAAGGTTTCGAGGAGGTGAAGCCTATGGTCTTCGCCGGTCTTTATCCAGTCGAGACCGACCAGTATGAGGAACTCCGCGCTTCGCTTGAGAAGTTCCAGCTGAATGACGCGTCCCTCGTATTCGAACCTGAGTCGTCGCTTGCGCTCGGTTTCGGATTCCGTTGCGGTTTCCTCGGACTTCTCCATCTTGAGATCGTCCAGGAGAGACTTTTCCGTGAGTTCAACATGGATGTAATCACGACTGTCCCTAACGTATCTTATAAGGTATATACTACTCAGGGAGAGTGCCTCGATGTCCACAATCCGTCGGGACTTCCTGCGGCAACGCTCATCGACAGGATTGAAGAACCATATATCAGGGCTCAGGTCATCACAAAGGCTGACTTCTTCGGACCTATCATGAAACTCTGCCTTGACAAGAGAGGTGTCCTCATCAATCAGCACTATATGACAGCTGACCGTGTTGAGCTTACTTACGAGATGCCGCTTTCGGAGATTGTCTTCGATTTCTATGACAAACTCAAGTCTATCTCAAAGGGTTATGCTTCTTTCGACTATCACGTGATAGGATTCAAGGAGGCAAAGCTCGTCAAACTCGATATCCTTCTTAACGGTGATCCTGCCGATGCACTTTCGACACTCATCCACGCGGATCACGCATATGATTTCGGACGCAAGATGTGCGAGAAGCTGAAGGAACTTATCCCTCGTCAGCAGTTCGATATCGCAATCCAGGCTGCAGTCGGTGCTAAGATCATAGCGAGAGAGACTGTGAAGGCTGTAAGAAAGGATGTGACCGCGAAGTGTTACGGTGGTGATATCTCCCGTAAGAGAAAACTTCTTGAGAAGCAGAAGCAGGGAAAGAAGAGGATGCGCCAGATCGGAACGGTCGAGGTACCGCAGAGTGCCTTCATGGCAGTTCTCAAGCTTGACTAGAAAATATGAAAACACAAAAGGGGAGACCGTCAACGGCTTCCCCTTTTACATATCTCCCAGAGGGAGCATAATAAGATTCTTAACCGAAGGCAAAGGTCGCGTTTCGTTCCGTCTTCATCGTTGTAGATATTGTTGTATTTAACGTTGTTTTACGCGTTGTAGTGGCCTTGAAGCCATATTTTTTCTTTTTGATGAAAAAACACAAACAAGAATTGCAGGTTCCTTTGGAGCAGGAGAGGGTGCTTCTGCACACCTGTTGCGCGCCATGCTCATCGGCAATAATCGAGTTCCTGATGGCAAATCGGATAGAGCCTGTCATCTATTACTGCAACCCGAACATCTATCCGTACGAAGAGTATCTCATAAGAAAGAACGAATGTACCCGCTATGCGAAATCTTTGGGGCTGACCATAATCGATGCTGACTATGACCACCAGGCCTGGCTTGAGGGGGTCAAGGGAATGGAGAACGAACCGGAGAGGGGAGGACGCTGCTCGCTCTGCTTCAGGATGCGTCTCCTGGATACCGCGGAATATGCGCGTAACAACGGTTTCAGGGTCATAACGACGACTTTAGCCTCATCGAGATGGAAGTCTCTTGAGCAGATCGATGCCGCAGGGAAATGGGCCTGTGCCAAGGCTAATGCCGAATGTCCCGATAGAGAGAACGATGTGATATGGTGGGACAGGAACTGGAGGAAGGGCGGACTTCAGGAAAGGCGCAACCAGATCATCAAGGAATATGATTTCTATAATCAGTTATGGTGCGGCTGTGAGTTCAGCCGCAGACAGCAGGAATTCTAGATATGGCTCATGCGTGCGAACATCTCGGCTGCCGCAGCCTGAGTAAGGAGCCAGTGCTTATCCTCTTTGTTTTTACCTGAAAGGTCAGCAGGGAATAGCCCCTGAGTCGTTCTGACCTCATTCCAGGCATGTTCAAGACTCTTTCTCACATCGTTCACGTATGTCGCGTCTCCATCCATATGGTAGAGTTCTATGAGTCCTCTTACCATAATTGCATGAGACCAGACATCGCCTTCCTTAAGCATGCGGAATTCTTTTCCGTCCTTGTCAGTGAACTGCATGAAGAATCGCTCGTGGCAGGACTTCGCTGTTCTTCGCGCCTCCTCTATATACTCCATTCTTCCTGTTATTCTATACAGAAGAGCGCCTGCCTGTACCATCTGCCCGCTGTTATATGAATGTTTCCTGTCGTCCTTCACGCGGCGAAGGTCCATATTGTCCATATACAGCCAGTCCTCCTCGTCAAGCAGACTCTGTTTGGTCCATTGGTAGAGTCCTTTCGCCATATCAAGGTAGTCCTGATTCTCGGTAGCAAGATAGAGCTTGGCGGCGAATACGGCTCCCGGAGCATTCGAACAGGCATTCTTGCTGAGTTTCTTCTGCTCGCATCTATATATGCCTCCGTCTAGCCTGTTGTCGATTCCGCTTTCCACAAACCTCCAGATTTCTTCAGCCTTGGCAAGATATGACTTGTCTCCGGTGATCATATAGAGATCGGTGAAGTCTATTCCAAGCCAGATGTTGTTATCATAAAAGCGGTCCGAGGGGACCGCTGTATTGATGTAGGATGCATATCCTGCAGGTGAACGTCTTGAGTCATAGTATTTTGCAAGTCCAGGGAGAATCCTGTTCCTGAGTACCTTCTCATAGGCTGGGTCGGTCTCCATTATTGCAACGGCTGCGGAAAGGGTACCTGAGAAGGGCCACAGATATGAATAAGGTCTGTCTGCATCAGCGCTGTCATTTGCAAGGTTGCCGGTCTTGCTGATGGTGTGTGGATAGTTCTCTCTGAGAAGATTGCTCCCGCTCGCGAGATAATTGCTCCAGATGGCATCCATCGTCCTATGTGCGCGGCGCACGGGCTCATTCGGAGCGGCGCTGACGCTGTTGAGGGTGGCGGTTGCTGATTTTACGCCCTTGGCGCTGACTTCTACAGTGATGCTTCCTGGGTCGGTTCCGCTCTGTACCAGGATGGTAAGCTGTCCGCTGAAGAGATGCATCTGAGGCTTGTGGAAGAGTTCAAGACAGGTAGGATCTCCGTTGGCAATTGCTCTGAATGAGCCTGCTCCGCTGACCTTGACATTCACGAGTCTGTTGTCGACCGGTACAGGATTTCCTTCCTTGTCGACAAGGCTCACGTTGATGAAACTGATGTCTTCGCCGTCTGCATCCAGAATCTTGCGATCCGGAGTAAGTTTTATTGAATGAGCCTTTCCGGCAGTCCTGACCACCTTCTCCATTGCCGCTTTGCCATCCTTGTCATATGCGACAACCTTTATCTCGCCAGGAGTGTATACCACGTCATCCCAAATGAGGCGATAGCGCTCCATCGCCCTGCGGCCAAGTTCCGGAGTCTGCCCCGAAGGCGCTGCCTTTGTGCGCTTGCCCTGTGACTGTCCGTTCACGAAAAGTTCGGCAGAAGGGTATGAAGTGTACACCTGAACAGGGGTCACCTGACCTTCGCGTCCTTTCCAGTTCCAATGAGGAAGTACATGGAGGGTCGGTTCATTCTCGTTCCAAAGGCTTCTATAAAGATAGAAGCGGTCTTTAGGAATATATGCGAGGTCAACGATGCCGAATACAGAAGAATGGTTAGGCCATGCGTCTGTGTCATATGGAGTCGGCTCGCCGATGTAGTCGAATCCTGTCCATACGAACTGGCCCATGCACCAAGGGTAATCTTCGTCGGCGGCGAAATCCTCATCCGGAATATTTGACCACCAGCAGTATTCCGTATCATATGATGAAGACTGGTGGTCAGGGTGGGTCTTCTGTGCTCCAAGTTCCATAGGGAAGTGATATACACCTCGTGAACTTACTGTCGAGGCTGTCTCGCTTCCTAGGATAAGTCCTTGAGGGAGAAGAGAATATGCCTGAGGATATCTGTCTACCTTATAGTTGAATCCGACGATGTCGAGTTGCGCTGCAAAGCCGTTTCCAAGTACGGCATCAAACTGGTCCATACCGCAGGTCACCGGACGGGTAGGATCCTCGCGGTGGCAGATGTCCTGAAGCCAGGCTGCAACTTTCACTCCCTCCGTGCCCCATTGTGACGGAACCTCATTTCCTATGCTCCACATCACCACCGATGGATTGTTGCGGAAGTGGTGAAGCATGTTTATCATGTCCTTTTCCGCCCATATCATTCCGTCTCCCGAATCCTGGTTGAAGAAATGGTGGTAGCCGTTGCGGCACTTTGCCTGATCCCACTCGTCGAAGTTCTCGAGCATGACCATGAAGCCCATTTCATCGCAGAGTTCGATGAGTTCCTCTGCAGGCATGTTATGCGATGTCCTTATGGCGTCGCAGCCCATGTCCTTGAGAATTGTAAGCTGGCGTCTGAGTGCCGATTTGTTGATTGCGGCTCCAAGAGGGCCGAGGTCATGGTGCATGCAGACTCCCTGGAACTTGCGCATCCTTCCGTTGAGGAAGAAGCCTTTTTCCGGGCGTATCTCTATGCTCCTGATTCCGAAGCGTGTCTTTACTTTGTCTAGCAGGATACCTCCCTCCTGTATGCTGATGGCAGGTCTAGGACCACTCCAGTCTGTATCTATGGATGCGCCTGCATATATCTCTGTCTCAGCATAATAGAGTTCCGGGTTTTCCGGTGACCAGAGCATAGGGTTCTCGACTGTCACCTGGTGCTCTACCTCGCCCATGAAGAGCTTTCTTGTGTCCTTTCTCTGTGCGACGATCTCTCCGTCAGCGGTCTTGATCACTGTCCTGACTGTGACAGGAGAGCCATCCTCCATGCCGTTCACCCTGGTGCGTACCTTGACGTTCGCATATTCTTCATTCACGACAGGAGTAGTCACGTAAGTTCCCCAGACAGGGATGTGGACTCTCGGTACAGTGATGTGCCTTACCTTTCTGTAGAGACCGGCGCCCGGATACCAACGTGATGATTCCACCTTGTTTTCAAGCAGGACCACTATCTCGTTCTTTCCCTCCACAAGATAGTCGGTGACGTCGCACCAGAATGAATTGTATCCATATGGCCAGAAGCATACTTGTCTTCCCATTACCTGAACCTTGGCCTGGCTCATTGCTCCATCGAAGAGGAGGATGTGTCTGCGACCGTCCAAGGTGCCGGGGGTGATTTCAAGGCGATGTCTGTATGTGCCCTGTCCCGCATATGGAAGTCCTCCTGTGCGTCCTGTCTTTTCAGATGCGACCTTCTCGCCGTTCTGAGTGACAGCCACAGTCTGAAGGTCGTGTGACCTGTCGAACGGGCCATAGATGGCCCAGTCGTGAGGTACTTTTACATTGGTCCAACCCTTGACTGCCCAATAATCGTGTCCATGACGGAACTCCCAGTCAGTCAATGTCTTTTCGCTTCTGAAGTTTTGTCCGAATGCGCTAAATGCCACTAGTGATGCCGCTATGGCCGCGAGGAAATGTCTTTTGCTCATTTCTGATTATCTTGAATTTTACAGCCAACCTCCGTTTTCAGACACAAATGGTCTTGAAATGAGGGAAATCTCTCTTGAGAACTCAAGTTCTCCGATATTGTATTTGCCTTCACCCTTGCCGACGCTTGAGCTGAGCACGAGCCTTCCGCCTCCTACTTTCGTGCAGGTGACTTCGAGTCTGCCGTCCTTCACCGCAGGATCGCTCTGGATGCCGAGAGACTCCTTTGTCTTGTTGTCAATGCTGACCTTGAATTCGAAGTTCCTTGCCGTCGCGCCCAGATGCTCGCCAAGGTCTACTGAAACCTTCTCGCCAGTCTTCACGATGACGGAAGGAATGCCTTCGATGGCGTTGAGGAAGCGGTATGCATCGACTGCGCCTGTTCCCATTTTGCCTTTATACGATGAAAGCTCAAAGGTTCCGTTTGCGTAAGTCTTTGAACCTGAATCAAGACGGCCGTCAATGTCGTTTACTGAAGTAAGGAGCATGGAAACAAACTCCTCTCTGCTGAACTTCTTGTCGAGTTTCAGTGCGTAGGCCATTCCGAGTGCCGCTACTCCGGACACGTGAGGGCAGGCCATGGATGTACCATACTTGTATACATAGCCGGCTCCGCCTCCGCTGGTGATGCCGGTTGAAAGTATCATGCAAGGCGCCTCGTTGCTGAGTACGGGTGCGAGCCATGGGTCTCCGCCAGGAGCGGCGATGTCGCATCCGGCACCTCTGTTGCTGTAGCCTCCGGGAAGGAAGTCAGGGCCAAAGGCTGTCACTGATATGCAGAATGGAAGTGCACCGGGATATGAAGAGGCGTCAGCGCTGTCATTTCCGGCAGAGTATACCACGATGTTTGACTCCACCGCCTCGCAGTTGCTGTTTGCCGGGTCCATGAAGTATTGGATGGCGGCATGCTCGAAAGGTGCTCCGTTAGTCTTGCCTTCAATGCCGTTTATGTAGTCCTGGTCCGAGAAGATGGATCCGCCGGCAGAGCCATAGGAGCACTGTGCTATGCAGGCTCCGTTGTCGGCCGCATAGATGAAGGCCTCGGCTACTGTCTTGTCAGCGGCTTTCGCTCCGTCCTTGAAGATCTGGCAGGACATTATGCGCACGCCGTCCTTGTTGCCTGTGCCTCCGGCTATGGAACTTACTCCCTTGCCGTTGTTGTTCACAGCGCCGATGATTCCGGCAACGTGTGTTCCGTGGTCATTTCCATATGATGCGCTCGGACGGGATTTGCCCTCTGCGAAGTTATATCCATTGATGTCGTCGGCGTATCCGTTGCTGTCGTCGTCCATGCCGTTGGAAGTCTCTGCAGTGTTTACCCACATCGCATCCTTAAGGTCGTCGTGGCTGACTCTGACACCTTCGTCAAGCACGGCCACGATGATTCTCGGGTCACCGGCACAAAGTGCCCACGCGTCCTTCACTCCTGCATCCGCACCTGCCACAGCCGTTGCCGCAATGGACTTTTCTCCGGTGTTGATAAGGTTCCACTGGTCCTTGAGCATAGGATCGTTGAACTGAAGTGTCCCGCCTGCTCTGGTGAGGAAGGCCTCGTTTGTATCGATGCTCATGTCTGAGCCTATCCTTTCAAGTGCCGAATTGTACTGGAAAGCCTTTACTGATGGGTTACCCGCAATCTTTTCGGCAATTGCCTGAGGCTGCACGGTCTCCTCGAAACGAAGTTCATACCAGTCAAGAAGGCCGTATTTGTCGGCAACTGCTACATTCCTTGGAGTGACCTTGAGGGCCGGTTCCGCCGAAATGATTCCGCTGCCTTCGAAAAGGCTGCTGACGTCGCTTCCTTCCGGAAGGTCAAGTCTCACCAGCAGACTGCCCTTGATGATTTCTCCCTCAGCGCCTCCCACGAGTTTGTCTTCATATGCCATGGTCGGCTCAGAAGTGGGATAAGTCTCTTTCATACAAGCACTTGCTGCCATCAGAAGAGCCATCAATGTAATTCCTGTCTTTCTCATATGGTCTTGTCTTTTTTTAATTCTTGAATGGGTCGAGCGCTGATGTAGGCCTTCCGTTACTGTCGAATGCCCCCATACCATATGAAGACCAGCCAAGGTCCGCATAGTCTGCAGGCTTCCAGTCTCCGTAAACTTCAGGCTCCCAATAGAATACTCCATGGCATTCCTTGATTTTCGCAGCCTCTGTCAGAAGATATTGCATCGCTTCTGCGGACATCTGGACTTCATCGGCAGGCATGCCTGTCTCGCAGATCATCACCGGCTTGCCGAATGCTTTGGCTACGGCTCCGATGTTGTCTATGCATTTGCCGGCGTTTGTCTCCCAAGCCTTCCAGCCGTTGTTTTCCCACCATGTCGGATAGATGGACATGCCTATCATGTCGTATTTCACGCCGAAGGCCTTCATGAGTCCGAAGTACCAGGTGTAAAGGCCAGAGTCATGGCCATTGCTGATATGGAGGATGATCTTGCTGTCGGGAAATACATCCTTGGCTGCCTTGGCTCCTGCATTGAAAAGTTTCGCAAAGCCGCTGGCCGAGTCTCCCGCTATCTGTCCGGCAGGGTGCAGCATGCCGCTGTCTACCTCATTGCCTATCTGTACCCACTCTACATTTACTCCATTGTTCTTCAGTGCCTTGAGTATGTCGGTGGTATGGTCTTCGACAGCCTTGATCAACTGTTCGGTTCCATATGAAGACCACGCTGCCGGTGTTACCTGCTTGCCGGGGTCCGCCCATGAGTCGCTGTAATGGAAGTCTATCATTATCTTCATTCCGAGAGCCTGCGCTCTCCTGGCCTTCGCAAGCACGTCTTCCTCGCCGCACCAGCCTCCTTTAGGATTGACCCATACCCTGAGGCGTATCGAGTTCATTCCGATTTCCTTCATCAGCATGGTGCATTCTCTTTCTTCTCCATTGCGGTTATAGAACCTGAGACCGTCTGCTTCCATCTGGGTGACCCAGCTGATGTCGGCTCCCTTAGCGAAAAAGGTGCGCTCTGAGGATGCCGTTCCTTCGTTGTCAGCTCCACCTCCTGCAGGCTTGTCCTCAGGGGTACACGAGGCCGCCAGGATGACTGCAGATGCAAGTATGATGCGTATGAGTTTATTCATTATCTCTCAAATGTTACAATCTACAAATATATAAAAAAATCCTGAATGCAGCTCTTCGCTTATGATTCATTTGTCCTGGATTATCTGTCACTTAATTTTCTTTTTGCTAAATTTGCATGATCTTGACATTGTGGTCGATAATAATTATTCAAACATATGAAAATGAGAAAGATAGCACTTTGCTTTTCAATTGCGGCCCTTGCCGTAATGGCCGCCGCTTGCGGAACCCAGAAGAAGTTTGCGGGCAATCCGGTCTTTCCGGGCAGATATGCGGATCCCGAGGGTGTCATCTGGGATAAGGAGTATTGGATTTTCCCTACTGCGTCCCTCCCGTTTCGTCAGCAGACATATCTGGATGCCTTTTCATCAAAGGATCTCGTCAACTGGACAAAGCACGAACGTATCATTGACAACAATGAGGTCAAATGGCTCTGGCAGGCGATGTGGGCTCCTGCCATAGTCAGGAAGGACGGAGCGTACTATCTCTTCTTCGGAGGAAACGACATGCACGAGAAGGGAGAAGGTGGCATCGGTGTGGCGAAGGCAGACAGGCCTGAGGGCCCATACAGGGACATCCTCGGCAAGCCGCTCATCGATGAGGTGGTGAACGGAGCCCAGCCTATAGATCAGTTCGTGTTTCAGGACAGTGACGGCACATACTATATGTACTATGGTGGTTGGAAGCACTGCAACGTGGTGAAACTCAATGAGGATTTCACCGGACTTGTGCCTTTCGAAGATGGCAGTTTCTACAAGGAAGTAACTCCTGAAAATTACGTTGAAGGACCATTCATGTTCATCAGGGACGGCAGGTATTATTTCATGTGGTCGGAGGGTGGATGGACGGGCCCCGACTACTGTGTTGCCTATGCGATATCTGACAGTCCTTTCGGCCCGTTCGAGAGAATAGGAAAGATCCTCGAGCGCGATCCGGAGGTCGGAACAGGTGCCGGTCATCATTCCGTGATTCATGACGAGAAGGACGACAAATGGTATATCGTCTATCATCGGCATCCGCTCGGCAGCACGGACGGAAATGACCGTGTTGTCTGCATAGATGAGATGCATTTTGACGAGAATGGATTCATAAAGCCGGTAAAGATGACCTTTGAGGGTGTAAAGAAGAACAAACTCTGATTTTAATTTGGATAAGAGGCCACGATTTTTTAACTTTGACCGGATTATGCAAAACAATTAATAACAGAAGACTGATATGAACAATCTTTTATTTTTAGGAAACTTCGGAGCGGGTGAAATCATCATCGTCGCTCTTGTTGTGCTTCTTCTTTTCGGTGGAAAGAAGATTCCGGAACTTATGAAGGGCCTTGGAAAGGGCGTGAAGAGCTTCAAGGACGGAATGAAGGAGGTCGAGAAGGACCTCGATATCGACGGAGACAACAAATAATCATTTTATTAACGCTAATAACGTAATCATGAAAAAGGAAATTTCAAGAAGGTCGTTCCTTAAGACAGGAACAGCCGCTGCAATCGGCCTTTCAGTAGCACCTGAAATGCTTGCAAAGAAGAAAAAGAAGGAGGAGGCACCGCTTCCTATGGACCGCAAACTCAAGATCCTCGGTGTAGGTATCGGCGGTAGAGGTGCAGCAGTCCTCAATGGCCTCAAGGATGAGGAGATCATCGGTCTTTGCGATGTTGACTGGAAGTACGCAGCTCCTGTCTTCGAGCGTTTCCCAAATGCAAAGAGATACAATGACTACAAGGTGATGTTCGCAGAGATGCTCGACCAGGCTGATGCCGTTATGGTTGCAACTGCTGACCACACTCACGCTATCATCGCTGCCGAGGCTATCGTAGCCGGAAAGCACGTTTATGTAGAGAAGCCGCTTACTCACACAGTATATGAGTCTCGTCTCCTTACCAGACTTGCTAAGAAGCACGGTATAGCGACTCAGATGGGTAATCAGGGTTCATCAGGCGAGGGTACAAGACTTGCCTGCGAGTGGATCTGGAACGGTGAGATCGGTGAGGTTACAAGAGTTGAGGCTTTCACAGACCGTCCTATCTGGCCACAGGGTCTTGAGCGTCCGGCTGAGGCAATGCCTGTACCTAGCACTATGAACTGGGAGGCATTCATCGGTCCTGCACCTATGCGTCCATACCACGAGATCTACACTCCTTGGAACTTCCGCGGATGGTGGGATTTCGGTACAGGTGCTCTCGGTGATATGGCTTGTCATATCCTCCACACTGTATTCAAGGGCTTGAAGCTCAAATATCCTACTAAGGTTCAGGGTTCTTCTACACTCCTTCTCAGCGAGTCATGCCCTAATGCACAGATGGTAAAATATGTTTTCCCTGCACGTGAGAACCTGCCTAAGGTGGCGATGCCTGAGGTTGAGGTGATCTGGTATGACGGCGGTCTTAAGCCAAACCGTCCTGAGGGTCTTCCTGCAGGTAAGGACCTCAACATCGACGGCGGTGCAGCTATCTTCTACGGTACCAAGGATACAATGATCGTAGGTTGCTACGGTAACAAGCCTTACCTCCTTTCTGGCCGTGTTCCAGATGCACCTAAGGTTCTTCGTCGCGTAGAGACAAGCCACCAGAAGGATTGGGTGCGCGCTTGTAAGGAGCATCCGTCAGTACGTGTACCTTCAGCTTCTGACTTCTCTGAGGCAGGTCCATTCAACGAGATGGTTGTAATGGGTGTAAACGCTATCAGACTCCAGGGCCTTAACATGGAGCTCGAGTGGGATGGCGAGAAGATGGAGTTCACCAACATCCCTGAGAACGCTACCGTACGTTCAGTTATCCACGATGGCTTCACAATCCATGAGGGTCACCCTACATTCAACAAGGATTGGACTAAGCCGGTAAATGCTCGTGAATTCGCTAAGGAGCTCGTTAACCATACTTACCAGAATGGTTATGCTCTTCCAGCAATGCCAGAGGAATAATCTAAAATCAATATCAAGAATATGAAGAAATCATTCGTTTTCGGCGCCGCTCTTGCTGCTCTTGTGGCTTGCGGTGGCCCTAAGGCTCAGGACCTCGTTATCGGTGAGGTTACTTATGTCGGCGAGGCAACAGAGGTTGCTATGACTCCGACTACTCCAAATTGCCCTGACTACGTGGTAGTCAACAACCCACAGGTAGACCTCGCTGCTTTCCCGGTAGACGCTGAGGGCTTCCATGTGATCTTCAACGGTAACGAGAAGATGCAGGGTTGGAGAGGTTATGGTAAGGATCATATCCCTGCAAGATGGTCAGTAGAGGAAGGCTGCATCAAGTTCGCCGGTTCAGGCGGTGGTGAGGCTCAGACCGGTGAGGGTGGTGACCTTATCTTCGCTCACAAGTTCAAGAACTTCATCCTTGAGATGGAGTGGAAGGTTTCAAAGGGTGGTAACTCAGGTATCTTCTACCTCGCTCAGGAGGTCAAGAACGCAGAAGGAAAGTGGCAGCCAATTTACATTTCAGCACCTGAGTGCCAGGTTCTTGACAATGTAAATCATCCTGACGCAATGCTTGGTAAGGACGGAAACCGTCAGTCTTCATCACTTTATGACATGATCCCTGCAAAACCACAGAACTCTAATCCTGCAGAGGAGTGGAACAAGGTAAGAATCATGGTTTACAAGGGTACTGTAGTTCACACTCAGAACGGTGAGAACGTAGTAGAGTACCACCTCTGGACTCCACAGTGGACTGAGATGCTTCAGGCAAGCAAGTTCAGCGCTGAGAAGTGGCCAATCGGTTTCGAGCTCCTCAACAACTGCGGTGGCGAGAATCATGAGGGTTACATCGGTATCCAGGATCATGGTGACGACGTTTGGTATCGTAACATCCGCGTGAAGGTTCTTGAGTAATATGAGAATACTTAATACAGTTATAATGGCAGCTTGCAGCGTATTTTTCCTTGCAAGCTGCTGTTCTGCTGAGCAGCAGTGCTGCCCGGCACAGAAGGAGATGTCTATCCAGCTCTATTCTGCACGTGACCTTATCGGAAATCCGGAGAAGTATGCCGCTAACCACGAGACAGTCCTCAAGGCTCTTGCTGAGATGGGCTATACCTCTGTAGAGGCAGCCAACTTCGCTGACGGTAAGTTCTATGGCGTATCTCCAGAGGAGTTCAAGGCTGACGTTGAGGCTGCAGGACTTAAGGTCCTCTCTTCACACACAGGCCGCAAACTCTCGAAGGAGCAGCTTACTACCGGTGACCTCACTGAGGTTCTCGCGTGGTGGGATGCCGCTCTTCCTGCTCACAAGGCAGCAGGTATGGAGTACGTTGTGATTCCTTCTATCGGAAAGCCTGAGACTCTCAAGGAACTCCAGGTTATCTGTGACTATTTCAACGCAGTAGGTGCAAAGTGTGCTGCTCTCGGTATGAAGTTCGGTTATCATAACCACGCTTACGAGATGGAGAAGGTTGAGGATGCGATCATGATCGAGTATCTCCTCGAGAATACAAATCCTGAGCACGTGTTCTACCAGATCGACGTGTACTGGGCAGTATACGGTCACTATAGCCCTGCTGATCTCTTCAACAAGTATCCGGGCCGTTTCACTCTCCTCCATATCAAGGATAAGAAGGAGATCGGTCAGAGCGGTATGGTAGGTTTCGATGCAGTCTTCGCAAACGCTGAGGTGGCTGGTATCGAAGGCTATGTAGTTGAGGTAGAGGGCTGCAGAAACGAAGAGGCTTTGGAGGGTATCCGTGTAAGTGCGGACTATCTTCGTCAGGCTCCATTTGTAAAGACTTCTTATGGCAAGTAATTCAGATAAGAAAGATATCGAGATGAAAGAACAGCCCGGTGATGATGCCGGGCTGACTTTCTGGGGTCATCTTGAGGTACTCAGATGGGCCTTGGTGAGAGTGGCGATTGTGGTCTTTCTGGCCATGGTCGGATGGTTCATCGTCATGACCGATATCTTCAAACCTTTTGTTCTGGGGCCTACCACCTCGGAATTCTTCCTTTATAAATTAATGGGATCTCTCGGAGATTGGATCCCGTTCATGCCGGATTTCTCCAACGATCAGTATCACGTAGATATTATCAACATAAACGTGGCGTCACAGTTCATGACCCACATTTCAACCTCGTTCTGGTTCTCCCTTGTTACGGCCTTCCCTTATCTCATATTCGAGATCTGGAAGTTCATCAGACCGGCACTGTATGACAATGAGAAGGGCAGCATCGGCCTTGCCTTCTTCTTCGGAACCGGAATGTTCTATCTCGGATGTGCAGTGGGTTACAGCGTGATTTTCCCTTTCACCTTCCGCTTCCTTACCGAGTATCAGCTCAGTGCAGAGATCGTCAATCAGATCAGCCTGAACTCCTATATGGGCACCTTCCTGATGATGGTGTTCGTGATGGGCCTGGTGTTTGAGATTCCGCTTTTAGCCTGGGTGATGTCCCGTCTTGGACTTATCCATCAGGAATTCCTCAAGCAGTACAGACGTCATGCTGTTGCCGTCATGCTTATTCTTGCAGCGGCCATTACACCTACAGGTGATCCGTTCACACTGTCAATAGTGTTCGTTCCTCTCTATCTTCTCTATGAACTTGCAATACGCATCGTGCGTAAGGCTCCTGTAGAGGATGAGGATGAAGAAGAGGCTGAGGAAGTTACGGAGGCTTAATCAGAAATGAATTGATTCAATGAGACTTGCAGTACTTCCACTGACTGTCATTATCTGCCTTGTGTCATTCTGCTCTTGCGGCAATGATGCGGGGCAGTCCTTTTTTATCCCGCAGGGATATGAACTTATCTGGAGCGATGATTTTGAAGGCTCCGCTCTCGATGCCGAGCACTGGACTCCCGAGACCGGACATGGCGAGGGAGGCTGGGGAAATGCGGAACTTCAGTACTATACCTCGCGTGATGAGAACCTTTCTGTCCGTGATGGCAAACTTGTCATCAGGGCGGTGAAGGAGTCATATGAGGGTGCATCAGTGACCTCGGCAAGGATAAAGACCCAGGATAAGTTCACCTTCACTTATGGCTATATAGTGGCCTCGATCAGGCTTCCGAAGACTGCGGATGGACTCTGGCCTGCATTCTGGATGATGGGCAATGATATCTCTGCCTTAGGATGGCCTAACTGTGGTGAGATCGACATTCTGGAAATGGGTCATGCCGACGGCATAAAGAACGGTGTGCAGGAGCAGTATTTCAATGGTGCCTGCCATTGGGGAATACCATATCATCAGTATACGGCTTCGCACGTCACTAATCCTTATTCTGTGCAGGATGGACAGTTCCATACCTACACCTGCATCTGGGATGAAGAATCCATCAGGATGTATCTTGATATGGAGAAGTTCCCGGATGTGTCGCCTTATTTTGAAATGTCCATAGAGGATTGCGGCGATTCGGAGTTCCGTAAGCCTAACTTCATCCTTCTCAATCTTGCGGTAGGCGGCAATTTCCCTGCAATATGGGATATAGAAAAAATCTCGGCTTTAGATACAGGATCTGCCGAGATGGAAGTTGATTATATCCGTGTATTTCAGAAGAAATGAGTCTTTAGAATGGGAGCGGTGCAACAAGGGCTTTCTTAAGCTGCTCGTCGTAGCGTAGCCTGATCTTGACTCCTGCTTCCTGGAACCAGTATCTTACGGCGATTTCCTCCTCGATGAATGGGACTATCTCATTCTTTTTCAGGCGTATGAACCTTTCCTTGTCCATTTCGAGGGCTTTCTCAAGTGCTGTAAGTTCAGCGGACATCGCATCGGCCAGTCCGTCCTTTTCAAGTTCCTTCTTCATCTGGTCATAGAGGGTCTTCGCGCTGCTTCTGTAGTCGAATTCCTGAGTCTTAGCGAATGCTATGAAGTCCTCGAAGTCCTCATCGCTGAAGTGGAAAGACTCCACCTCAGGGATGCTGTTGTGCTTGCGTGAGAAATCTATCACGTACTGGTCGATTATGCCTCCAAGCACAAGTGAGTAGACCAGCCTGCTGTATTCCGGAACCTTGATTTCTACATCCGGACTGATTCCGCCGCCGTCACGAACGATCCTTCCTGATGCGGTCTTGAACTCGCGTGTAAGGGAGTCAGGGATGTGTCCGACGCTGCCGTCCTCGTTGCGGTTGCTGTAGTCGATGGCCTGCACACATCTTCCGCTTGGGGTGTAATATTTTGCTGTGGTCACCTTCATCTGGCCGTTATAGGCGAGAGGACGGATGGACTGTACAAGTCCCTTTCCGTAACTTCTTGTACCCATGATCACGGCTCTGTCAAGATCCTGAAGCGCTCCGGCAACGATTTCCGATGATGAAGCCGAGCCCGAATCCAGCATCACTATGATAGGGAGGGACGTGTCTATAGGTTCTGAAGTTGTGCGGTATTCTCTTTTTGAAGCCTCGTTGTTTCCTTTGGCTGATACTACGAGCGATCCCTTCGGCACGAAGAGGGACACAATGTTGACAGCCTCATTCATAAGTCCGCCTCCGTTGCCCCTGAGGTCAAGCACGAGCCTCTTCATGCCCTGTGCCTTCAAGGCCTGGATCTTCTCCTTGAGCTGTGTGCCGACGCCTTCTGTGAAGCCGGCCTGAAGGATGTATCCTGTTGTCTGATCGAGCATTCCCGCGTACTCGATGTCAGGGAAATGGATGCGCTCGCGCACGATAGGGATGTCCACGATCTCGCCTGTACGTACCTTCTTGACCTTGAAGACAACTGTGGTTCCTGGCTTGCCTTTCATCCTGTCGCTGCTCTCCTTGGTCTCAAGTCCTTTGGTAGGTGTGCCGTCTATCTCGACGATCTCGTCTCCGCAGACAAGGCCGTATTTGTGTGCAGGTGAGCCGAAATAAGGCTCATTGATGATCACATTCTCGTCCTTCTTCTTGTGGATGATGGCGCCGATTCCTCCATATGTCTTTGAAAGCATCATCTGCAGGTCCTCGTTCTCTTCTTCCGGGATGTAGATAGTGTAAGGGTCGAGTTCCTCCAGCATTGCGTCGATGCCGGCCCTCATGATCCTGTCTGTGGGGAGTGAATCCACATATGAAAGGTTGAGTTCCTTGAGGATGGAGTTCTGGATTTCTGTCCACTGACCGAGTTTGAAGCTCTTGGACTGGGCGTCTGCACTATATGATAAAGTGAAGAGCGTGGCTGCGGCCAGGAGGAGGCCTGCGATTCTTATGATGACTGTTCTGTCTGTGATTTTCATTTTTCTGCGTGTTAGTTTCCGGCCGGGGTAGGCCTACATATTGCATGCCGCAAAAATACTAAATATTTTATACCTTTGCAGCGGTTTTTAACAAGTAATATAAAACAGCAGTTATTATGAAGATAGTTTTTGCAACGGGCAACAGCGGCAAACTGCGTGAAGCATCAGAGATTTTGGGCGAGGGCTTTGAGCTCGTTTCTCTCGCGGATGTTGGAATATTCGAGGATATTCCTGAGACAGGAAATACATTGAGAGCCAATTCTTTGCAGAAGGCTCAATACCTTTATGACAAATGTGGCTGCGATTGCTTCGCAGATGATACAGGCCTTGAAGTCGATGCCTTGGGAGGTGCTCCGGGGGTCTATACTGCAAGATATGCAGGAGACGACAAGGACTTCAACAAGAATATGGACAAGGTCCTTTATGAACTTTCTGTTCTGGAGACATCGGCCCGTATGGCTGCGGAATATGGACTCAAGACCAAGCCGGTTTCACGAAGAGCAAGATTCAAGAGTGTCGTGACTCTTATCGTGAACGGAGAGAAGCATATGTTCGAGGGCGCGCTCGAGGGTGTGATAGCATATGAGAAGTCCGGTAACGGCGGCTTCGGATATGATCCTATATTCATCGCCGACGAGTATCCCGGTCAGACCCTTGCAGACATCACAGAGGAGCAGAAGAACGAGATTTCCCACAGGGGAAAGGCTCTTCGCGCGATGGCTGCCTGGCTTCACAATAGAAAGTAACCTTAGCGATTCATCTATGCGCGGCGATAAGTCGCTGTGCGATATAGTATAAGGCATATGACAAAGAATACCGAACTGATAGTTCTGCATACCACCAGGTTCGGTGAGAGTTCCGTCGTCGTCCATACCCTCAGCAAGGAGTATGGACGGCGAAGTTTTCTTGTGCGTGGGGCAGGGAAGAGGGCGACCATGACCTTGATGCTGCCTTTGACCGTCCTGGAGGCGGATGTGGTGGAGACCGGCAAGTCAAGCCTCTATACTGCAAAGAATCTTTCCGCGAAATATCCCCTTCTCGGAATAAGGGGCAATATCTATAAGAATACAATGACCTTGTTTCTGAGCGAGGTCCTTTACCGCACCCTTAAGGATGGTTCCAATGAGTCCGGTCTTTTTGAATGGTGTCAGAGGAGCATCCTTCTTCTGGATGCAGTGCAGTCGGATTTCAGCAACTTCCATATCCGCTTTCTGCTGGAACTTGCGGTGGCCCTTGGCTTCAGTCCGGAAATACGTGACCTTCAGCCTTTTGTGGGTGAGCATTACGCCCTGGCTGAACGCTTCATGACAGGAGATTTCGTCGACACGATGCTGATACCTATGACGGGCCCTATGCGTAACGAGATGGCGGAAGGAATCATACGCTATCTCGAATTCCATACGGAATCATCAATAAACATCGCTTCTCTCCGAGTGCTTCGGGAACTTTTTTCGTAGTAGATGCAGGAGCGCTCCTGCAGTAGAACGGGTTATCGCGCGAGGCGCACGAAAACGCTCAGCGGGAGATTCTTGCCGTAGCTGTCACGCAGCACAAGTTCTCCGAAATCAAGCGCCTTATAGGCGGTCTTCATGCAGAACGCCTGCTTTACGATGGTCTCTCCAAGTACCGCGGAATAACCGTTTGAGTAAAGGTTGAGCACCATGAAACTGTCCTGAGGCGCGAGGATCGCTGCGACGCACTGTAGCATTTCGTTGAGGCACTCGTCCAGTTTCCATTTCTCTCCGTCAGGGCCGTGACCGTATGCAGGAGGATCAAGGATGATTCCCTGGTATGTGTTGCCTCTCTTTGCTTCTCTGCGCGCGAACTTCAATGCATCCTCAACTATCCATCTGATGTTGTCCATGCGGCTTGCCTCCATGTTTCCTCGTGCCCATGTAACTACCTGGCGCACAGAGTCAAGGTGGGTGACGTCCGCACCTGCGGCCTTTGCGGCGAGGGACGCCGCTCCTGTGTATGCGAAGAGGTTGAGCACGCGCGGCTTAGGCTTACCCTCAGCCTCGGCCTTCTCGACGAGCGCACGTGTCTGTCTGTAGATATATTCCCAGTTTGATGACTGTTCAGGGAAGACTCCCACATGCTTGAACGATGTGAGACCGAGGCGGAGAGAGAAATTGAGTCCCTCCTGCGCTCCCTTATAGCGGATATACCATTGGTCGTCCATCTTCTTCCTGCGCTCCCACGTTCCGCTGTCCTCCTTGCCTGCCTTTCCGAAACCTGCTCCGGTCTTGAAACGGGTATGGATGAGCTTGTTCCACTCACCGTCAGACAAAGATTTGTCCCACAAAGCCTTAGGCTCAGGACGAGCCATGATGTATGGACCGAATCTCTCGAGTTTCTCAAAATTGCCTGAGTCTATGAGTTCATAGTCATTCCAGAATGAGCCGGGGCTTTCAATTGTCATCATAAGGTTTAAAATTTGCGCAAATATACTTATTTTCTTGTATTTCGCCGAAAATTGCTAAATTTGCTCGGTTTTAAGCCAAATGACGGAAATATAATAACAAACACATATTCACATTATGCAACAGTTTATTGATACTTACGATTTCGCCGGTAAGAAGGCTATTGTCAGAGTTGACTTCAACGTTCCGCTTAACGAGAAGATGGAGATCACTGACGACACACGTATCCGTGCCGCTATCCCTACACTTAAGAAGGTGCTCGAGAAGGGTGGCGCTCTCATCATCATGTCTCACCTCGGTCGTCCTAAGGGCGTGACTGAGAAGTTCTCTCTCAAGCACATCCTTGGTCGCGTTGAGGAGCTCCTCGGAGCACCTGTAAAGTTCGCTGAGGATTGCCAGGCTGCTGACGCTCAGGTAGCTGCTCTCAAGATGGGTGAGGTGCTTGTACTCGAGAACCTCCGTTTCTACGCAGAGGAGGAGGGCAAGCCAAGAGGCGAGTTCGCAAACGACGATGAGAAGAAGGCTGCTAAGGCTGCTCTTAAGGAGAGCCAGAAGGAGTTCGTGAAGAAGCTCGCTTCTTACGCTGACTGCTACATCAACGACGCTTTCGGTACAGCACACCGTGCACACGGTTCTACAGCACTCATCGCAGAGTACTTCCCTAACGACAAGATGTTCGGTTATGTGATGGAAGGTGAGATCAAGGCTATCGACCACGTACTCCACACTCCAGAGCACCCTGTAACAGCTATCGTTGGTGGTGCAAAGGTATCTTCAAAGATCGGTATCATCGAGCACCTCTTCGATGCAGTTGACAACATGATCATCGGTGGTGGTATGGTTTACACATTCATCAAGGCTCAGGGTGGAAAGATCGGCCGTTCACTTTGTGAGGATGATCAGCAGGAACTCGCTCTTAATATCCTCAAGAAGGCAGAGGAGAAGGGCGTGAAGATCTATCTCTCTAAGGAGGTTGTGATCGCTGACGATTTCTCTAACGATGCCAACACCAAGATCTGCCTCAACTCGGAGATTCCTGACGGTTGGGAGGGGATGGACGCAGCGCCAAGCACTCTCGCTATGTGGGAGGAGGTCCTCATGAACTCCAAGACTATCCTTTGGAACGGTCCTGTAGGTGTGTTCGAGATCCCAGCATTCGCAAAGGGT
>JAEIGA010005048.1_pt1 | contig 20267 bp, 18 predicted proteins | sample 9270691 | NCBI WGS metagenome assembly JAEIGA01 (sample SAMN17057246, study PRJNA624740) | gut metagenome | biome: biome; isolation source: fecal sample | host: Bos grunniens | place: China: Xizang | collected 2019 | reverse complement strand
TATGCCGACGAGAAACTCTTTGGCAAGAAGATTGGCGGCGACATCTGCTGCAATAAAAAGACCTTCCTCCTGATTACGGCAATGAATATGGCTTCGCCGGCACAGCTTGCGCAGATGAAGGAGTGGATGGACAAGGAGGAGTTTGATGCACAGGAGAAAATAGCATGGTTTACCGCGTTGTACAATGAACTTGGTGTCAAGGAACTGTGCGAAAGACGTATACGTGAACTCTTTGCCAAGTGCGATGCGTATATTGATGCAATATCTGTTGCCGATGAGAAGAAGGCCTCGCTCAAGGCTTTTGCTAATATGATTCTTGACCGTAATCTTTAAATTTCATACGGGGATGCCTTATCGCAGATTACCAAAGACAGACCAGGCACGCATACGCGCATTGAAGGCTGCTGTTGACAGCAGTGTGAAGGGTGGCGTGTTCACGCAGGTTATCACGCATAACACCTATCACAGGGCTAAGGACTTGCTTGAGCGCTTCTCGCGCGAAGTGGATGTCTACAAACGTTGCGTTGCCGAACAGTCATCAAAGAAGGGAAATGAACAGTACGAGGCCGCTCTGAAAAAGGCCCGTATGTATGTGTCGCACTTCATACAGGTGCTTAGCATGTGCATAATACGTGGCGAGGTCGCTCGCAACAAGCGCCCCTACTATGGCTTGCCCGAGAATGAGGATACCGTACCTAATCTCTTTTCCGAGGCTTCGGTACTGGAGTGGGGGCAGAAAATTATTGCGGGCGAGCAGCGTCGCCAGGCCGAGGGCGGTGTTGCGATATACAACCCGACAATGGGGCGCGTGTCGGTGGTCTTTGCGCTGTTCAAGGAGATGTATGACCGTCAGCACTTCTTGCAGACCCGCACGGCCGAGGCGCTTGCGAATATCTCCAATATGCGCTACGAGGTAGACGAACTTATATTTGAAGTGTGGGGAGAGGTAGAGAAATCCTTTGCCTCATTGAGTGGCGATGCGCGCATAAAGAAATGTGCCGAGTATGGCGTGATTTATTATTATCGCCCCGACAGGGCAAAAAAGCACTCGTCTAATGATTGAGTTTGTCGATACCCATACACACCTTTTCACCGCAGAGTTTGGCGATGACAGGGGCGATGCTGTGCAGCGTGCTCTTGATGCAGGCGTTGGCGCACTGTGCCTGCCTGCGATAAATGAAGCATCATTGCCGTCGCTCATGGCAATGTGCGATGCCTTTCCCGCAGTCTGTCATCCCATGATAGGCCTGCACCCGACAGAACTTGGCGAGGACTATGATGCTGTGCTCGACAGGCTGTATGATGTGCTTAAAAGCGATGACCGGTTTGTGGCAATAGGTGAGGTGGGGCTTGATTTCTATTGGGACGAAACAAGGAAAAGAGAGCAGGAGTGCGTGTTCCGCAGGCAGATAGATTGGGCTTTGGAAACCGGGCTGCCGCTTGCAATACATTCACGTAGTGCTTTCAACGAACTGTATGCCATAATGGATGAGTATCGCGGGCAGGGGCTCACCGGTGTCTTTCACTGCTTTTCGGGCTCGGAGGATGAGGCACACAGGCTTCTCTCGTTCGATGGTTTCTATCTTGGTATCGGAGGTGTTGTCACCTACAAGAAATCCACTTTGCCCGATGTATTGAAATCTGTGCCGCTTGAGAGGGTGGTGCTTGAGACCGACTCGCCCTATCTTGCTCCTGTGCCCAGGCGTGGCAAGCGCAACGAAAGTGCGTACGTTCCTTATATTGCCAACTTCCTTGCCGGCATATATGGCTGTTCTGTAGAGCATATAGCAACGGTAACAACAGCCAATGCGCGCAGGCTTTTTCCTAAAATTGCAAATTTATGAAAATCGATAGAATAGATATATTCAATACCAATGGTCCGGTTGTTGTTGCCGGCCCTTGCAGCGCCGAAAGCGAGGAGCAGGTGATGCAGGTGGCAACGGAACTGTCAAGACGTGGAGTGAAAATCTTCCGCGCCGGTATTTGGAAACCTCGCACGCGTCCCGGTTGTTTTGAGGGAGTGGGTAAGGAGGGGTTGCCCTGGCTGGCAAAGGTGAAACGTGAACTTGGAATGTGCATAACTACCGAGGTGGCTACAGCCGAGCATGTGGAGCAGGCGCTTGGGGCGGGTGTCGATATCCTTTGGATTGGAGCACGTACAACAGCCAATCCCTTTGCTGTGCAGGAGATTGCCGACGCCTTGCGTGGCAGTGATGTGCCTGTACTTGTCAAGAATCCGGTAAACCCTGATATTGAGCTGTGGATTGGTGCTATGGAACGCCTTAACAATGCAGGCATAACACGCTTGGGAGCGATACATCGTGGTTTTTCATCCTATGGCGAGAAGTGCTTCCGCAATGCTCCACAGTGGCAACTGCCCATTGAACTGCGTCGCCGTTTCCCGGATTTGCCGTTGTTGTGCGACCCCAGCCACATTGCCGGCAAGCGCGAACTGGTACTCTCGCTCTCGCAGCAGGCTATGGACCTGAACTTCGACGGCCTGATGGTCGAGACGCATTGTAATCCCTATTGCGCCTTGAGTGATGCACGTCAGCAGGTGACCCCTGATGAACTGATGGCCATCCTGGGCAAACTGGTGCATCGCGTGGCGGCCATCGACAATGCCGATTTCCAGTCATACCGCGAACATATCGATGAGATAGACCGCGAACTGATGAGGCTCCTGTCAAGGCGTATGGAGATTGCACGTGAGATTGGCGAGATCAAGCGCGAGAAGGGTATGATGGTCTTTCAGCCTTTGCGCTACAATGAGATAATGGAGCGTTATATGAAGTTTTGTGCCGATGGCAGGATTGAGGTCGATGCTGTGCGCGAGATATTTGAACTCATCCACTCGGAGAGCATCCGTCAGCAACTCTCGGTGATGAATGGTGATAATGTCTGAGAAATGATATCTTTCCTCAAAAAAATATCTCTTTGTCTCTCTATTGCCTTTCTCCTTCTGTCGTGTAGCAGTGGGGGTGAGCGGCAGCCTGTTGAGGGCGATGCTGTGTCAATGCGCTACTCCTCGTTGCTCACTATTGTAGAGTGTGCCGGGTATACGGTTGTGGATATTGCAGACCCCTGGAGCGACAGGACACTGCAACGCTATCTGCTTGTGCCGTCTGATAAGGAAATGCCCTGTAACTTGCCCGATGGGGTGCTGCTGCGCACGCCGCTTGAAGGTGTTGTTCTCTTCTCGGGTGTGCATGCCGGCCTGCTTGCAGAACTTGGTGCCGATAATACAATAAAAGGTGTCTGCGATGCGCAGTATGTCTATTCCGATGCTGTTGCTGCCGGGCTTGCAGCGGGAACTGTTGTTGATTGTGGCAGTTCGCTGAATGTCGATGCAGAGGCTGTCATGCAGGCGTCGCCCGATGCAATTTTTGTCCTTCCTTATGAAAACGGTGGCTTTGGCAAACTTGAGACGCTCGGTTTCCCGCTTGTGTTGTGTGCCGATTACATGGAGACCTCTCCGCTTGGTTGTGCCGAGTGGATGCGTTTCTATGGCCGGCTATTTGGACTTGACGCCAAGTGTGATTCGCTCTTCCTTGCTGTATGTGGTGAGTATGAAACACTGCGCAGTGCTGCGAAAGGTGTTGAGCCTCGCCCAAGACTGATGTGTGAACTCAAGAGTGCTTCGGCATGGTATGTGCCTTGCGGTGAGAGTACTATGGGGCGGATGTATGCCGATGCCGGTGCCGACTATCTCTTCTCGGGCTGCAAGGGCAGCGGTTCTGTACCACTCTCGTATGAGGTTGTGCTCGACAAGGCTGCCGATGCCGATATCTGGCTTTTTAAATATAATTCAGACGTTGACAAGACATGTGAATCGCTGCTTGCCGATTTTGCAGGATACTCGCATTTCAAGCCATTCATGAAGCGTAACATATATGCCTGCAATACACGCTACAGGCATCTGTTTGAAGAGACTGCGTTTCATCCCGAGCGGCTGCTGAAGGAACTTGTTGCTGTTTTTCATCCCGGGCTGTTGGCCGGCTATACGTTGCAGTATTATGAGAAGATTCATTGATAGAAGAATATTTGCTTATGCGCTTGCGGCATTGTCGCTGCTGTTGCTGTTTGCTGCCAATCTGCTATATGGCAGCATTGACATCCCCTTCAGTGAGGTGCTGTCGATTGTTACCGGCGGCGAGTGCGGGCGCGATGTGTGGCGAGTGGTGGTGCTCGAGACACGTCTGCCTCAGGCATTGACGGCGCTGCTCGCCGGTGCATCAATCTCTGTTGCCGGCCTGTTGCTGCAGACTCTCTTCCGTAATCCGCTTGCGGGCCCCGAGGTGCTTGGCGTGAACAGCGGTGCCGGTCTTGGTGTGGCGCTTGTAATGCTTTTGGCAGGCGGCGTGCTTGGGCTTGGCGGGCATCTTGCTGTGCTTGGAGGTGCCTTTGCCGGTGCGCTTTTTGTTATAATGATAATACTGCTGCTTGCAACGCTGCTGCTCAACAATATCTTCCTGCTTATTGCAGGTGTTGCGGTCAGTTATATGACATCATCGGCAATAACACTGCTCAACTACTTCTCTACGGCCGAGGGTGTCCACTCATATATGGTTTGGGGAATGGGCTCTTTCGGTGGAGTGCCAATGGGGCAGATGCCTCTTTTTGCAACAGTGGTGCTGTTGCTTCTGCTTGTGTCGCTTGCTATGGCAAAGCCGTTGAATGCCCTGTTGCTTGGCAATGCCTATGCTGCAAATCTTGGGGTGAATGTAAAGAGTGTGCGTGCAGTGGCGTTGTGCGTCACAGGTCTTTTGACAGCCGTTGTGACGGCGTCCTGTGGCCCTGTATCTTTCATTGGTCTTGCAGTGCCTCACATAGCCCGCATCTCAATGGACAGCAACAATCACCGGCACCTTATACCGGCAACCATAATGCTTGGAGGTGCAGTGGCTCTTTTGTGCAATGTTGTGTGCCAGTTGCCTGGCGAGAGCGGTCTTTTGCCGTTGGGCGCAGTCACTCCGCTGATAGGTGCTCCCGTAATCATCTATGTGGTAGTCAGGAACAGGGGTATAGGCTAGTCCTGTAGATAATTTATAACTGCAGTTCAGGGCAAAATATTTCCATTCTAGTTTTGTATAAACTGAAAAAATAGAGTATTTTTGCAGTCGGTTTTGAATGTGTTCGGTAGCCGTTGGGGATAATGATATCCGGTGACTTCCGAAACGCTCCTTTCTCCCACACCGAGAAGGGTGTTTTTATTATTAAATTCAGCAATATGAAAATAAAATTGAGAAGCGCTCAGTGTACCGAAGGCCGCCGTATGGCAGGCGCGCGTGCACTATGGATTGCCAATGGCATGAAACGCGAAATGTTTGGCAAACCGATTATTGCCATTGCAAACTCCTTTACTCAGCTTGTTCCCGGTCACACTCATCTGCACGAGGCCGGACAGATAGTAAAGGCCGAAATAGAGAAACTCGGTTGCTATGCTGCCGAATTCAATACAATAGCCATTGACGACGGTATCGCAATGGGGCATGACGGTATGCTCTACTCGTTGCCTTCACGTGACATCATCGCCGATAGCGTTGAGTATATGTGCAATGCCCACAAGGTGGATGCGCTTGTGTGCATCTCCAACTGCGACAAGATTACCCCGGGAATGCTCATGGCCGCAATGCGCCTCAATATTCCCACAATCTTTGTCTCGGGCGGTCCAATGGAAAAGGGCACATGGAAGAACGAGAATCTTGACCTTGTAATAGCAATGGTGAAGGCTGCCGACAACACTGTCGGTGACGACGAACTTGCCGAGATTGAGAAACGCTCTTGCCCCGGTTGCGGCAGCTGCTCGGGTATGTTCACGGCAAATTCTATGAACTCGCTCACTGAGGCTATAGGTCTCTCATTGCCTGGTAACGGAACAATCCTTGCAACCCACGCCAACCGCGTGCAGTTGCTAAAGGATGCAGCAAGACAGATTGTTGCCAATGCAATGAAATATTATGGCGAGGGCGATGACAGCGTTCTCCCACGCAGCATAGCATCGCGCGCTGCCTTCATCAATGCAATGACGCTTGATATTGCAATGGGTGGCTCAACAAATACCATTCTTCACCTGTTGGCAGTAGCCGGCGAGGCGGGTGTTGACTTTACAATGAACGACATCGATGCCTTGAGCCGTCGTGTGCCATGCCTGTGCAAACTGGCACCTAACAGCGCAAAGTATTCAATGCAGGATTGCGGCCGTGCCGGTGGTATTCTGGGTATTCTTGGCGAGTTGGCAAAGGGTGGCCTGCTCGACACTACAGCAGTGCGTGTCAACGGTTCTACACTAGGTGAAGATATTGCCAGGTACAGCATAACAGGCGAATGCATTGACAGCGAGGCAAAGCGCATCTACAGCACTGCGCCCGCAAATGTGTTCTGTAATACAATGGGTGCGCAGGATTGCACCTATGAGACACTGGATGCAGACAGGGAAAGCGGCTGTATCCGCTCGCTTGAGCATGCATACACACGCGATGGCGGTCTTGCAATCCTCTTTGGCAATATCGCAGCCAACGGCTGTGTGGTAAAGACTGCAGGCGTTGATGAGAGCATCTGGAAGTTCAGCGGCAAGGCAAAGGTGTTCGACTCACAGGAGGCTGCCGTTGAGGGAATACTCGGCGGTGCAGTGCAGGCCGGCGACGTGGTTGTCATTGTGTATGAGGGTCCAAAGGGTGGTCCGGGTATGCAGGAGATGCTCTATCCCACATCCTACATCAAGTCGCGCCATCTTGGCAAGGAGTGCGCGCTCATCACCGATGGACGTTTCAGTGGCGGAACATCGGGCCTGAGCATTGGTCACATCTCGCCCGAGGCTGCTGCCGGCGGCAACATCGGCAAGTTGCGCGATGGCGATATAATTGACATTGACATACCTGCACGCAGCATCAACGTAAGGCTCACAGATGAGGAACTCGCAGAGCGCACAATGTTCCCGCTTACACGTGACCGCGTTATCTCAAAGAGCCTCAAGGCCTATGCCTCAATGGTGAGTTCGGCCGACAAGGGCGGTATAAGAATAATTGAATGATAATCTATGAGCAAAGATATGATAACAGGCAGTGAGGCTCTTTTGCGCTCACTTATAAATGAGGGTGTCGACACCATCTTCGGTTACCCCGGCGGTTCAATCATGCCGGTTTTTGATGCCCTGTATGACTATCGCGACAAGTTCCGCAATGTGCTTGTGCGTCACGAGCAGGGTGCTGTGCATGCAGCGCAGGGCTTTGCCCGCAGTTCGGGAAGGGTTGGTGTCTGCATTGTAACAAGCGGTCCCGGTGCAACAAACACGCTTACAGGTATCAGCGATGCCATGCTCGACAGCACACCCGTTGTTGTCATTGCAGGCCAGGTAAGTTCGGCGGTGCTTGGTACCGATGCATTCCAGGAGATTGACTTTGTGGGTATCACACAGCCAATTACAAAGTGGAGTTATCAGGTTCGTCGCCCCGAGGATGTCGCTTGGGCTGTGGCGCGTGCCTTCTACATTGCAGGCACAGGACGTCCCGGTCCTGTAGTGCTCGACTTTACAAAGGATGCGCAGGTGTCAATGGTTGACTACCAGCCGGCAACGGTAGATAGCGTACGCAGCTATATTCCTTATCCCACACCTTCGGACAGTGCAATGAACGAGGCTGCGCGTCTCATCAATGAGGCAGAGCGCCCATTCATGCTCGTCGGTCAGGGTGTTGAACTTGGCGAGGCGCATGAGGAACTCAAGGCATTTGTAGAGAAGAGCGGTATTCCTGTTGCACGTACATTGATGGGACTCTCGGCCTTTCCCACAGATCATCCCTTGTGTGTGGGTATGCTTGGAATGCATGGAAACTACGGTCCCAATGTAAACACCAACAACTGCGACCTGCTCATTGCTGTTGGTATGCGTTTCAGCGACCGCGTGACAGGCAAACTCTCTACATACGCAAAGCAGGCAAAGGTCATACACATAGATATTGACCACGCAGAGATAAACAAGAACGTCAAGGCAGATGTGCCCATTGTGGGTGATTGCAAGGAGGTTCTTGCAGGGCTCACAACTCTTGTGCAGCCAAGAGAGCACAGCGAGTGGGTAAAGAGTTTTGCCGAACTGAATGCCATTGAGTATGAGAGGGTTATTGACAAGGCACTGAACCCCGCAGAGGGTCCCTTGCTCATGGGCGAGGTTGCACGCAAGGTGAGCGAGGCAACGTCAAACAAGGCAATCCTTGTTACCGATGTGGGCCAGAACCAGATGATGTCGAGCCGTTACTTCAAGTTTACACAGCCCCACAGCATCCTCACTTCGGGCGGCCTTGGTACAATGGGCTACGGCCTGCCTGCTGCGATAGGTGCAAAGATGGCAATGCCGGAGCGCACTGTGTGCCTCTTTACCGGTGACGGCGGTTTCCAGATGAATATTCAGGAACTTGGAACAATAATGGAGCAGGGTGTGGGTGTGAAGATGATTCTCCTCAACAATAACTATCTTGGCAACGTGCGCCAGTGGCAGGAACTCTTCTTCAACCATCGCTATTCATGGACACCTATGCTCAACCCCGAATATTCGCTCATTGCACAGGGCTATGGCATCCCGTCGCGCCTTGTTATCGAACGCAGCGAACTCGATGCAGCCATAGAGGAGATGCTTGCGGCTGATGGACCGTTCCTTCTGCACGTTGCGGTCAAGGAAGAGGATAATGTGATGCCTATGACCGAGCCGGGTGCAACAATCAGTGAAATGAGATTTGAATGACAACACTATGGAAAAGAAACTATTTACTATAATCATATATACCGAGAATATCGCAGGTATGCTCAACCAGGTAACTGCCGAGTTCACCCGCCGAATGATGAACATTGACACCATCACAGCGTCGTCATCATCCATTGAGGGAGTGCACCGCTATACCATCTCATTGTGGGGCGAAGAGGATTCTGTAAACAAGGTGACAAAACGCATTGAAAAGAAGGTAGACGTGCTCAAGGCCGACTATTATACCGACAAGGAGATTTTCTTCCAGGAGGTTGCTCTTTACAAACTCTCTACTCCAAAAATTATGGAGAACAGCGAGATATCAAGAGTTATACGCCACAGCAATGCACGTATCATGGAGGTTAATCCAAACTACACTGTGGTCGAGATTACCGGTTCAACCGATACTGTTGTAAGCCTCTACAACGAATTCGTGTCACTGCAGTGCATGCTGCAGTTTGTGAAGTCGGGCCGCGTTGCAGTGCCTCGTGCCTTGCACGATAATCAGGCCGACCTGCTCTTCAACGAAGACTACAAACGCAAGCCGATAGGCAATAAATAAATGATGAAAGAGGTCTGTTGTGCTTCTTTTGTCCTGCTAAAGCGCAAAATAGGGAAAATCCTCCTTTCTTGTAGGATTTTTCCCTATTTCTTCTTTTTGGCAGTGCGTATTTTTGCATCAGAGAAAATGAACTGATAAACATAGGGCTATGAAAAAGTTTCTGTTATTTTTATTGATGACAACTCCCCTTTTTACTTGGGCGCAGGTTGACGATATGTATTATGTTCCTAAAAAAGAGAAGAAGGTCCTTCATGTAAAAAGTGCCGAGGAGGTCTATTTTGCCGATGACAACACTGCCATTGACGAAGATTCCCTTACCTATATTGGCGATGAGAATGAAGGCTATTACACCAATGACCTCTACGATGTGATGGACGATTACACCTATTCGAACCGTATAATCCGTTTTCAGTCACCCCGTAGGATGTATGCTAATGATATCTACTGGGATTTGATGTACGGTTGCGGGGTAAACGACTGGTATGTCTATGACAATGGATACACTCTCTACATCTATCCAACCGGCAATAATCCCTATTTCATGTCGCCCGGCTACTATCATTGGATGAATAGATGGAACTGGAACAGTTGCTATTATGATTACTATTATCCTTACTACAGTTGGCATAACTATCATCCTTATTATGGCTGGCACAACTATCACCACCACTGGCACACCCCTGTGGCAAGCCATAAGCCCTGGAAACCTAAATACCGTGAGAATATACCAACAAACGGCAGTGTGGCAAGGCAAACCAGACAGGCTGTGCCAACGATGGCCGGCAACCCACGTCGTGAGCAATCAGCCCGCACAACTGCAAACGCCGGTAACCCACGTCGTGAGCAATCAGCCCGCACAACTGCAAACACAAATAATCCACGCCGTCAGCAATCAGATAAAACCACTGCAAACAGTGCACGCCGTCAGCAGTCAGCCCGCACAGCAAACACAAGTAACACAAAGCAACGTCGCGAGCAAAAGGCACGTACATCTGTAAACAGCAGCAACGCAAAGCGTTCTACAACTTCAAATAGTGAAAGTACATCTGCACGTCGCAGTTCGAGCAACTCGTCAAGCAGTGGCTATAGCCGTCCAAGCAGTACCAGTGTATCTCGCTCAAGTCGCGGCTCAAGCAACAGCAACAGCAGCGGCAGTCGCAGTGGTGGCAGTAGCCGTAGCGGTGGTGGCAGTAGCAGTCGCAGTGGTGGAGGTGCCCGTAGTGGAGGTTCACGTAGATAACCTACTGCGCTCTCCATAAATGATGAACACAAACACATAACAGGATATTACTATGAAACGACTCTTATATATACTTTCTTTGCTGCCTTTAGCCTTGAATGCACAAAATATGTATAATGTGGTGCCGCTTTTTGAAAACGACCTTACAGGTACTGCACGATTTGTGGGTATGGGTGGCTCTATGAGTTCTTTGGGTGCCGACCTCTCTACAATGGGAACCAACCCTGCAGGTACGGCAATATATCGCCTTAATGATTTCTCGCTCACAATGGGCTTTGGATTCAATAACAACAAGGCTGTATATCAGGACGAAGTGACCGGGAGCAACAGCGCGAACGCAACATTGGATAATTTCTCGTTTGTCCTTTCATCAGAGAGGGATGGTGAAAATCTGAAATATTTAAACTTTGGTCTTGGATATCGTCAAAGGAATAATCTCAATTCTGCTTTTGAAATGTCCGGTGTCGCAGATCTGTTTTCACAGCAGTATGTCATTGAACAACTGTACCGCACAAATCCCTTTGACCACAACAAACTTGCCGGATGGATGTATGACGGCTTCAACCACAGTTGGTTGACCTTGTTGGCTGCCGAGGCCTATCTATGTGATTCAACGGGAACTAATTTCATTACATACCCCGATACCTCCCTTGTGTGGACCCCTGATGATATTGCATATTACGAAAAGAGTACGGGCGGTGTCAACACTGTAGATTTTAATCTCTCGGCCAATTTCAACGACCGCATCTATTTGGGTGCAACTATGGGCGTTTCCATAGTAGACTACAATCGCTACAGCTGGTATGCCGAGTCTGATGCTTACGGTAGCATCTACGAACTTGAAAATAGCAGATACCTGAAGGGTAGTGGTTTTGACCTCAAATTGGGTGCGATATTCCGTCCGTTCAAGTATTCGCCATTTAAGATAGGACTCTCTTTTCACACTCCTACCTGGTATAGCCTCAAGGAGTACAGCACTGCAACAATTACCTCTTGGGATGGCTACCGTATAAGTACCGACAACTCTGAATGTTTCAATGGGACACTTGCTGTTAGTGAGAGCCTGATGACTCCCTGGCGCCTTAATGCTTCAATGTCTTATACTTTTGGTACATACCTGGCGCTCAATGCCGAGTACGAGTATGCCGACTATGCCCAGTCTGCTTTCACTGCTAATGGCAGATTGTACAAGGCGCAGAATGAGGAAATTGGATGTAACCTCAAGCAGCAGCACATTGCCCGTGTTGGTGCCGAACTGAACATTGACGGATATGCATTGCGTGCAGGATACAACTATCTTTCGGCACCTTTTACCGACGGAGCCTACAAGGAACTAGGCAATGCGGCAATAACAGAGACATCGACCGAGTACATGAATAGTTTTGAGAAGAATGTGGTAACAGCCGGTCTTGGATATAGGGGCTCAGTGTTCTACTGCGATGTGGCTTATGTGTATGAGATACAGAGAGCCGAATTCTTCCCTTTCTATGATTATGAATGGCCTAATCCCGGCGCAGCGGTAACACGTACCAGTCATTCACTTGTTGCAACGGTTGGCTTGCGCTTATAAGAGACTGTTGCTTTTGAGATATAAAATCCCGCCCTGATGTTTATAGGAACATCAGGGCGGGATTTTGTTATTTCTTGCGCCAGAAGTTGAACCCTGCGCACACCTCCAGGACCCCAAAACCATTTATGGCCGAAAAACCGTTCCTGTTGTAAAAGAATGCGTGCGAGTCAAGTGTCGCTCCGGCATAGTACTTGCCGTTGCTGTATATGAGTGCAGCGCGTGTCACTATGTCAAAGTTCAGGCTCGCTTCAATGCTACTGCTATGTGGGAACAGCATAACACCTTTCTTGTATCCGATAGATGGTGAGAGTGTTATTCCGGCAAGGAAATCTTTGGCAAATGCCCAGTTATAACTGTATCCAAAACTGATGTTAAAGTCGTTATAGCGTAACTCTTTGAAATTCAGCCCATCTTTCAGCCCCATTGCTATTTGGGGGTCAAGGCTGCTGTGGTCAAATAGGAACCTTTGCTGGTTATATCCCATTCCCAGTACGAAAGAGCCTGCGCTTCTGCGCTGCACTGTAGACATGCCATATGCTGCCGCATATGAGAACTTAGGGTTGAACGCATAGTACACTCCCGCGCCGGCCTGTTCCACCGTCAGCCCGTTGAATTTGCTTTCATATCCTTTCAACTCCTTGCTGCCGTCATTGAAACCGCTCAGTCTCTTTATTCTGTATCCTTCGCTATTCTTGCGGTAGTACAGGTCAAGAACAAATCTTGTCGAGCAGAGGCTGGCGTTGAAGTCTGTGCTCGGATGGTTCTCCTGCAGGTTGATGCTGTATCCTACAATAAGCCATCTCCAGCCAATGTTGAGGCCTATTGTACTATAACCGTTTGGAGCAATGCTTATGCTTTGACTTTCGCCTGCCGAGGAGGCAAAGCGATAGTGTTCATAACCATATGAGTACTCCGGCATGAGTGTCATATTGTATTTGCACTTCTCCACATATGTGGTATCTACAGTGTTCAGCAGCCAGTCGACAAAGTTTATAGTCTTCAGCGTGAAATCCTTTAGTTTCTCAGTTCCACTCTTCTTCCTTGTAATTTCACCCCTGGTTTCTTCCGATGATGGTGTCTGTGCTTTGGAATATGTACAGCACAGCAACAGGGCAACAACTGTGATTATGGCTCTTATCCCGGAATTTATACCTTTGCCGTTCCTCTCCATCCTTTAGATTATTTTGTCGAGAATCTTATCAAGAACCCAGTTTGTGGGTGTGGCGCTTACGCAGTCGCAGTCGCAGTGCCCTATCTGCTGTATGTGCTCAACGATGTTGCGTATTAGCGGCAACTGCACGTATGGCGGGTTGGGTACATTGAACAGCTGTGTGCCGTCGACCGTGCGCAGTTCAATGGGCTCAAATGTGAAAACCGAGAACTTGATGCATCCCTTGCTGCCGAAAATCTCGATATGGTCCTCGCGTGACGATTCATCCGAAACAAAGCACCATGAGCCCGAGCCCGGGATGCCGCTCTCAAACTTGAAGCAGGCACTCACTGTGTCCTCGGCCTTGTACAGTCCTCCTCGGTTGGTGCTGAACCCCTCGGCATAGAGTATGCAGCCGAACATCTCCTGTAACAGGTCTATCTGGTGGGGGGCAAGGTCATAGAAATATCCGCCTCCTGCAATTTCCGGGTTTACGCGCCAGGGCAGGTTCTCGCGGTTGTAGTCAAGGTCACGTGGCGGAACTGCAAAACGTATCTGCACATTGAGTACATTGCCAATCTGCGGCAACAGTTCCTTAACCTTTTGGAAATATGGCAGATAACGGCGGTAGTATGCAACAAAGCAGGGCACACCGGTCTCCCTTGACACCCTGTTGATGCGTGTACAGTCCTCGTAGTTGGCTGCAAGCGGCTTTTCCACATAGACCGGCTTGCCGGCTTTCATTGCCATTATGGCAAATGTGGCGTGTGACGATGGTGGTGTGGCAATATATACGGCATTCACTCCCGGGTCGTCAATGAGCGCCTGTGCGTCGGTATACCAGTGCGGGATGTTATGTCGCTTGGCATACTCCTTTGTCTTCTCCTTGTCACGTCCCATAACAGCAACAACCTCCGATCCCTTTATCAACGGGAACGCAGGTCCGCTCTTTTTCTCAGTGGCCTCGCCACAGCCTATGAAGCCCCATTTTACAGTGATGTTCATAATACGGTGTGTTTTTAGTTATAGAAATTGCATGACAGGCCGAACCACAGTGTCGCCGGGTTAAGCGGGTGGTGCGGTACAAGGAAGTAGTTGCTGCTGCCAAGTCCTTTGTTAGCGTGGTAATATTTTACGTAGAAACGTGTCTGCTTCAAAAGGAAATTCGCATATACCGTTGCAATTGGGTAGTTCCCAATCTTTATTCTGTCTGCCTGGTTCTGCTGTACAAACTGCCCCAAAGCAGGCATATACTCGGGAGCGTAGTAACTTGTGAAATACCACGCATCGGCACCAATTTCAGTGTGCAGCACCTTTGCAATCCTGAATTTGATGTAGATGTTTGCATAGGCATTGAAGGCCGGTAGTGGCAACACAGTCTGGTTGCTGCTGTATTGATACGTCATTTCGGTGTTCAGGTTGAAGATGCCATATTTGAAATCCTGCCTGAGTGATGCCGCAAAGACTTGTATGTTGCCCTTTTCCTGCTGTACGTTGAAACGGTTAAGGTAGTTTGTCCTGTTTGGCGCCAGTATAGAATTGTTGGCAATATATGTGTAATTCTTTACGTTTTCAAACTTTACGTTCAGCCTGGTTTTCCAGTATGGAATCTCAATGCAGCCTTCAATGCGTGTTCTGAACTCTTTCGCCAGGTCATTGTCCCACCAAAAGTGTTCCGAGTGGTAGTGGCGGTAGTAGAACGAGGGCCTGTTGTTCTTCATGAATGCCTTTGCCGAGATGTTGATATCCCTGTTCCATAACTTGAAGTTGCAGTCTATTCCACCGTCCAGGGAGAATGCTCCCAAGTCGGCACCGATGACCGCAGTAGAGCCCTCGGCATGGTAGCGCAGATACTTGCCGCGCGTGCTCGATATAACACCCCCGACGTATAATGAGTGTTCGTTGTATGCCTTGTTGTACTCCTGTGGCTTTCCAACGATAGTATCGGGCAGCATATAGCGGTCATACTTGTATTCGGCAAATGCTATAATATTGGCAAATGCCCATTTCCTGAATCCCTCGCACAACGACAAGGCAACCCTGTTGTCAATCGACAGGTCTGTGGTGTTGTCGAGCGAGTCGTGTCGCAGGAATGTGTCGGCATAGTAGTTCCTGGGCAGTCTGTGGTTTATGTACTGGTGTCGCAAGTATGAGATGTCGGCTGTGTGTGTGAGGCGTGCAACGCTCACGAATTCACGTGCTATGGAGTCCTCGGCAACCTTTGTCGCTGCGTCAGCCGTTCCCGGTGTCGCAGCAAGTGTATCTGCAACGGCCTCCACCTTCTCGCGGTAGTATCCCCAATTGTAGTTGTGTGTGAAGTAAATGTCGTGCACCTCATTCCTGTTCCAGGTGTCATCAAGTTTCACAGGTATGTCGGCCGTTCCCATGTTGTTGCCTCCACCATCGGTGTCCTCGGGGCGTGTTATGTAACGGTCATCGGTTATACCGCCATTCTCCATCTGCTTCATGTGATAGCGGCTTGCTAAAAGATGATAGTTGTACTTGTCGCTTTTGTAGAACGAAAAGAGCGAGAAGTTCATCTGCGATGTCGACTGTTTGTCATATCTTCCCCTGGCATAGAGATAGTCGAACAGGAATCCCACGCCAAAGTGCTTGCCTGCATTGGTGGTGAAGTAGGCTCTGAAACGGTCATCACCATTCACCTTGTTGCCCGAAGAGTGGTAACTGAGGTTTGTGTAGGGCGACTTCGTGTCGGTGAAGATAAATCTCTCCGGGGTAGTGTAGAAATAGTCGTAGGGCTGCAGAAAGTCGTATGTGGTACTTGACGGGCGGTTGAAGTATATTCTTGTCTCTCTTGGAGTACCCATGTTGCCAAGATAGTTGTACTCGCCATTCACGCCCTCTGTCAGGTGCCAGTTCTGGAACATATATTGCAGGGTGTCGGCGTTGATTCCAATCCTGTTGCCAAACCTCCTGTCGACTTTCCACTGGTGTATCTCTTTTGGAACAATTATCGTGCTTTTGGTGCTGTCTTTCGGGTTATTCTTGAAAGGACTGAACACCTCGCCATGCCCCAGCCCGCCTTCGCGGCTTTGCGTTCCTTGCATGCTCTTTGTATTCTGTCCGTTAGCAATGACCGGAACAATAAAAAGCAACAGATATAGTATTCTCTTTATCATTACTTGTTTTCAGTTTACGAAACGGAGTATGAATTCCATTATCTTGAAAGCCATAGCCGTCATTCCTGCAATCTTGAAACCATTGCCTTCTCCATTGAGCATGAACAATATAAACGTAACGGCTGCTCCAATAAGGAACAGCACGTTGAGCACATATCTTATCTTGTCAACCGTTCTCATTTGCCTAAAACCTGTGTCAGTTCATTGATGAGTTGCTCTTTGAGGTCAATGGTCTTGCGACGGAACTTGCCCTCGAATTTCTTCATCTTGCCTTTCTTGTTGAAGGCGTTGTCATCGGTAATCCACTCCTCGGCAATCATCTTCAGGCCTCCTTTCTCATCTTCATCGTCATACCAGTAGGTGATACGTGACAGATGGAAATTGCACTTGCCGTCAGCGGCGGTGAGAGTGAGGTAATAGTACATCCTTGCCCTGCTCAACACAAAGAACGTGTTCTTGAAGACAATATACTCCTCGCCCTTGATAATTGTCGTGTTGGGGTTTTCGCTCTCAAAGCGTTTTACTGAGATTACAGTCGGCTTCACATAGCGCTCGGCAATCCAGTTGTTTACTCGCTCGGCCACTTGCTCGGCAGTCAGTCCCTCGGCCGGAATCTCTGTCTCAAAGGTAACCTTGCCGTTTATTACAGGCACCTTGCCTGCGGCATAAGTCTCCTCTTTGGCATTCTCTCTCTCTTGGCTTTTCTTTATGAGTTGGGCTTCTGTCGCTGTTACCGACAGTAACGCGAGGATAAGTGTGAATAATATCTTTTTCATAAAAATAAGTCTGTCTTATACACTGCGAAGATAATACAAAAGTAAAAAGAATGCAAGAAAAATCGGCTATCTCGTGCCGCTTGGTGTGTTATATGCTGTTAAAAGATATCTAATGCCTGTGCGAATGCCGCACACATGTAAAAAACGCGGCTTATTTTTGTGATTGCAGACAAGTTGTATTACTTTTGCATTAGAATGCAGAGTATGCCAAAAGGGGTATGCTCCTGCCAAACGCGAATTTGTTATGGATATGAAAAATACAGATACTTCCAAGAAAGCCTCGGCCAATACAAAGGTTACGCTGAAAAAGCGATTTACAGTTGTGCTGCTTAATCTTTTGGCAATGGCAGTTGTTCTGATAGCATTGCCCTATTTTACATTGCTGTGGGTAGATGGCTACACCAATCATGGCGAGACCATTGAGGTCCCCGATGTATGTGGCGTTCCGTTCGATGAGGCTGTGGCGCTTTTGGCAGATAAAGATCTTGGCTACACTATTGTTGAACGTCGCTATAAGGCTAAGGCTGTAGAGAACGAGGTGGTGATGCAGTATCCTGCTCCGGGCTCTCAGGTAAAGGAGGGGCGTAAGGTGGGTCTCGTGCTCAATACCGAGGAGAGACCAAAGCGTTCAGTGCCCTCGGTCATTGATAACCGTACATACAGGGAGGCCGAGTCACACATCAAGGCTGCCGGCTTTGTCATTGAGTCGGTCGAGACCATTGCCGGCGAAAAGGATTGGGTATATGAACTGCGCTACGAAGGCCGCAAACTTGTGAATGGTGAGGCTATACCACAAGGTGCATCGTTGGTGGTGGTTGTTGGTAGCGGCGAGGCCGAGGAAGATGACCAGCCTGTCTTTGATGCCAATTTTGACATTTGATGTGTATGGATGAATTTAATCCCGAAATACTTGATATTGACGAACTTGAGTCCGAGGAGACGCTTTTTCGTGAGTTGCGTATAACTGCCGACAAGGGGCAGTCACCCGTGCGCATAGACAAGTTCCTTGTCGACCATGTTGCCAACACTTCGCGTAACAAAATCCAGCAGGCTGCCGATGCCGGTTCAATCTCTGTCAACGGCAAGGTTGTCAAGAGCAATTATAAGATCAAGCCGCTTGATGAAGTTGTAATCACATACAACACACCTGCATATGACAACAGTATTCTCCCCGAGGATATCCCGCTCGATGTTGTATACGAAGACGATTACCTTATGGTGGTGAACAAGCCTGCAGGCCTTGTCGTTCATCCCGGTTGTGGCAATACTCATGGAACACTCATCAATGCCGTTGCATGGCATCTCAAGGATAATCCCGAGTTCGACCCTAATGACCCTCAAGTTGGTCTTGTGCACCGTATTGACAAGAATACGTCGGGTCTGCTTGTTGTTGCAAAGACAGCCTTTGCAAAGGCGCATTTGGGAATGCAGTTCTTCAAGAAGACAACCAAGCGCACCTATAATGCGGTGGTGTGGGGCAATCCCAAAGATGACTCGGGTACAGTGGTGGGGAATATCACCCGTAACCCGCGCAACAGGCTGCAGATGTGTGTGTCGTCCGATGAAAGTATTGGCAAGTATGCCGTTACCCATTACCGCGTGCTTGAACGCCTTAGTTATGTGTCGCTTGTTGAGTGCAACCTTGAGACCGGCCGCACACATCAGATAAGGGTTCACATGAAACACATTGGCCACATTCTTTTCAATGACGATGTCTATGGTGGTGATGAGATATTGAAAGGTACAAACTTTAGCAAGTACAGCCAGTTTGTGCGTAACTGTTTCAAACTCTGTCCGCGTCAGGCGCTTCATGCAAAAACGCTGGGCTTTGTACACCCCGCGACAGGGGAAGAGATGTATTTCGATTCTCCGCTGCCTGCCGACTTTGTTGCAATGGTCGATGCTTGGCGCCGCTATTCCAGCGCCAGCGCAGCATATTTGGAGGATTAATAAAATAACAAATGCACATTCGCCGAATGTGCATTTGTTATTTTATCCTCAGTTTTTCCAACTCCTTCATCGTGCCGTTCAGCACGTTGATGTCCACCTTTTCGCTGATGCCCGGCAATTTGCCCTTTTCGGTGCATTGCCACATAATCCATTGAGCGTTGATGGCCGGGGTGGTGGCGTTGTATCGCGCTATCCAAAGAGGGTATCCCTTGAAGTAGTCGTGGTCAATGTAGCGCTCATGAAATTTCTTGTATGTATAGATGACGGGCTTTACGCCATAATGCTCTTCAATGATTCTTATGAACGTCTTCAGTTCCTCACGGTATGCATTGGCGTTCTTTGGATTCTCCTCCACATCCACAACCGGGGGAAGGTCACCCGGCTCGAGCCTCACGCAACTGATGAATTTCCTTGCCTGCTTTTCGCCCGATGATTTTGTGCTGAAATAGTGATATGCACCGCGTATGAATCCGTTTTTCTTTGCCGCATTCCAGTTCTTTGCAAAATGCCTGTCGCTGTGGCTGCCTCCTTCGGTGGCCTTGATGTATACAAAGGTTATCGGTGGTTCGCCGGCAGTGCCTTGCTTTACTCTTTCCCAGTTTATTTCGCCCTGGTGGTGCGATACGTCAATGCCGTAGACCGAGTAACCTTTCGGGATATATGTCCCATACATCCAGTGTCCGCTGTTTGTTGTAAAGCGGTTGAATGCCGGTTCAATTAATGGCTTGTAGGCCAGTGCCAGGACTCCAAATGTGATAATTGTCGCTATGGCCACATATTTCCATGTTGCCATTACACGCTGCTTTTTGCGGCGGCGTGTAGAAGATGGTCGGCGGGCCGGAACTTTCTTCCGTCCGCCGACCTTTATTGTGGTTGATGTCTTTTGGGCGTTTGCCATCAACTCCTTGCTGTATTACTTCTGCTGCTCAAGAGCAAGAGTCTTGGTTGTCTGGTCGCAAACCTCTGTTGGGCCAAAGTACTGGATTGGGCCTGGGTATACGTAGCAGGTCTCTTTTGCCCACTGCTCTCTGTTTGCTGCAAATTTCTTGAATGGCGCACCGTTGAGGTCAACGAGAGCCTTCTGGATAACAGGCTTCATCTCGCCGTGACGACGCTCCATGTTCATCATCATAGTGATGGGGATA
>JAEIGA010005047.1_pt1 | contig 20269 bp, 22 predicted proteins | sample 9270691 | NCBI WGS metagenome assembly JAEIGA01 (sample SAMN17057246, study PRJNA624740) | gut metagenome | biome: biome; isolation source: fecal sample | host: Bos grunniens | place: China: Xizang | collected 2019 | reverse complement strand
GGGCGGCCGCAAATGAGTAATAACGGAAAACAAGGTGAATAGTTATTTAAATAGAGAATGAGAGAGAAGGGATACATCATTTATGATGCATCCCTTGATCCGCATTATTGGGATAAAGACATTGATTTCGTTTTAACTTCTCCTACTTCTGGATTAACCAGGAGCGTAGAGGTTAAGTGGGATACTAAAATTAATAAAACAGGAAACTTATATTTAGAACTTACAAATGTTCATAGTAAGGGCGGGCGCGGCTGGTTTGAGTTCTGTGAGGCTGACTATCTTGCTTATGGAGACGCAATCGCGCAAGTGTTCTATGTTATCCCTCTCTATGAATTAAGACATAAAATAAAAACTTTGCCGCAGAGAGTAGTTAATTGCGGCGATGATAGCACTGGCCTCCTGGTAAGCCTCCAGGACATTCAGGATATAGTTGCCATCATGTGAAACTACTAAAAAATTTTCGTAGAATAACTTTGGACGAAAGTCATTATAGCAATATAGCTTTCGTCCATATACATTGGAAGGAGGTGCTGTAATGGCAGAACAAGATAAAATAAGAAAACTCACTGCAAAGGAAAAAGCCTTTTGTGAGGAATACGTAGCAAACGGCTGTAATGCGTCCAGAGCGTATTTTAAGACATATAATACCTCTAGCATCGAAAACGCGCGTAAAGCCTATTGTAAGGTGTTTAGGAAGCCTGAGGTTAAGGAATATATCACTCAGCTCCAAAAAGATGCTTACGATGCTGCGTTTATTAATGCGGAAAGGATTGCTTTGAAGCTCGCTGAGATTGCCTTTGCCGCAAAAGATGATGAAAACTATGCAGCATCATCTCAATTGAAGGCCCTTGACTTGCTCCAGAAGCAGTTAGGACTACAAACTCAAAAAGTTGAAGCAGATGTTTCTACTGATATTGTAATTAATATCACAGGTTAGGAGTAATAATGGCGCAGATACAACTTAATTTAGATAAAGAAATATTCGTGCCTAAATTTTTCCCTTTGCTCCTGGATTACTCACATCGTTGGGAAGTTTATATGGGTAGCGCAGGTAGCTCTAAAAGTTATTTTATTACCCAGAAAATTATTGTTCGATGTTTAAGAGAAAAAATAAAAATAGTTGTGTGCCGTAGAACCGCAACAACTATTAGAAATACTTGCTTCAGTTTGTTTAAAGATATTTTAGCAAAATGGAAATTAACTCCGTTTGTAAAGATTAGAGAAACAGATTTTAATATTAAGTTCCCTAATGGCTCAGAAATTATTTTTATGGGCTTGGATGAAGAAACCAAGCTATTATCATTAAATAATATTGGAGCAATTTTCATTGAGGAAGCTTTTGAAGTTCCCAAGCCAATAGTTGAACAGCTCAATCTACGCTTAAGGGGCGATAACCCGAACCAACAGATATATATGGCATTTAACCCGATTAGCAAAAACCATTGGCTTTATGACTTCTGCGAAATTAATCCTCCGAGTTCCTTTCTTTATACACACTCAACTTTTAGAGATAATCCTTTCCTTAATGCCGAATACGTAGCTGAACTTGAAGAGCTTTATACCCGCAATCCCGCAAAAGCTAGAATTTTCTGCGATGGAGAATGGGGTGTAGATGCTGAAGGTTTAGTAATTACGAATTGGCGCAAAGAAGTATTTGAACCGATGGAGCTCGCTGCTTCTGGACTAGAGCATCGGGTAGGCATGGACTTAGGCTGGATTGATAAATCGGCTATAGTGGACACATTGTATGATAGAGACAAGAAAATTATTTATGTTTTTAATGAATTTTATAAATCTGGATGCCAGTTGAGTGAGCTGGCGCAAGCAATAGAGAATATGAATTTAAAGAAAACAAAGATATTCGTAGATGCTGCAGAGCCTCGTTCGATACAATACTTCAAAACTGAGGGAATAAATGCAGTAGCTTGCGCGAAGGGTAAAGACTCCGTAAAGGCTGGCTTGATGTTCCTCCAGGATCACTTAATTATTGTTCATCCCAAGTGTGTCAACTTTATAACAGAATTAGAGAATTTCAGTTATATTAAAAGTAAACAAACTGGTGAATGGACAGAAGACACGACTCACGAATGGAGTCACGCAATAGATGCCTGCCGCTACGGCTACAGCGACATCTATACTCAAACTAAATTGAAAACTATTAGCAAGGCCGCTTTTAGTTTGTAAGGAGGTTTATATGATTGAATATCTTTATGATGCGATTAGGGCAGTTGCAGGCCAGGATATCGCTATCAGTGCCGCAATCACAGATGATAGTGGCGCACCAATTACAGAAAACTGCAAATTAGTGCTGCATTTCGATCATGACATGATGTATGTTGCTCCTGGCGTTTATATGCCAGAAGTAGAGCAATGGACATTTAATGTTCCTGCAGAAGCTACTGCAGGCCGCAATGGACGTTATGAATATTGCATTCAGCACGATGGATTAAATCTATGTTTTAAAGAGCCTATTTATTTAATTGGATAAGGAGGCATAACATGATTCAATTACAACAAACAAAGAAAAATATTTCTTTAAGTGAGAAACAATTTTTAAAGGGAGACGATGGAGGTTATTACGTTCCAACAGTGGACGCAGAAGGTAATCTATCATGGGCTCCAACAGCAGAAGGAATGCCTATTCCTGAAGCAGTAAATATTAAGGGCCGCGATGGCGTAATCGGTAAGGATGGACAGCCTGGTAAAGATGGACGCGATGGCAAGGACGGATACACTCCAATTAAGGGCGTTGATTACTTTGATGGTAAGGATGGAGAACCTGGAGTATATGTAGGTTCTAACGAGCCTGGCGCAGGTATCTTTGTATGGATTGACACTTCTGGAGAGGGCGATACTTTGGAGGCCGCAGAGGGAGGTAGTTATTAATGGCAGTTATTAAAACAGTTCAAGAAAGTTCCCTTATTGCGCTCGGTGATGCCATTCGCGCGAAAGGCGGCACTAGTGAACCGCTTGTATTCCCTACTGGAATGATTGAAGCTATTGAAGGTATTGAAACTGGTGGTGGAAGCATTGAAGTAGAGCCTATCGTTTTAACTGGCTTTCAGTCTTATGGATGTGCAGGCGCAATGGCGGGAGTGTATATTACCTTATTCGGTAATACAGTAAGCACTTCTGATATTACAAATGCATCAAATATGTTTAAAGGAAACACTGCTACTGCTATTCCGTTTGATATTAACTGCAAAAAAGGCACGAATATTGATATGAGTAATATGTTTAATGAGTGTAAGAATATGGCGGCTCTCCCTGCAGTGCTCAATGCAAAGCCAAGTAGTATGGGTTCTCTCTTTATGTCTATGCAGATGCTTGCAGCTATCCCTGATGATTATATGGATACTTGGGATATGTCATATATGCAAAGTTATAACTATGCTACCTATACATCTATATTTTCTGGTTGTTCTTCCTTACGTCAAATTCCATCTAAGATACTCTCAATATTAGAGCAACCAATGATAGAATCAAATAAAGCATATTATTATTTACCATACTCAAGTATGTTCTTTGGTTGCTATGCATTAGACGAATTAACTAATTTACCAGTAGGTAGCATAATTGGATTAAGTTCTAATATGTTCCAAAACACATTTGGTTCTTGTGGTAGAGTAAAAAATATAATGTTTGTAGTCAATGAAGATGGAACTCCAAAAACAGCAAAGTGGAAATCTCAAACAATTGATTTGTCTAGTGCTGTAGGCTTTCTTGTATCCTATTTGCAGGCAACAGGCAATAACTCTGGTATTACCGCAGATAAAGAAGTAAAAGACGATGCAACCTATCAAGCACTTAAGAACGATCCAGATTGGTTTACTATAAATCCTGCTTACTCTCGCTATAATCACGATAGCGCAGTAGAAACTATAAATAGTTTACCTGATACTTCTGCTTATGGAACTAACACTATTAAATTTAAAGGCAATTCTGGCTCTAAAACGGACGGTGGAGCAATTAATACTCTCACAGAAGAAGAAATCGCAGTCGCAGTCGCAAAAGGTTGGACTGTATCCCTTGTATAAGGAGGTATAAAAAATGAAATCAACAAATTTTAAATTAACTAGATACGATGCAGATGAAGGCTTCGTTTTTGACTGGGCTGAGCCTCGTTTTATTGAGGACGCAGACGGAAATGAAGTGCAGGAGCATCTATATGTAAAAACCTTGTTCATTGGTGGCAATGACTCTATTGATAACTATATTGAAGTGGAGGCCGCAGAATGAGTGTTTTAAGATTTAGAAATAATGAAACAGGAGAATGGACAGAAATCACCACAATTAAGGGCGAACCTGGTAAAGACGGACGCACTCCTGTTAAAGGAGTTGACTATTTCGATGGTGCTCCTGGTAAAGATGGCGCTGATGGATATACTCCTGTTAAAGGCGTCGACTATTTCGACGGAGAACCAGGTAAAGATGGAGCTCCTGGCCAAGACGGAAAAGATTACATATTAACAGCCGCAGATAAACAAGAGATTGCAAGTATGATTGAAGGCGGTGGAGGTGGAGGTTCTGGTGCTACTGAGGCCGCAGTATTCCCTATCCGTTATACTTTAAACACATATACTGCTGAAGAACTAGCCAAGTTGCAAGAGATATATACTTATTATTGCGCAAATGGGAAATTACCTTATGAAGTATGGTTTAAATCCGATAATTCAATAATGAATGTTGTTAATGTTGAATTTTCGTTTAATACGCTAATGCTCAAAACCTCATTGGGATATGAGAATAACAATATGTATGTTATTGCACTACAGGGCAATGATAATAATATACTTTACTCTATGTGGGCTAGTTCAGTGCATATCGGTGATGTTATAGCTAGCAATATGCCTTCTGGCGGAGGCGGCGGTTGGACTTGGCAAGATGCTTATCAGGAATATAATATTTATATAAGTTCTTATAGTCATGTTAAATTAGTGCTCGTCTCAAATAGTAATTCACAAATGACATTCACAATAGATATTTCTACGACTCATGGCAATACATTTGGTGAAGAATGTGGCACATATTATAGTGTAATGTATCGTGATATAAATGGTGATAACACCATTAAAGGTGGTTGGGCTTGGATGAGTTGGGATGGTTATTTTCAGGTTTTCAACGATAACGAGATGGCTAATTCTTACTATCTATTAGGTTATTACTATCAATAAAAATAAAAATATAAAGGAGGCAGATGAATGGCAGGCGAAATAAAACATTCATGGAAAGGCACAGTATTAACGATTACAAGCGACTCAGGCACTTCCTCGGCTGACTTGAAGGGTAGCATCGGAGACATGGGGCCTAGAGGTTGCCAGGGGCCAGCAGGAGTAATTTATAACCAGGATGGCGAAATCGTAATGGAAGGTTACGCAACAGAAGAGTATGTTAATCATTTAGTGGATAACATTGACTTAACTGATTATGCAACCAAGACAGACGTAGAGAACGCTATTGCAGGCATTCCTGAACCAGACTGGAGCGCATACGCTACAAAAGAGTATGTGGGCCAACAGATTGAAGCTATTCCAGAAGTCGATTTATCTGGACATGCAACTAAAAAGTATGTTGATGATGCTATCGCAGCTATTCCAGAGACAGATTTAACAGGATACGCAAAAGAAACCTATGTTAATGAAAAAGTAGGTGAGGCAATTGCGGCAATCCCTGATGTCGATTTTACTGGATATGCAACAGAGACATATGTTGATGAAAAAGTCAATGAAGCTATTGAGGCTATCCCTGATATTGACTTTAGTGGCTTAGCTACAGAAACATATGTTGATGAAAAGATTGCGGAAATTCCAGAGCCAGATATGACTGGATACGCAACAGAAAATTATGTGGATATTAAGATTGCAGAAATCCATATCCCTGAACTAGACAATTATGCTACAAAAGATTATGTAGATATTACATCTACAACAGCATTAAGCAATTATTACACAAGAGATGAAGTGGATGAGGTAATTGCAAACCTTGAGCCAGGCACAGGTGGTGGCGGCGGTGGCGCAAACAATAATGCTGTCATTACAATGAAAAATACTTCAGGTTGGTTGTATAAGGTTGTTGCAAAAGACAGCGACTGTATTATCACAGGAACCTGGAGCTCTTTAGAGGATGGCCTCAGCACAGGTAACGGTGTCCTAACCGCATTAGTAAACGGACAAAAGAAGTATTCAGTAGATGTTCCACAAGGCTCATTTACTTTTAATGTTGCTCCTTTCTTGTCTGTTGGAACTAATTACATTGAATTAACCATTGCAGACATTTATACCAACGAAAGAACAGTTAAATATACAGTTGAATTGGCCGTATTAAGCCTTACTTCAACATTTGAAAAGGATGGCCCAGTAGAACACAAGGGCGCAATCTCTTATTACTGCACTCCTGTTGGAAATGTAGAGAAAAAATTATTGTTTATCCTTGATGGAAAGGTAATTGGTAATGAGGATGTTTCTACTTCTGGACGCCAAGTGCCATTCACAATCCCTGCGCAGAAGCATGGCTCTCATACATTTGAGGTTTATTTCACTTCTGTAATTAGTGGAACTAAAGTTGAGTCAAATCACTTAGTTTATGACTTAATTTGCACAGAGGAAGGCAATGATACTCCAATTATCTCTGTAGCTAACAACAGATTAACTATGACACAATTTGAAACAGCAAATATCTATTACTCTGTTTTCAGTCCTAATTCTCTGACAACTGACATTGATTTAGTAGTAAACAACCAAGTAATTAGAACATTGACTGTTGATAGAACACAACAGCCCTGGGACTTCAGAGCAGATAACGCAGGTTCTCAGGTATTAAAAATTAGATGCCTTGCTCCTAATGGCGATACAATCACTAAAACCATTTATGTTGGCGTTAACGCAGCAGATATGGGCCCAGACGCAGTAACTAACGACTTAGAGCTTTACCTTTCAAGCTATGGCCGCTCCAACAGTGAGAGCGCTCCTGCAACCTGGAACTATAATGACATTGTTTGCGGTTTCGAGAACTATAACTGGAAGAGCGATGGTTGGGTTCAAGATGACAATGGAATGATTGTGCATCGTATCACTGGTGACGCAAGACTCACTATTCCGTATCAGATATTCAACTCAGATGCTCGTGAATACGGAAAAACAATCGAAATTGAGTTCGCTACACGCGATACTTTAAACTATGACGCAGTTATCGCTTCCTGTATGAGTGATGGCATCGGCTTTGAAATGACTCCACAGAGAGCTACTATTCAATCCGAGCAGGCCGCAATTCATGCACCATACAAAGAGAATGAGCACATTCGACTTTCCTTTGTTATTGAAAAGAGAGCAGAGAACCGCTTAATCTATACATACTTGAATGGTATTATGTGCGGTGCTGTTCAATACGAGGATAATGATAACTTCGCGCAATCTTTCCCAGTTAACATTACTCTTGGTTCTAATGAAGCTACATTGGATATTTATACAATTCGTGTATATAACAATAGCTTGACAAGATACGATATTCTTGATAACTGGATTGCAGATACAAAAGATATTAACGAACGTTTTGATAAATACACTCGTAATAATATTTATGATGCTTATGGCAATATCATAATTTCTAAATTGCCTAAAGATTTACCTTATTTAATTTTAGATGCTCCTAGTCTTCCAGAGGCTAAGGACAATCCTACTCCAGTAGTAGCAACTTACGTCGATCCTGAAGACGAGACAAAGAACTTCTCTTATGAGGCTAGCGCAGACGTACAGGGTACTTCTTCTGCTGGATACGTAAGAAAGAACTACATTATCACTTATCCTGAGAATTACAAACTTCGTGAGGATAGCATTCCTACAAATATCTTCACTTATAAAGCAGACGTGGCTTCCTCTGAGGGTGCTAATAACGTTGAGCTCGTTAGACTCTACAATAACATTTCTCCTTACAAGACTCCTCCGCAGTTAGTTAATGCTAATGTGCGCCAGGGTATTGATGGTTTCCCAATCGTTGTATTCCATAACGATGGCACTGGAACCAAGTTCATTGGTAAGTATAACTTCAACAATGACAAGGAGACTCCTGAAGTATTCGGTTTCGCTGAGGGCGATGAGTCCTGGGAAATTCGAAACAACACATCCAACAGAGTATTATTCAAGAGCGCAGACTTTACTGGCACTGACTGGCTAAATGACTTTAAGGCTCGTTATCCAGTAGGTAGTGAAGATGCTGAAAGACTTGCGGCATTCGCTGCATGGGTAGCTTCAACTGACACCACAGGCTGCAGTGAGGTGGAGAAGGCCGCACGTTTAGAGAAGTTTAAAACAGAGCTTCCTCAGTATGCTGAAGTTCAGAGTGCTTTATTCTACTACTTATTTACTGAATTGTTCCTAATGGTAGACTCTCGCGCAAAGAACGCATTCCCAACATGGTTTGGTGAAGATGGCAAAATATGCTGGCTTCCTTACGATATGGATACTGCAATGGGTATCAATAACGAAGGTGCTCTTACTTTTGGATATGAGCTTGAGGATACTGACACTCTACCTGGTGGCGCAAAAGTTTATAACGGACAAGACTCTGTCTTCTGGAATAACTTACGCGATACATATGGCGATGAAATTAAGGCAATGTATAAGAAGCTTCGTGATGAGGACAAGGTATTATCTTATGACATCGTTGAGGAAATGTTCGAAGAGCACCAGAGCAAGTGGCCAGAAGCAATCTGGAACGAGGACGCATGGTTTAAATACTTACAGCCTCTCGTTGAGATGAATAATGGTAGCTACTTGAGCATGCTCCAGGGTAGCAAGGAAGAGCAGCGTAAATGGTGGTTGTATAACCGTTTCCGCTATATGGACTCTAAATACAATGCAGGCGATGCATTAAGCGATTTCATCATGGTTCGTGGTTATGAAAAAGCAGATATTAGTGTAAAGCCTTACGCAGATATTTATGCAAGTATTCTTTATGGTTCTTACTTCGTAAGTGAGAGAGCATTAAGACGTGAAGAGGCTTATACTCTTGAATGTCCATTGGATACTTTAAATGATACAGAAATCTTTATTTATTCCGCTTCTCAGTTAAAAGATATTGGTGATTTAAGTGGCTTGAAGGTTGGTTATGCCGATTTATCAAAGGCTACTAAACTCCAGAACTTGAAGCTTGGTGACTCTGCCGCAGGCTATAGTAATGCTAACTTAGTTGAACTTTACCTGGGCAATAATACGCTGCTCCAGACAATAGACGTGCGCAATTGTTCTGCTCTTGGAACAGGTGAAAAACAGAAGGCAGTTAACTTGAGCGGATGCACCAACATTGAGAATGTATATTTTGATGGCACTGCTATTCAGGGTTGCACATTGCCTAACGGCGGTATTTTGAAGAAGCTGCACTTACCTTCAACTATCACAAACTTGACAATTCTAAATCAAAAGGCATTGACAGAGTTAGTTGTTCCTAGCTATGCAAATGTTTCTACTTTAAGAATTGAGAATGTAAGTGATGTTGTTGATGCAGGCGCAATCTTAAATCAGATTAAGGATGGCAGCCGCGTGCGCTTACTTGGCTTACAAATGAATTTTGACACTGCCGCAGAGGTAGAGGCATTCTATGACAGACTTGATAAAATGAAGGGCTTGGACGAGAACAACAATAATTTAGACAAGGCGCAGGTTTCAGGAACTATTTATGTTCCTACTCTCACTGCGACAGAACTCGCAAACTTACAGAGCAGATACACACATCTTACAATTCTTTATGATGCTATTGTTTATAAGGTGACTTATGTAAATTATAACGGCTCTAAACTTTATGAGACTCTAACTATCGAAGGACAGAAGGCTATTGATCCTGTTGCTACTGGAAAGATTTCAACTCCTACAAAGCCAAGCACAGAAGGCTACACTTACTCTTATAGCGGTTGGGATTACTTACCTAATGTAACAAGTGATATAACCATTACGGCGCAGTATAGAGCTAATGTTCGTTATTACACAGTTTCATTCGTTAATAATGGCACTACTTTACAGACAGCGAGTGTTCCTTATGGCTCTACCGTAACATATAACGGCACAAGGCCAGCGAATACAGATACAACACTCTTTGCGGGATGGTATCCAAAGCCTGGAAAAGTAACACACAACGTAACATATAACGCATTGTATGCAGCGAAGAATTCTGATAAGGAAATTACAGATAGTTGGGAAACAATCTTTGCAAATGTTGATAATGGCACTTACGCAAGTAAATATGGCGAGGGCGATTATAAGAAACTTGAACTTGGTAGCGAGGGTTGGGTTTATATGAGAATAATCGGCTTCTACGATGATGATAAAGCAGATGGCACTGGCAAGGCAGCTATTACCTGGATGGCTGATAATGCTTTGAAGAATAAGAGAGGCTCGCTCTCAAATTGGGAAACCTGCGCTATCCGCACATATTTGAATAACGATTTCTACTATAATAAGCTTCCTACTACTGTCAGAAACCGTCTTGCTCTAATAGCATTGCCTACTGGTTATGTTCCTACTGGCGGCACTGCATCAACTATGACTAACGACTATGTATGGATACCAAGTAAAGATAATGACTTTATAGATAGTAGGGATAATTCATATCCAATTGAACGTATGAAGAAAAATAGTAGTGATAGCGAGTGTAATAAAGGCTCCGACGAGTCTGCTTACTGGCTGAGAGATGGAGATAGAACCGCTTATTGGCGTGCTCCATCAGGCTCTGTCATAGAAGGATGGACATATGGAACTAGAACTGCGGGTTCGCAATCTTATCTTCGTATTTGCTTTGCAACTAATTAATCAGGAGGATTAATATGTTTTATTTAAATAAAGATATGGAGCTCACCAATGAGCTCCTCCACAAAATGATACAGCGTTTTGAACTGGACGTTCAGCCCAGGTTAAGAAAATACAAAAATTATTATGACGGCATTCAGAGTATTCTGCAGAAGACATACTCTGATGCGTCTAAACCTTGCAATAAATCTGTAATTAACTATTGCAAGAACATCGTTGACTCCTATGCTGGATATATGGCCGCTCCTGGCCATATATCCTATCGCAGTGAGCAGGATATTGAGGATATTATGGATATTCTCCGCTACAACGATTATCAAACCGAGGACGCAGATTTCTTGCAGGATGTTCTCGTATACGGCACGGCCGCAGAATTAATGTATATGGATAGTGAGAGCAAGACTCGTTTTAAGCTCATCGATCCTACTCAATGCTTTGGAGTTTATGATGACTCTTTAGGCGGCGATTTAATCTACTTTATTCGTTTTTACAAAATAAACGAATGGGACGATAATGATTTATATGCCGTTGATGTATATAGCGACAAGTTTATTACTACCTACCGTATGGCAGGCATGAATGGTGAGCTTACTCCTATTGGACAGCAGCCTCACTACTTCTCTCAATGCCCTGCAAACATCTTCTATCTTCCTGATGAAAAGTCAATCTTTGACTGCGTTATTAACTTGCAAGACTCCGCGAACGAACTTCTTAGTGGCGAAATCGACGATTATTCCGCGTTTTGTGACGCATATCTCTGCTTAGAGGGCGTCGATGCCGACACTGACGACATTTCAATGATGAAAGAAAACCGTGTATTGCTTGTTCCTGCTGGAGCTAAAGCATACTGGTTAACAAAGAATGCAAATGATGCCCAGGTAGAAAACATCCTGAAGCGCATTCACGATAGCATTTATAGAATTGCGCAGTGCGCTGACTTCTCCAGTGAAACCTTCGTTGGTGGTGTCTCTTCTGGCATCGCTATCCGCTACAGATTAACTGGAATGGAGACTCGCGCAGGTGTAGTAGAGAGCCGCATGAAGAAAGCTCTCCAGCGCAGAATTGAGATTATCAGTGGTATTGCTTCTCTCAAACTTGGCGAGGAAGTATTCAGAGATATCGAGATTGAGTTCAAGCGCAATATTCCAGAAGACATTAACTCTACAATTAACCTTGTGAACGCATTGAAGGGCACTGTAAGCGATGCTACCTTGTTAAGCCAGTTAGATTTCGTATCTGACGTTAACGCTGAACTAGAAGCTCTCCAGGAGCAAAAGGCCGCAAATATGGAACTCTACGGCTTTGGCATGTCAGCTCCTGGCGGTGACGAGTTGGAAGAGTAAGAAAAATTTCGTAGAATTTCATTGGCCAGGATAGTTTCAATGAATAGATACAATTTTTATAGAACTATAGAAAGGCAGGTGGGTTGATTGGGCTATTGGCAAGATAGAATGCTACTAAGCCAGAGGGCAGTGGCAGATAAATCTATTAAGCAAGTCGAAAAGCAATTACAGAAATACTACTTATCGGCTGCAAAGAAGTGTATGAGCGACTTCGAGGACGTTTACAATAAATTGCTTGCGACTACTGCCGCAGGACAGCAGCCCACTCCTGCGGATTTATATAAACTGGACAAATATTGGACAGCACAAGCGCAATTGCGCGACGAGCTTTTAAGATTGGGAGATAAGGAGATAAAACTCCTTTCCCAAGCTTTTGAGTCGAATTGGTTCGATACTTATTACTCCATAGTTATCCCCAATGTTAAGGATAGTGAGTTTCATACTGTGGATAAAAGTTTAGTTCAGGAAATGATTAATCGTATCTGGTGCGCTGACGGCAAAAGCTGGAGCGAGCGCATCTGGGCTAATACGGAACAGTTAGCAGAAATGTTGAATGAGCAGCTCATTCACTGTGTTGCTACTGGAAAGAAAACAACAGATTTAAAAAATTTACTGCAGGAACGCTTTGGAGTGAGTTATACCAGGGCCGACTCTCTAGTCAGAACTGAGATTGCTCACATTCAAACGGAAGCAGCTAAAAAGCGTTATGAGGATTATGGCATCCAGGAAGTAGAAATCTGGGCCGATGAAGACGAGCGCAGATGTGAATATTGCGGCACGCTCCATCGAAAGAGATACCCAACAGGAGCAGCCGTTCCTGTGCCTGCACATCCTCGCTGCCGATGCTGCGTAGTTCCAGTAGTGGATTAACTAATTGTCTTTTGGATAGGGCTTAGACGTTAAAGAAAGAACTAAATTTTAATTAATTAAGGGCTAATCACAGAGTTAGAACTTAGAGGAGATTTTTATGACAGAAAACGAAAACATCATTAATGGTGGCGCAGAAGACGTTCAAGGCGCTGAAGCAGAAGTAAAAACCTACACTGCAGATGAAGTAATGGCATTACTCCAGTCTGAGAGTGACAAGAGAGTGACTGCCGCACTCAAGAAACAACAGGCAAAGTATGAAAAACAGCTTTCTCTTTCCAAGTTGGATGGAGACGAGCGCGCTAAGGCAGAGAAGGACAATCGTATCGCAGAGCTAGAAGAACAGCTTGCGGCCTTCCAGATCGAGCGCAACAGAAGCGAGCTTAAGAGTGTGCTCTCCAGCAGAGGATTGAGCGCAGAGTTCGCTGACATTATTGCTATTGGCGATGATATTGAAATCGCTCAGGCAAACATTGATAAACTTGATAAGCTTTTCAAGGCCGCAGTTAAGGGCGAAGTTGAGAAGCGTTTAGCAGGCACAGCTCCAAAGGGCAATGGCACTGCATCTGTAGAAATCACAAAAGAGGCATTCAAAGCAATGTCACTCCATGAGCAAGGAAATCTATATAGAGAAAATCCTGAGCTCTACAAAAAATTAACTAATAACTAATAGGAGGCTTATTATGGCTATTCAAACTTATGATAATTTCATTCTTGAAAACAAGATGACTGACTTGGTTAACACCAATGTTAATGTAAATGCACTTTACACAATTGATAACAGCCTTGCTCTTGAAGCAGGACTTAAGAAAGTAATCAACAAGTATGTATACACTGGTAAGGTTGAGAAACTCGCTCAGGGCGCAAAGAACACTGTTAAGGGCGCAGTTGCATTCACTCCTTCTGAGTATACTGTTGAGCGTTATCAGCAAACCTTTGGTTACAACGATATGGACGTTATGAAAGATCCTTATGTGCTTGACGTTCTTACTACTGGCGCATCTCAGGTAATGGCAAACGAAATTCGTGAGGAATATTTCGCAGAGCTTGCAAAGATTACTAACACTGCAGAATACACTACTTTCGGTTATGACACTGTAGTTGACGCACTTGCAGAAATCGGCCGCGAAGTTGAGAGCGATCAAATCATCGTTATGGGACTTGATGCTAAGGCAGAAGTTCGTAAGGATGCTGACTACAAGGCTTCTCGCCAGGGCGAAATCCTTTACACTGGCCAGTTTGGTGACATCTGCGGCGTTCCTTGCGTAGCTTCTAAGCTTGTTCCTGCTGGAACTGTTTACATCACTACTAAGGATGCAGTTAAGTTCTTCGTTAAGAAATCTGGTTCTGTTGAGCAGGATCGTGACATCGAGACTAAGGACAACACTGTTGTTTACGAGCGTCATGGCTTAATGGCATTAGTTGACGAAACTAAGTCCATCAAGCTTACTAAGAAGGCTTAATTTAAATATCTCTTAAGCGAGGGCGGGACTCTCCTGCCCTCAACAATCTAATAAGGAGGTATTTATATGATTGACGAAATTAAAATTTTACTGGGGGACGCCGCAGGCAACTATTCTGATGCATTGATTGGTTTGTGCGCTAAACAAGCTTTGGCAGAAGTTGAGGCATATTGCAATAGAGTGCCAGACTACGAGCTAGAAATGGTTGCTGAAAGAATTGCAATCATTAAGCTCAATCGTATGAACACAGATGGTTTAGCCAGTCAATCCTTTAGCGGCGTAAGTGAAAGCTACATCGATGGCTATCCCGCAGACATTCTAGCAATATTAAATCGTAAGCGAAAAATTAAAGTAGTGTAAGGAGGTATCCGCATGATTAATGTAGATATGAAAACTTATGACTATTTCACTTTTGGCGAGAAAGATGCTTACGGACAGGACATATTATCCGACACTGTGCAAGGCACAGTTAAGCTCGCTATTTACAACACAAGCACAAGCGTTCAAGACAATATCAACTATACAGATTGCAACTATATAGGACTAACAATGGCTCAAATTGATGATAGCTACGTTATACAATATGGCACGGAAAAATTGAAAGTTCAATACGTGCAGCCAAAAGGCAGATTTAAGCAGGTGTTCTTAAAAAGAATATGAATGAAATCAAACTTGAGGGATTAGATAGAGTCCTGGCTGCAATCGACAATATAGGTGATGAACAAAAAATGGGGCAGGCGCTAGGCAAAGCGTGCGCACTCGTTGAGCGTGCCGCAAAACAAAAAGCTCCAAAAGGCACTGGTGAATTGAGGCGCTCAATCACTAGTAAAGTTGAGAACGGTGTTGGCATCGTTTACACTCCTCTCGAATACGCTCCATACGTTGAATATGGAACTGGTTTATTTGCGGAAGAGGGTGGTAGGCAGGATGTGCCCTGGCACTACAAGGACGATGAGGGTGAGTGGCATTCTACAAGTGGCCAACATCCGCAGCCTTTCCTACGTCCCGCACTCAACGAAAACAGAGAACAAATTTTACGAATTCTCAGGGAGGCACTAAATAATGATTGATTATCATAGCAATTTAGTTAGTGCGCTCAATACAGTGTTGCCCACTCACTATGAGATGACATTAACTTCAAAAACCGCTACTCCTTGTATTAGCTATATGGAAACTAATAACTACTCCTCTGCTTCTGGAGACACTCTTGGTTATAGTTTCATTACATACCAGGTTAAAGTGTGGGCAAACGACATCGCGCAAATTCAGCGCTATGCGTTAGAAGTAGACGCAGTTCTTCGTCCTCTTGGCTTCAAGCGTATCGCTTCTGGCGAGTTGTATGATAATGCATCTACAATGATACAAAAAATTATGACTTACGAGGCATTAGCCTACGAAAATTATTAATGGAGGATTATTACTATGGCAGTAATTTCTAAGGGTATTAAATTATCTTATAAAGCAGCAGGTGCAGGCACTAGCTACACTGAGCTTACTAATCTTCAAGAGATTCCCGATCTTGGTGGCGATGTTGAAGCTATCGAAATCACTACTCTTGCAGATGCCGCACACATGTACACTGATGGTATTAAAAACTACGGTGACAGCTTAGCCTTCAAGTTCCTTTACGAGGGTGCTCAGTTCGAGACTCTTAATGGCTTGACTGGTTCTATTGGTTGGAAGGTTGAACTTCCTGACGGAGCAGCTTGCACTTTCGATGGCACTTGCTCTGTAAAACTTGACGGTGTTGGCGTTAACGCTGCACTTACTTACACATTGTCTGTTAAGCCTAATTCCGAGATGGCTTGGGCTTAATCCCAGTACTGGGGGTAGGGAGAGGTTTTTCTCCTCTTCCTCTCCCTACTTAATTTTTAAAAAGAGAGGTAAAAAATTATGATGTATATTGACTTTCAAGCGGGTGGCAAAGAGTACAAATTGAGACTAACTACAAGAGCAATCGTAACTCTTGAAAAAACAGTTGGTTGCAATCCTCTTGCAATTTTCGGTGCTGGTGACACTATCCCTACAATCACTACAATGGTTAGCGTGCTTCATGCTTCGCTCCAGCAGTATCAACACGGCATTACTATGAATGATGCTTATGATATTTTTGATGCTTACTTGGCTGATGGCCATGCTATGACTGATTTCATTCCTGTTATTCTCGATATCTACAGAGAGTCTGGATTGATTCCTCACGAAAAGGCGGCAGACGAAAAAAACTAACCGACGAGGATGAGGAAACAGTCCCGTCCTCGCAAAGCGTTATTCCATTACTTTTAAAATGGAGAGATACGGCTTTAGACTATGATATTTCTGAAAAGGAATATTGGGAAATGACTATTGCAGAACTAACTAGATTAGTAGCAAGTCGCAAACGAGTTATGGAAATACAAGCAAGAGAAAAAGCTACATACGATTACATACTGGCCGACTTGATTGGCCGCAGTGTCGCACGTATCAACTCTTCCGCAAATCGTTATCCAAGCATCGCTGAGGCGTATCCTTCTTTATTCTCGTCTGAGGAAGTGGAAGAAGAAATCCAAGCTAAGAAAGACGAATTATCCGCATTGAGGTTCAAACAATTTGCACAATCCTACAACAAGAAACGCAAGGAGGCGGCAAAAATTGAATGAATGAAGAATTAAAGATTATAATTTCTGCGGAAATTGACAAATTGAAAGAAGAGCTCCAAAAGGCTCAAAAGGAAACTAAAGGTTTCTCTGAAAAGGGTAAGTCTGCTTTACAAGCGTTCGGAAAAGCTGCGGGAGCGGCAGGCAAGGCCGTTGCGACTGGCATGAAAGTAGCTGCAGGCGCTATTGCCGCAGGTGCTGCTGCCTTAGTTGGCCTTGCAGAGTCTACAAGAGAATATCGCACAGAGCAAGCAAAGCTTACTACAGCATTTGAGGCTGCTGGCGGTTCTGCAGAGCAAGCTAAAGAAACTTACAATGATTTATATAGAGTGCTAGGAGATAGCGGCCAGGCAGTTGAAGCCGCAGGACACTTAGCACAATTAACTACAAACCAACAGGACTTGGCAGAGTGGACAACCGCTTGTCAAGGTATATATGCGACTTTTGGCGATTCACTCCCAATCGAATCGTTAACAGAGGCCGCGAATGAAACTGCAAAAACTGGCGAAATCACTGGAGCCTTAGCCGATGCACTTAACTGGGCAGGTGTGAGCGAAGATGAGTTCGCAGAACAATTGTTCTGGTGTAATACTGAAGCAGAACGCGAGAAGTTAATCAGAACAACTTTAACTGATTTATATGGAGATGCTGCTGCAACCTATGAAACTACTGCGGCAAGTATCTTAACTGCCAATGAGGCTCAGGCTATGCTCACTGAGAGCTTAGCGGCTGCTGGAGCTGCAGTTGAACCATTAGTAGCAACTTTTAAGGCTGGCTTAGCTGGCTCTCTTCAGGAGATTGTCCCTCACTTGGGCACTGTAAGTGAAGGCTTACAGGATATGATTAATGGAGTTGACGGAGGCGCAGAAAAGTTCCAGGCAGGTGTAACTGCCTTAATTACAAGCGTTCTGGACATGATTACGAACTTAATCCCTACACTTATTCCAGTAGGCGTAAATATTATCCTCGCGCTAATCAATGGAATTGTTTCCGCGCTACCTGCGCTCACGCAGACACTCGTTTCAATGATACCTGTGCTTTTGGATGGTATTACTCAGGCCATCGTAGCAATTGCGGCGGCTTTGCCTGACATTATGCAGCTAATCGTTGACGTGTTGCCTGTATTAATTACTTCGCTCATTAGTTCATTGATTGTAGCGGTTCCCGCTTTGATTAAAGGCATTATTGATGCAGTAGTAATTATCTGCAACAACTTCAGTCAAATCATTAACCCACTTATCGAAATGTTGCCTGATTTAATTATCGCAATTATTGATGGCTTAATGAGCAATTTACCTGCGTTGATTGGTGGATTGATTACTCTGATCCTGGCGATCGTAAAGGCAATCCCGCAAATTATTGAGTCTTTGATTGACGCAATTCCTACAATCATTTCTATGTTGATTGTTGGACTCTTGGGTGCTTTGCCTCAGATTATTATGGGCTTGATGCAGGTAAATATGGAAGTCGTGAAATCATTGCCTAAAATCTTTGCATCTTTAATTAAAGGCGTTGTTAATGTCCTCAAGGGCATCTGGGACGGCCTGGCGCAAGTTTTTGGCAAGGTGGGCACTTGGTTCAAGGATAAGTTTAAAGGCGCTGCAGACGGCATTAAGAGTGCCTTCTCGAGCATCGGCAACTTCTTCAAGGGCATTTGGGACAATATCAAGAAAATATTCTCTAATGTTGGTGCTACTATTGGAAATGCAATTACCAACACAGTTAAAAAAGCAATCAATGGTGTGCTTTCTACAGCAGTTAAAATTATTAATGGATTTATTAAGGCTATTAATATTGCTATTAGCGTTATCAATGCTATCCCTGGTGTTAGCATTTCTAAGATTAGTGAGCTACAAGTTCCTAAGCTAGAGCGCGGTGGTGTGCTTAAGAAAGGCCAGATTGGTTTACTTGAGGGTAATGGCGCAGAAGCAGTAGTTCCATTAGAGAAGAACACTGAATGGCTTGACAGAATTGCAGAGCGTTTGATTGATGGCTTAGGCGGCGGCAACGATCGTCCTATCATACTTCAAGTTGACGGTAAAACCTTTGCTAAAACGGCAGTTTCGTCTATCAATAACTTGACTAGACAGCAAGGTAAATTAGCGTTGAACTTAGTATAAGGAGGTTGAGACATGTCCTATTATTTCAAAATAAACGGAACAGATTACTCAAAGTATGTTAATAAACTGACAGTAGCTACAGAACACTTTTATAAGTCTATGGAAACTGCGGCAGGAAATACTTTAGTAAAATATATAAACACAAAACGTTCCCTTGAGGTTGGTATTATTCCCTTAAGCGGCGATGCCATGACACAGTTCATGCAGGATATTAATGACTTCCAGGTTACAGTATCGTTCCGCGATCCTGTGACTAATGAGGTTACCGAAAACATTAACTGTATCATTCCTCAGCACTTAGTAGAATACTACACAATTCAAGCAGGAAACGTGCAATTTAAAGCATTTTCATTACAAATAAGAGAACTATAAGGAGTGTAAAATATGTTAGTTAATAATAATCATTTAACAATGTTAAACTCTCCTAGACAAACAATCCGAGGAAGGGTGGAGCTCTACAAGGGCTCTACTCTTGAAAGGATATGCACTTGCAGCGACATCCTCAGTGAGCTCCAAATCGAGCGAACTGGAGAGGGAAAGTTCTTTGGCTTTGGTATCTGCCAGAAGCTCAGAACATCGCTCATTGACATTGACAGAGAGTTGAACATCACGAAAGAGCATACTGCAGAAGCTGCGTTCGGTGTCAACTCTGAATATATGTATCCTTTCCCTCGTTTCTACGTTCAGGACGTAGAGCGCGATGAAGTAAGCAATATGGTTACTGTTACTGCTTACGACATTTTATTTAAGGCAGAAGAGTATAAGGTTTCTGATTTAGCAGTAGAAGTTCCATATACTCTGCGTAGTTTGGCTGCAGCGTGCGCGACAGTGCTTAATGTGCCACTTAAATTTATAAATGTTGATGAAACTGCATTTTTAACATCTTTCCCCGCAGGAACAGCAAATTTAAGTGAGTCAGATAGCGTGCGTTACATCCTCAACGCTATCGCTGAGGCTACGCAAACAATTTATTATATTAGTAATCAGTGGGAGTTAACTTTCCGCAGATTAGACAAGAATGCGGAGCTCGCTATTACGGTAGATAAGGCC
>JAEIGA010005046.1_pt1 | contig 20269 bp, 33 predicted proteins | sample 9270691 | NCBI WGS metagenome assembly JAEIGA01 (sample SAMN17057246, study PRJNA624740) | gut metagenome | biome: biome; isolation source: fecal sample | host: Bos grunniens | place: China: Xizang | collected 2019 | reverse complement strand
TATTGCAGAGTAAGGGGGAACTGATTTATGAATACAAAAGAACTTGCATTAAAAAATTACCCTCGTTGTTGGACTGACGAGATGGTTCAGAAACTGGTGGTAAAGGGTAAAATCACATCTGCTGATTACAAAGAAATCACAGGTAACGAATACCCCGAAGAAGGTGAAGTTTCCGCGCAGGAAGCACTGGCTGAAATCAAGGAGGTACTGGCATGAAACGAGTAGAATTAGATGCACTGAAAGCGAATATCGCTGAAAAGAAAGAAAAAGCAACAGATATGGATATTATCGTTTCTGAAATCATGAAACTCCCTCACGGTCAGTTAAAAAAAGTTTTGACTGATGAAGTAATGGTAGTACTTGCGAAGTACGGCTATAGTGAATAATATTTGATTGGAGGTATCCAACCATGAGTGAAACAATCATCGTATCGTTAATCACTGGTGGTATCACTCTGATTGGTGTAATCATGTCCAACAATAAACATCAAGCAGTAATAGATACCAAGATTGAAGAACTTACAAGAGAAGTTCGTGAACATAATGATTTCGCTAAACGAATCCCAGTAATCGAGAGTGAAATCAAGCACATCAAGTCTAACATTCAAAAGTTGGAAAAGTACCACAGTTAAGAGGTGTTCGACTTGGCTAAGAAAAAATTCAAGTTAAAAATTAACGAGGATACCATGACTACCATCGTGGTGTCCTCTTTACTTTTCTGCGTAGCAATCACTATTACAGGCATGGTATTAGCTTGTTATGGTGTGGATGTATCCGCAATTGTATCCAGTTCCCATACTGTCTTTGGGTTGGAGTTGGGTGCTTGCTGCTTGATTAAAGTATTTGACTACAGAGCAGAAAAGCGTAAGAAAAAGGAGGATGTTACGAATGAACCAAATTGTTAAACGAGTGGCAACTCTGTTATCCGTTAAAAGCATTGTAACTCTGACACTGACAGTGGTATTCGCATACCTGTCTATTACAAATCAGATCAACCAAGACTTCATGACAATTTATGCAGTTATTATTGCATTCTACTTTGGTACACAATCTCAGAAAGTCCAAGAAGTTTTGGAAAATAAAGACGAAGGTGATGTACAATGAGTGTAACAACAACTTGTCGAGATATTAAACAATTAAATCCAGTTGCTCAAAAGGCTTGTAACCTGTTCATGGAAGAATGTAAAAAAGCAGGTCTGAAAGTACTTATTACCGAAACATATCGTTCACAGGCTCGTCAGAACTATCTGTATGAGCAAGGTCGCACTCGTCCAGGTAATGTGGTAACTTGGACTAAGAGCAGCCGACACACAAGTAAAATGGCTTGGGACATTTGTAAAAATGTAAAAGGTCAAGAGTACTCAGATGCTAAATTCTTTGAACAGTGTGGTGCTATTGCCAAGAAACTGGGAATCACTTGGGGTGGTACTTGGTCTACTCCAGACAAACCTCACTTTGAAGTAACAGCATCTTGGAAAGCACCAGTTACTACCAAGCCTACTAATACAGGTGTGGAAAAATATAAGAAACAGGTACAGGATCGCTTTGGTTTTGCAGACCAAACAATCGAGTGGTTGGCTACCTATAAAAGTGCGGATGCACTGTTCACAAAGTTGGCTACCAAAAAATAACAAGGTCACAGACAGACTACAAAAGTACCTTGAAACATAGGTATACCAACACTTGAACATTTCTTTCTTGGAAAATTGATAACATTTAAAAACCCCATCGGCTCAATGCTGGTGGGGTCTTTTTTTTATTTCTATTCGTTTAAATTCGGGTGTGTAGACTACAAACAGACTACAAAAAAAGTGACTTAATATATGATTTCAATAGTGTTTATAGCATCAACTAATTCCTGTGGTTCTTTGTATAGGTACACCGATTCTGTTATACCTTTACCAGAGTGACCAACTATAACACGAATCGTTTCCATTGGTATTCCAGAAGTGTGCATAATACTAACTGCTGTCTTACGAGTATCATGAATTTTGTGACTCATACCTAACTTAGTCATAAGTTTTTCAAAGCGTGGTCGAATACCATTGTAAGTATAAGCACCACTTCGTTTACTATATACCAGATAGTTGTTTTCTAAATTTTGTTCAATCAGTGGAATGATTTTATTGTGCAGTGGGATAACACGATCCTTCCCAGCTTCTGTTTTACTACCACCGACCATGTAGCCTTTATCAAGGTAAATCGTATCACCTTTCATTGCTAACAACTCACCAATTCGTAGTCCAGTGTAGATCAGAATGAGAACATACTGAACCATTTGGTCATCTTTGTTTTCCCATAACAGTTTAATTTCGTCTTCTGTGAATATTGCACCAGTCTTTTCAATCTTTTCATTGATTTCAATAAATTCAGCATAGTTCTTATCCACAATATCGTTTTTAATTGCGTATTTGAATAACTGGTTTAAAGTACTTTTGTACTTACCTTTAGTAGCAGGTTTTACATCCAGATTATCCATCCAATCTTGTAGGTGAACAGTCTTAATATCTTTCATTTTAATTTTTAATAGATTGCCCATTTTATCATGAGCAGATTTGTGTATTGCCATAACTGATTTGGAAAGACCTTTCTTCTCAACTCGTTCAATCCATCTATCCCAAGTATCTTGTACTGTTAATGTACTCACATCTAAATTAGCACCACTTTTGTGGAACGCAGCTAGTGCTACCAATGCATCTGCTTGGGTTTCGTAATAACCAATGTATTTGCGTTGCTGCTTACCGTCCTTCCAACCAGTGGTTACACGAACTGCATACGGCTTTCGTCTAAGACCACTTAATTTTACTATCGTTCCAAACCCATTTTCGTTTCTCATGATGTCTACTCCTTGATGTATAGTTACGCATAAATATTAAATTCTTATACATTTAACCCATTTTGTAACCTTCTCACTCTACTATATTCACAAATTTTACTAAGACTAAACCTCTGGAAGCCTTGATTTTACTGGGTTTCATAAAGGTGCATAAACTTCGCCTATTATTTTCTTTTTATATAGAGTCTGCGAATGACTTACAAAATAAATCATTCGTAGACTAATATAAAAGAATATATTATAAGATAAATCTTACAAGTTTATCCAGTTAGTTAAGTTAGCAATCATCGTCAGATGATGTGGTAACAGTCTTTGTTTGGTAAATGTCTATCTTCTCTAATTCACAAGCATATTCCAATAATCTCTTTTGACCTTTACTGTTAAGTGCAGTGTAGCTTTCTAACAGATCGACTGCACCAGCACCGAAGAATTGTTTAACTCCAGTTAATACTTTTACCTCTGCTGCTAGGGGGTTCTCATTGTCACCATTCCAACCAACTATGTATGTTGGTGAAACATCAAATACCATTGCCATCTTCTCTATAGTCTGGATTGGAATATTGGTAACCGTACCTTTTTCGTATTTGTTAATTGCTGCTCGTTGAACTCCAACTCGTCTACCTAATTCTTCTTGGGACATCCCACTCAATATTCGTAATTCTTTGATTCGTGTACCAGGGCTAATTGTCATTTGAATCATCCTTTCCTTATTTGGTAAACCAAGTGTATCACATCAAGATACAAAAAGAAAGTAAAAATGAACAAACAAACGCAAACAAACACACACGAACTTTGGTTATTCCGTCAATTGACGATATTTTCTAAGATTTGTTACAATATCGGTGTGAGATACAAATGAGCGATCCTACTGAAATCCCCATACAGTTTGGAATAGCTAAAATTATCTCAAAAGTTTTAAAATGTATCTTGACGAGATTCAAAATTTGAGTATAATTAAATTGTGACCTCAACGAGATACACAAACACAGGTAGTCCATCACAAATAAACTAAGGTCAAAAATTAAACTTTTCATCTAAATCAACTACCTGTGATGTGGGAGTGTGGCGGAACTGGCATACGCATAGGACTTAAAATCCTACGGAGAAATCCATGAGGGTTCAAATCCCTTCACTCCTATTTAAATGAAAATAACCGATTCTAGATTTTTTTCATTTATTGTTTCCATCCTTTTCATCTTTTGTGTGGTAATTCGCCATGGTTACCACACATCATAGGGGTATAGCCAAGCGGTAAGGCTGTGGGTTTTGATCCCACGATGCGTAGGTTCGAGTCCTACTACCCCTGCTACTCTTTTAATAGAGGAAGGTGCTTATGCTACCACAGGAAGCAGCAAAGAAATTAGGAATGAATACTCAAACATTAAGATTGGCATTGCAACAAGGGTTATTTCCATTCGGTGTGGCAGTGAAAACATCGGAGAACCGATACACTTACTACATCAATGAAACTCGACTGCAATGTTATCTGGAAGGGAGAGATCATGCGAAAGTTATTGATTGGGGTAACATTGGTAACACTTCTGAATGGATGCACACAAGTCAATGATACGATTGCTGAAGCACCAACATTCAAAGTGACAACTGGTGAGTACACAGTACATAACGATGTGGAAAAAGAAGAAGTAGAAGTGGTTGAGAAACCAACACTAACAACTTTCAAGGTGACAGCCTACTGTCCCTGTATGAAATGTTGTGGTAAGACAGACGGTATCACTGCAACTGGAACTGTGGCTACTGCTGGTAGAACTATCGCAGTTGACCCAACAGTAATTCCCTATGGCTCTCAAGTGATCTTAAACGGAGTTACTTACACTGCAGAAGATTGCGGTGGTGCTATCAAAGGTAATAAGATTGATATGTTTTTTGACACCCACCAAGAAGCATTGGAGTGGGGTGTTAAGTACATAGAAGGAGTTGTAATCAAATGAGTTATGGTAGTTATGGATGTCCAGACCACCCAGACATTGTGGCAATTGAACGCACTGGCTATCCTTCTTGGATGAAAGAAGAAGATGTGTTCTGTGAAGAATGTGGTAAAGACATTACTGATTTAGAAGAACAGTACTATGACGAGAAGCATGAATACTTATGCGAGCGTTGTCTGTTATTTCTTCATAACCGAGATTGGTAAAAAATTTTTATCGAAAGTTATTGCAAAACTTATATTATTGCGAGATAATACGAAACGGAACAAATGTTCTGACATAAAGAAGGGACAGGTGGTGTGTTGGTAATTATTGAAGATTCCAGACAAAAACCAGATAAGAACAAGCACATTAAAGAGCAGCTTGAACAGTTGGGACACACTGTTATCAGAAGTAAGATGCTGGTCGGTGACTATCAGATTGCCAACAAAGGTGACACTGTTGTCGATACAAAGTATGGTATGAATGAGGTTGAGAGCAATTTGATTCACGATCATGAACGATTCAGAAACGAATGTATCCTGGCACAAGAAGCTGGTATTAAGTTATTTGTCCTTATCCAAGACGAAAAGATTACACAACTGGGTGAAGTATTCAGTTGGTATAACATTCGTAGAAAGTGGTCTAAGAATGCAGTAACAGGTAGAACACTTGGTAAGATTATGTATTCTATGCAAGAGAAATACGGTGTTACTTTTGTCTTTTGTAAGAAGTCAGACATCGGACATCGTATTGTAGAGTTATTGGAGGTGGGTAATTGAAGAAATGTAATTCATGTGGTATTGAAAAAGATGAATGTGAATTTCCTAAAGATAAAACCCATAAAGATGGTTTAAGTAGCCTTTGTAAAGAGTGTCGTAATAAGCGAAGTGACAATTGGCGAAAAGCTAATCAAGAGAAGTTTTTATCATATCAAAAAGATAGGTTGAAAAATGGACAAGCGTATGTTAATGAATTAAAAAGTAACTGCGTTAAATGTAATGAGAGTAGACCTTATGTAATTCAATTTCATCACATCAATCCAAGTGAAAAAGAATTTGAATTAGGTAGTAGCGGTGTATTTAAGTCAAAATTTAAAATCGACAGTGAGGTAAAAAAGTGTATCTGTCTGTGTGCGAACTGCCACATGGAGTATCACTGGTTATACGGTAAAACACCAGAACATCCAGTGGAAACACTAACAGAATATCTGGGGGTGAATCCCTATGAAATTTAGTTATAGTAGAATTGGTTGTTATGGTACTTGTCCATTTCAATACAAACTGCGTTATATTGATAAATTAAAAACAATCCCCGATCAACAAGCCAACAATGCATTATACTTAGGGACAGCGTTACATCTCGGTCTGGAAACTGGTGATATTAAACAAGCTGTTAATAACTATCAGTCCAACTATAATGTGATTTCAGACGAAATCATCAACGAATCCATTAAATTAGAATATATTATTCCGAAAGCATTAGAAATGCTACCAGAAGGTGAATGTGAAATTGAGATTTCAACAGATGATTTCATTGGTTACATCGACAGATTGTGTCCAACATATGTTGATGATAACGGTATTCAGCACTGGGATATGTATGACTATAAGTACACCAACAACGCTGAACGATATAAAACATCACCTCAGTTAAGTATCTATAAGTACTACTACGAATTAACCCACCCAGGTAATGTAATAGATCACTTGTACTACTTAATTGTAGGTAAGGTTGCTATTAGACAAAAACACAAAGCTAAACCACCAGAAACAATCATGGAGTTCAGACAAAGGTTGCGAGAACACTTGGTAGCATCTGAGATTCAAATTGTTGAAGTACCATACAAGGATTCCAGTGTAACAGATTTTCAAGACTGTTGCAAGTACTTAAAAACTGTAAATGAGTTCCATAAGAACCAGACCAAATTATGCAACTGGTGTCAGTTCAAAGAGTACTGTGACAGTGATGGTGAAATTGACTATATGATTCTTTAATTTCAAATGAAAGTTTGGAAGATTCGTCAATATATTTTTTCCAAATTTAGGCATATAATTATATTACTATAATTTTTAAAAAAGGAGGAACAAGATGAACAAAAAACTATGGATTTACGGAAGTCCCTTCTCTGGGAAGACAACCTTCGCAGTAGGGGCAGAAGACCACTTCATCCTATCCACTGATGGTAATGCTCAGTATGTAACAGACAACTACAAAGTTATTACTGACGAGGTTACTGTCAATGGTCGAATGACACAGCGTAAACTGGCTTGGCAGGTGTTCAAGGATGAACTGGAAAAACTCGAAGCTGGTAGTCAGTACAAAACAATCGTTGTCGATCTGGTAGAGGATACATATGAAATGGCTCGTCTGTTCATGTATCAGAAACTGGGTATTACACACGAATCTGATGATAGTTTCAGAGCATGGGATAAAACTAGAACAGAATATCTGTCTACTATGCGTAGACTGATGAACCTTCCTTACAATATCGTTCTGATTTCTCACGAAGATACAAGTAAGGATATTACAAAACGCAGTGGTGAAAACATCACAGCAATCAAACCTAACATCACTGATAAGGTGGCAAACAAAATTGCAGGTATGGTTGCTCTGGTTGGTCGCTGCGTATGTGACAATGGTAAATATGAATTACATATTAAAACGGATGAAGTAACCTTCGGTGGGGGTAGACTGGGTATCAATAATGTGGTACTTCCACTGGACTGGAACGAAGTAACTAAATTATTTGAAGATAAAATGGGAGGTAAAAAATAATGGGTAACGAAATGTTTGCTAAATTTAATTCTATGTTCGATGTGGAAGGTCTGAAAAACGATGTAGCATCTGTTGGTTCTAACACTGGTGACTTTGTGGATGTACCTCACGGTGACTACGAAGTTAAGGTTGTAAAAATCGAACTGGGTGCTACTGGTGAAAAGTCTAAAAATCCTGGTGCTCCAATGGCAAAGGTTTGGTTTGAAGTACTGACTGGTGAATTCAAAGGTCAGAAAATCTTCATGAACCAGATGCTGACAAGTGGCTTTGGTATTCATAAGTTCAACGAATTTATGACAAGCCTGGAAAGCGGTATTCCAGTAGTATTTGAAAACTTTGAACAGTACGCTGATCTGATGAAACAGGTGTTCAATGCTATTGATGGTAAAGGTGAATATCAGTTAGCATACACTGCTAATCCCAAAAATGCAAACTTTAGCGAATACAACATCGTTCAGAGATTCTAATTAACAAGGGAGAGGGTAACACCTCTCCTTGCTATTAAGATATGGAGGATAATATGAAGTTACTGAGTTTATTTTCTGGTATCGGTGCTTTTGAAAAGGCACTGGAAAGAATAGGTATTAATTATGAATTGGTAAACTTCTGCGAGTTTGATAAATATGCTACCAAGTCTTACTGTGCAATTCATGGTGTAGACGAATCTATGAATCTTGGTGATATCACTCTGGTTGATGAAACGAAGTTACCAAAAGATATTGATTTAGTTACATATGGTTTCCCTTGCCAAGATATTAGCAACGCAGGTAGACAACAGGGATTATTCAATGATGATGGTACACAGACTCGATCTGGGTTGTTCTTTGAAGCATTACGCATAATTGAAGAAACTAAACCTAAAATTGCTATCGCAGAGAATGTTAAAAACCTCGTTGGTAAGAAGTTCAAAAATCAGTTTGAAATTGTTCTTAATTCACTTGAATCCGCAGGTTACAACAACTACTGGCAAGTGCTGAACGCTAAAGACTTTGGTATTCCACAGAATCGTGAGCGAGTATTCATCATTAGCATTCGTAAAGATCTGGACAACTGTACTTTTAAGTTTCCAAACACAACCCCATTGACATTAAGACTTAAAGATATGTTAGAGGATGAGGTTGATGATAAGTACTACTTGGAATCTTCTAAAGTAAATCAATTTATTTTGAATAATCCAAAAATCGACACTTCAAAAGCAGTACTTGGAACTTGTCATGAAAGAAATGACTTGAGTTTTGCAACTAGGGATCGAGTTTATAATTCTGAAAAAGAGTCACCAACTCTTACTGCGACAATGTATAAAGACCCACCCAAGGTTTGTCAGATTGGTAACTGTCTCCCAACAAAAACAAGAGAGAACCCAAATCAAGGTAGAGTTTATGATACCGAAGGATTATCACCAACACTAGGGTGTATGCAAGGTGGAAATAGACAACCATTCGTAACTGTTCGTGAAGCAACGAAGAAAGGGTATGCAGAAGCCGTTGAAGGTGACTGTATAAACTTACAATTTCCAAATAGTAAAACTAGGCGAGGTAGAGTTGGGAAACAAGTAGCACAAACTTTACAGTGTAACGATGCTATGGGTGTAGTTGTTAGTAGTGAACCAACTATTCAACGAATTGATATCCCACAAATAGTAAAAGTAAGAAAGTATCCTATTGACTGTGAATCATTATGTGAATGTTTGCGTAATCACAAAGCAGGAAGTGGTCTTACAAATAAACAATTAGCAGAATTACTTGGTGTGCCTATTACTAAAGTCGAACACTGGTTCAGACAAGATAATTGTTTTGCTATTCCAGATGCTGAATTATGGATGGAACTTAAAACTGTTTTAGGTGTTACTACTGATGAGTTTGATGAAGCAATTATGACTTTTGAAGAAAAAGAAGGTGTCTATGAGAAATCCGAAAGACATTACTTTACATCTGGAATCATGCCAACCTTGACTAGCACAACAGCAGGGTGTGAAAAGATCATAGTTGAAAGCGAGGTATAACTAATGAATAACAAAAGTCTTAGAATTAGAAAATTAACACCAAAAGAATGTTTTCGTTTAATGGGTTTTGATGATACCGATTTTGAAAAGGCAGTAGAGGTTAATAGCAATACTCAGTTATACAAACAGGCAGGTAATAGCATTGTTGTAAATGTATTAGAATCCTTGTTTGGTAATCTGAAAGAAGCTGTTCCAACTGCTTTTGAATAAGAGGTGATTTTTGTTGATTGACTTCGATAAATTAACTCATAGTAAATGGGTTAATGATGCTTACGAGAAATTTTATAACAAAAAGGGTTATTTACCAAAATATTTCGATGTATATAACGCACTCGAAGTTAAAGACATAGCACCTACATTATCAACAAGATCAAATGGTGCTATGGGAAGTGGTACTTTACTCATAATTGAAGAAAGGTAGTGGTTACAATTCTATTTATCGACTTTGAAACATTCAAATACGATTGGTTGTGTGTAGCCATTGACCCAATCAAACAAAAAGAATATGTAGTAGTAAATAACAAGTCTGAATTGGAAAGGCTTTATAAAGAGTACAAAAAGGACATCTGGGTTGGATATAACATCCGAAACTATGACCAGTACATACTTAAAGCAATCTTATGTGGATTTAATCCAAAAGAAGTCAATGACTGGATCATCACACAGAATAAAAAAGGTTGGGAGTTCAGCAGTTTATTCAATCGAATGGCATTGAACATTTTCGACTGTATGCCAAATCCACCTGTTAGCCTTAAAACACTGGAAGGGTTCATGGGACTGAGCATCCACGAAACATCTGTACCATTCGATATTGATAGAAAACTCACAACACAAGAGATTGCTGAAACTATCAATTATTGTCGATTCGATGTACTGAACACTATTGAAGTGTTCCTTAGACGAAAAGGTGAATTTGATGCTCAGATGGACTTACTTAAAGCATTTAATATGCCCCTTTCGTATCTTGGTAAGACACAAGCACAATTGGCAGCAGTTATCCTGGATGCAAAACGAGTTCGATTCAAAGATGACTGGGATATTCGACTTCCAGACAATGTGATTCTAGGGAAGTATAAAGAGGTTGGTGAATGGTTCTTAAATAAGGACAACCATTATGAAGATGCTTCTTTAACTATTAACATCGCAGGTTTGGAACACACGATCGCATGGGGTGGTGTTCACGCTGGTATTCCAAAAGCAACTATTATTTGTGAAGAAGATGAAGCAATGTTCGATGCCGATGTTGGTCAGCTTTATCCAAACATTATGCGAGTGTATGGTCTACTTTCCAGAGCAGCACAGAAACCAGAAATGCTTGGTTATGTACTTGATACAAGTATGCGATTGAAAGCAGAAGGTAAGAAGAAAGAGCGTGAGCCTTACAAAAGACAATGTAACATCTTCTACGGTGCAGAAGGGGATATGTTTAATCCACTGTATGACCCATTACATCGAACTTTGGTATGTGTATTTGGTCAAGTGTTCTTGATTGATCTGATTGATAAGATTGAAGATATTATCTACCTCATCAACAGTAATACTGATGGTATCTTTTTCAAGGTTAAGAAGAAGGACATCCAAGAGTTGAAACGCAGAGTATCTGAGTGGGAAAAACGCACCCAACTGGAAATGGAATACTCTGAATTTGTACGCTTTGTATCTAAAGATGTTAATAACTATTTGGCTGTGAAACCAGATGGTAAGATTCACGCAAAAGGTGCTTATGTTAAAGACCTTAATGATTTGGACTACGATTTACCAATCGTAAATGAAGCATTGAGAAACTACATGATTTTTGGAACACCAGTTGATGTTACAATCAATGCTTGTACAGATTTCAGAAAGTTCCAAAAAATTGTTAAGTTGTCCAATAAGTATAAATGGGTTGAACACGAACAGGGTTATCAACCTAGTTATACAAAACGAGGTAAGTTACTCGTACGGTATCATTCTACTACTAAGTATGATAACAAAGCCTACAGAGTGTTCGCATCTTTGGATATGAATGACGGTAGGTTGTTGAAGTGTAAAGAAGGTGCTAGTGGTAACTACGAATATGACTTTTATGGTGACCCTATGACCAATGATAAAAAAGATAAATTTGGTAACACACCAGATCATTGCTTCATTGAAAATGGTGACATTAGAAATATGCAAATTCCAAAGAAATTGGATAGACAGTATTACATTGATTTGGCAAAGAAACGCTTGGAGGATTTTGGTTTATGAAATTTCCAGTAACTTTTAGCAAGTTAGAACAAATTGAGTGTTTACAGCAGATGATTATTGTATGTTCCATTGTCTATTATGATATGGATGATAATCTGATTAGTGATTATGAATACGATAAATGCTGCAAACAGTTAGTGGAATTACAGTCTGAGTGCGAAGAAGCTAAACAGAGTAAGTATTGGTATGCGTTTGATGACTTCGATGGGACAACAGGTTTTGATCTGTTCTCTCGTCTGACTGACAAACACCAAGAATTACTCAAGTTCATGGCGGTAATGTCTTATAACTTTAATCATGTGAAATAAAGGGAGGTAGATATATGTTAAGAGTTGAAAATAAACATGTGGATGGATTTCAAGCGGCAATTAGAGGTATGCGTAACCCAATGAACAGTTGGCATCTGAGTGATACGGCTTATAATGTCTATGGTTATCCCCAGTGCGATACAATTGGTGAAAATGACCTTCGACTGATGAAGAACCTTTCCAAAGCAGGTGATGACCACGGTAAGTTTCTGAGAATGATTAATGTTACTGTGGACATCACAGCACCACTGTATTGGTGGAAAGAGTTTGATACATACAAGGTTGGTACTGTTGCAAACTCCTGTTCTACAATGCACAAGATTCATGCCAAAGAGTTTGAACTGGATGATTTCAGCCATGATAAATTAGACAAAGACGGTATCCTTGTACTAAAGTCTTTAATTTATACACTGAACGCTTGGCGAGAAGGTTTTGTAGACCTTAAATATAAACAGTATTGGTGGGATATGATTCAGTTGTTACCATCTTCCTACAATCAGAAGCGTACAGTTCAGTTAAATTATCAAGTTCTGAAAACAATGTACTTTGCTAGACGAAATCACAAACTGGACGAGTGGCATACACTGTGCGAATGGATGGAAACTCTGCCTTATTTCAAAGAGATTTGTATTCAAGAATAACTAGAAAGGATTGATCGACATTGAACCTTTATAAAGGGTACATTCCATCTTCCAACAAAATACCAACAATGTCGTTCAAGGGTAAATCTTCCAGAGAACTGTTGACATTGGAACAGGTGCAGCGTTTACCAGAATACTGTGGTGTACTGGCAGACAATGTGGTAATGGTGGATGTGGATACAGAAGAAGAAACAAAGATTTTACTGAAAATCGTTCAATCTTTGGGATTGAAATGTAAAGTAAATAAATCAAGAAAAGGTGGTCACTTCCTGTTCAGAACGGATAGACCAATGGTCAACAGAACGAGAGTTAAACTGGCTATTGGGATCACTGCTGATATTAAAGGCGGTGGTAAGACCAGCCTGGAATGTCTGAAAATTGACGGTGTAGAGAGGGAAGTACTGTATGATACTGGGGAATATCAAGTACTTCCTAAGTATCTTACACCAATCAAATCCAATATTAACTTGTTAAATATGTGCGAAGGTGAAGGTAGAAATAATGCGTTATTCTCATACATCCTTCCACTGCAACAGAACGAGTTCAGTATTGACGAATGTAGAGAATGTATTGGTGTTATCAATGACTTTGTGTTGAAAGAACCACTGTCCGAGGACGAACTGAAAAGTGTGCTGCGTGATGGTGCTTTTGAGAAACCAACATTCTTTACATCCAAGGGGTCATTCATGTTTGATAAGTTCGCACGATACTTAATGAAGTCCGACAACATTATCAAACTGAATGGTAAATTATACATTTATAAAGATGGGATTTATGAATGTGGAGATGAATACATAGAAGCAACTATGATCGAACACATTCCAACATTAAGTCAGAGTAAGCGAAAAGAAGTTTTGGCTTATCTGAATTTGTTGGTAAAACAGGAGAGTGGACTTGCAGATGCGAATCTGATTGCGTTCAACAATGGGGTGTTGAATGTAATTGATGATACTTTCAGTGAGTTCAGTCCAGAATATATCATCACTAATAAGATTCCACACAACTATAATCCAAATGCAAAAAGTGAACTGCTGGACAGTGTAATGAGGAAGTTAGCCTGTGGTGATGAAACTGTAATTAAACTCTTATATCAAGCTGTCGGTTACAGTTTTTATCGCAGAAATGAGTTGAGAAAAAGTTTCTGGCTTTTGGGCGAAAAAAGAAATGGTAAGAGCAGTTTCTTAGATATGGTGCAAACACTGTTAGGTGAATCGAATGTATCAAATCTGGAATTGTGTGACATTGGTGATAGATTCAGAACTGCTGAACTTAGTGGTAAGTTAGCGAACATTGGTGATGATATTTCAGATGAATGGTTATCCAATACTGCAACTTTTAAAAAGGTAGTCAGTGGGGATGTCATTACCGTTGAAAGAAAGGGATTACACCCTACGAAAATGCGAAGCGTGGCGAAGTTTTTCTTTTCAGCCAATGGATTACCTAGGCTTGGTAAAGGTAAAGACAGTGCTGCCGTAATGGACAGACTTGTAGTAATTCCATTCGATGCAACATTCTCTAAAGATGATCCAGACTATGACCCATTCATTAAGTACAAGCTGCGTGAAGAAGTGGTTATGGAAGCATTGATTGCTAAATCCATTCCAGCGTTAAGAGAAGTTCTGGGTGACCAAGAATTTGCTCAGTGTGACAGAGTAAATCGAAACATGGCTGAGTATGAAAAAATCAATAATCCAATCCTTGAGTTCTATGAGGAATTAAGTGAGGTGGATTATATTAACGAACCAATCAAAGTTGTGTATTCCAAGTACACTGGTTTCTGCTACGGTAACAACCTGCAACCAATGTCTGCATTGGAGTTCCAGAAGCAAATGAAGAAACACTTTGGCTTGGCAATCAAGTCTGTGGAGAAGGATAAAAGGAAGGTGAGAGTATATCAGTATGAAGAAAGATGAATTAATCATTGAAAATATGAAACTGGTATATTATCTCATTTCCAAATACTATCCTACTTTTATTGGTGATGAAGATTTACAACAGGTTGGTATGCTTGGTCTGTGTAAGGCGGCAAACACCTGGAATGAAGAAAAGAGTAAGTTCAGTACATACGCAAGTAAGTGTATTCTGAACGAGATCAACTTCGAGTTTAAGAGAAGAAAGAAACACAATGGTGTATTATCACTGGATAAAGAACTGGGTGTGGAAGATGGTGCTATGAAAACCTTTGGTGACCTCATCGTAGGGGAGGACGATGTAGGTTTTGTAGATTACAAAGGTTTTCTAGCAACCTTATCTGACAGACAGAAGGATGTATTGGAACTGAGTGAACGAGGTTTTGATACAGATGACATTGCAGATATGTTGGATGTATCCACCCAAAGTGTTAATGCATCCAAAAGACAAATCAAATTGAAATGGAGGAAATACAATGGAGATTAAAATTAAATATCACTCCGATATTGACAAAATTGAAAAAATCAAAATTGGTGACTGGATTGATCTGAGGGCAGCTGAAGATATTTTTGTTCACAAAGGTAGCTTTGAACTAATCTCTCTGGGTGTATCTATGAAATTACCAGAAGGTTATGAAGCACAGGTTGCACCAAGAAGTTCCACATTCAAAAACTATGGCGTGGTTATGACTAATAGCATTGGTATCATTGATAACTCTTACTCTGGTACAAATGACATTTGGAGATTTCCTGCATTTTGTTTGGTAGGTACACATGAATGTGGCAATGGTTCTTGGATTCGCAAAAACGACAGAATCTGTCAGTTTAGAATTGTTCCAAAACAACCAGAAGTTGACTTCGTAGAAGTAGATGTTCTGGACGAAACTGATAGAGGTGGCTTCGGATCAACTGGTATTAACTAAAAGGAGTGATGTGTATGAAAGTAGTAAAACGAGATGGTACATACGCTGAGTTTGATAAAAACAAGATTGTAACTGCAATTGAAAAGGCTAATGCAGAGGTTGAACCTTGGGAACAGTTAGACAGTGGTTCTATTAACACAATTGCAAGTAACATTTACTATCACTGTAATGATAGTGTTCATGTAGAAGACATCCAGGACATGGTTGAACGCTACTTGATGAAAGAAGGTATGTGTGAACTGGCAAAAGCCTATATCACTTACCGTTATAAACGAGCATTGGTAAGACAGTCCAATACAACTGATGATTCCATTCTGTCCCTTATCCGTGGTGAAAATAAAGAACTGGAAGAAGAAAATTCCAATAAAAATACTAAGATTGCATCCACTCAGCGTGACTATATTGCAGGTGAAGTGAGTAGAGATATTTCCAGACGAGTGCTGTTACCAGAAAAGATTGTCAAAGCACATGATGATGGTGTACTGCACTTCCATGATATGGACTACTTCATTCAGCCAATCTTTAACTGCTGCTTGGTAAACATCGGTGATATGTTGGATAATGGTACTGTTATCAACGGTAAGATGATCGAGAGTCCCAAATCCTTCCGTACTGCTTGTACAATCATGACTCAGATCATTGCTACAATTGCTTCTAACCAGTACGGTGGTCAGTCTGTTGAAATCAAACACCTTGGTAAGTATCTGCGTAAGAGCATTGAAAAATTCAAAGCAAAAGGTTATACAGACGAACAGTTGAAAGACCGACTGGAAGAAGAACTGAAAGCTGGTGTTCAGACTATCCAATATCAGATCAATACTCTGATGACAACAAACGGTCAATCTCCATTCGTTACTCTGTTCCTTAACTTGGAAGATGACGAATATGTTGAAGAAAATGCAATGATTATTGAGGAAATCTTACACCAGCGTTTACTTGGTATTAAGAACGAAAAAGGTGTTTACATCACACCTGCGTTCCCTAAACTGGTTTATGTACTTCATGAACATAACAATCTGAGCGGTGGTAAATACGATTACCTCACAAAACTGGCTGTGAAATGTTCTGCTAAACGAATGTATCCCGACTATATTTCCGCTAAGAAGATGAAAGAAAACTACGAAGGTAATGTATTCAGCCCAATGGGTTGTCGATCCTTCTTAGCACCTTGGAAAAATGAAAAAGGCGAATACCAGTTTGAAGCACGATTCAACCAGGGTGTAGTTTCTATCAACTTACCTCAGATTGGTATCATTGCAAATGGTGATGAAGATGTATTCTGGGAACTGCTGGAAGACCGACTGCAACTGTGTTTTGAAGCACTCATGTGTAGACACAATGCACTGAAAAAAGTCAAGTCTGATGTATCTCCACTGCATTGGCAGCATGGTGCATTAGCAAGACTTCCAAAAGGTTCTACTATTGAACCACTGCTGTACGGGGGTTATTCCACAATCTCTCTGGGTTACATCGGTCTGTATGAAGTTACTAAACTGATGAAGGGTTGTTCCCACACAGAAGAAGGTGGTAGTGAGTTCGCAGTAAAACTGATGAAGAAACTGAAAGCAACTTGCGATGCTTGGAAGAAACAGACCAACATTGGTTTTGCATTGTATGGTACTCCTGCTGAAAGCCTGTGCTACCGCTTCGCAGCTATCGACAAAGACAAGTTTGGTGAGATCGAAGATGTAACTGATAAAGGTTACTATACTAACTCTTACCATGTGGATGTTCGTGAAGAAATCAGTGCATTTGATAAATTCAAATTTGAAAGTCAGTTCCAGAGCATTTCCACAGGTGGTTGTATCTCTTACACTGAAATCCCTCATGTCGGTAATAACTTACCTGCACTGGAACAACTGGTGAAGTTCATTTATGACAACATCCAGTATGCAGAGTTCAATACTAAATCTGACTTCTGTCAAATCTGTGGTTTTGATGGTGAGATCATCATTAACGATGAAAACCAGTGGGAATGTCCAAACTGTGGTAATACCGATAAAAAGACACTGAATGTGGTTAGACGAGTTTGCGGATATTTAGGGGAAAACTTTTTCAATGCTGGTAAAACCCAGGAGATTAAAAATCGAGTTTTACATTTAAATTAAAAGACTGGAGGGTATGATATGTTGAAACCAATTGACAATTATGATGGGTACTTTATATCTGATGATGGTAAAGTGTACTGCAACCTTGGTAAAGGCTGTAGGGACAGAAGTAAAACTGTAGAAATGTATGAACTGAAACCTAGAGTTGCTAGAAACGGTTACTTGAGAGTGTACGCTAGAAACACTAATACAAATAAACGAACAGACTTATACATTCATAGATTGGTTGCTCAATATTTCATACCTAATCCATCCAACAAACCACAGGTGAACCATAAGAACTGTAATAGAACAGATAACCGAGTTGAGAATTTGGAATGGTGTACATCTGTTGAGAATAATTTATACACTATGAAAACTGGTAGAGTTGTTCGAGATAAGATCACTGGTAGGTTTGTAAGTAATTTGAACTAAATTACTAATGGAATCACCTAATCTTTGGTAATTATGTCAATAGAAATGGGAATATTATCGTAGTATAATGTTCCCATAATCTTTAATAAGGAGGGTTGATATGAAAGTAGCAGGTATTATTCAAAACTCTGTGGTAAATGGCATTGGTGTTCGGGATACCATCTTCTTTCAAGGATGTGAACACCACTGTATTGGCTGCCACAATCCAAAAACTTGGGACATCAACGGTGGAGAGGAAATGAGTGTTCAGAGGATTGCTGAAATCTTCAAAGATAGTCCACATGACATTACTCTCAGCGGTGGAGAACCATTACTTCAATATGATGAAATCATTGGGTTAATGGGATATATGTATAACGCACAGAGAAAACGGTTCTGGATTTACACAGGGTTCAGATACGAAGAAATTCCACCTCGTATGCTGGAGGTAATGTCCAAGTATGTTGATGTGCTGGTAGATGGTAGATTTGAAGAATCTAAGAAGGACTTGAAACTACAGTTCAGAGGTTCTTCCAATCAAAGACTGATTGATTTACCAAAGTCTGTAGCAAAAGGTAAAGTAATTTTGTGGGAGGAATGATAATGAAGAAAACACTTAGTGACTTCTTAGCAACCTTACTTGGTTATTTATGGGGAGGTACTATCCTCTTAGGTTCAATCACACTGTTTATGTGGGTATGTAGATGTTTCTTTAGATTGGTAGGTGTTATTTAATGAGTAATCCTTATTGGGAGAATATCTGTAAGTTACAGGATAAACAGAGAGCAAAAGGTATTGAAACATACGGTCAAGGTCTTGAAGATAATCACGAACCTGTATTGGTAAGGATTCATCATATCCAAGAAGAACTGATCGATGCTCTGATGTATCTGGAATGGTTAAAGGATAAACTGGGAGGTCATGAATAATGGATAAAGTATATCGTGGATGTATGTTTGTAGATGAAGCAGAACTGGATATCATGCTGCACACAATGTTTGAATATCTTAAAGAGTTTGAATTTGAAAATGAAAACTTCCAAGACATTGTTAAACTCTATGTTAAAGTTCTGAAAGAGAAGGAGGACATCCAGCGTGAAAGAGCAAAATGTGAATCCCAAACAGAAAGTATTTGATGATTTCAAAGAAGTAGATTGTGAAGAATGCGAATCTTGGCAACTCAATCAGTGTGATGGTGTTCCTGTAGGCTCTCAGCGTTCCTGTACAGCTTATAAAGCAGTTAGACGATTAAATACTCCACTGCAAATAAAGGCTCTCCAGAAAGGCTATAAAGACCTCAGAACGGCATCCATTATAAATAGCGTTGCAATCATACTTTTGGCATTGGCGGTGATCTTTACATGAAGTTTTATGAATATGAAGGACAGGTTTACACAATCAACGGTCTATCCGAACTGAGTGGTATTCAACCAGCTACATTAAGAGATCGACTTCGTAGAGGTTACTCTCTGGAACAGGCAATCAAAGCTGCACCAACAAATGATAGTGTGGTAGAGTTCAGTGAAGCATCTTATTATATGGACTGGATTGGTATGCCTATTGCGTATCTTTACGAGATATATTGGAAGTGGTGTATCGACAATGGATACAATCCACTCAAGATTCAAGGGTTCAGTAGACAGTTAATGAGTTTATATCCAAATCTGAAAACTGTACCTACTAAGAAGAAGGATAAATGTTTTAGAATCATTAGATTGAAGTGAGGTGTGGTAAATGAAAGTTAAAGATAAATACAGTGATGAGGTTTTTGAAGTTTTTTCGGTAAAAGAAAGTGCTATCTTCACCTACTTCCTTGTTTTTCGTGAAGGAGAGTGGGTTTGGGTGGATGCTAACTACTTTGTACCTGTAACTTGGGAGGTGTGATATGCAATACATTGACTGTCAAAAATATGCACAGGAAATCCTGGATGAAGTAAAAGCAATTCAAAATAAAAAGACATTGGTAATCATTACTGTTGGTGATGATATGGCATCACAGTCTTATGTCAAAGGTAAGATTAAAGACTGTGAATACTGTGGTGTACCAGTAATCCATACAAAGTTTGATCCTGCAGTATCTAAAGAATGGGATGTTGTGGACTATATCAGACAGTGTAATAAATCCACATCTATTGGTGGTATCATCGTTCAGTTACCATTACCAGAAGGCTGGAATGAAGAAGTATTGACAATGACTGTTGATAGAGATAAGGATGTG
>JAEIGA010005045.1_pt1 | contig 20274 bp, 28 predicted proteins | sample 9270691 | NCBI WGS metagenome assembly JAEIGA01 (sample SAMN17057246, study PRJNA624740) | gut metagenome | biome: biome; isolation source: fecal sample | host: Bos grunniens | place: China: Xizang | collected 2019 | reverse complement strand
GCTTTTGTAAGAATATTTATAATTGATAAAGTTTCTCCAGTTCCTCCAGATGAATCATTTGATGATATTGAAATTCTACTACCTAATTTAATTATAGCTACTTTCATCATATATAATATTCATATCCTTTAATAAATCTATAAAATCACTCTTAGATGTAAAAGAATCATCTACATAAGACGTAATTACTTGGTTATTGTCTATAAGTCTATTTAAGTCAAGTTTATCAGAAGTGCTCTGGAGGTCTCCAGATGCGATTCTTCGTATAAGATTATAATCTCTATCATAAAAATGCATAGATACTGCAAAATGTGTGTAACTTCCTGGTTTAATATAATAACCTAATTCTTTACTTAATTCTTTAGCAATATATTTTTGAAGCTGAGTAAAATAACTTAAATCATATGTTAGACCAAAATTCACGTCATTACTACGCATTATTCCAGTACAATGAAGCCTTTTATCTCTAATGAAGAAGATTAAAGCAATTGTGCATGGTTCATCTTTTGTTTCAATCATATTCTCATTTGGAACATTTATGTTTAAAACAGCTCGTCTTGACGAAGGATCTTTCTTTAAAAGTTCAATTACTTTTTCAATTTGATTAAAACCATGTTTCTTTTGAAGAAGATAACCATATGCAGAATTAGCTGTCTTGCCATCATCAGAAATTCTGTCCCAAAAAGAACTAAAATGTCTAATAAAGTCTAAATCATTTCTCGCATTCCAATACCACAGTGTTTCTCCAGCAAGATAAGAATAAGAAATGTTTCTACTTTTTAATGTTACAACATTATTTTCAATATCTTCAATAGTAAAACTATAATTATTTAATTCTTTAGATGTTCCTTTTGTTGCAGTTGTTGTATTAGCATCATGTCCATTCTTTAAAAGATCTCTACAAATTTGTCTATAAACATAATTAACTGTTCCTTTAAATTCATTACTATCTAAAATTTCAAAAATAGAATTATATAAATTATCATATGCATTTGGTTTTGCAATATCTACAACAAAATATCTATCATAATTACTTGTACTAAGATTCCAAGCATAAGATAAAAACCATCTATTTTGAGTTTCAATTTCATCAAGATAATTAAGCTCTCCACGATTAATAAGTCTATTTTTAAGAATTTCTATATCTGATGTATAAAGAATAATAAAAATATCATTATTAATTTTGCATTGATTAAATAGATCATGAACTTCAGAAATGTTAAGCTTAGATTCTCTATTATAAATTCTTGGATAAATCAATTCTCCAATGCAAAATCTATCACAAAGACTAAATCCTTTATCTAGTAAATCTTTATGATATTTATAATCATTTGGAGTCTTTGAAGTGGAATGACTATATTCAAAATATGGATATTTAGCCATTATAGTTTCAGCTAATGTAGTCTTACCACAAGCTTCAGGGCCTTCAATAATAATATTCACAACATCACCTCATAAATATATTAAATTATATATTATTATTTACAACTATATATACAAAATATATTTGAATAATTTCCGGATAAAAAAAATAAAGTTCATGAAAAATTTATATACTCATGAACTTTAAAAAAATTAATTAAAAATAAAAGTTTTATTTATAAAATTTCTATTTTCTTTAAATATAGGAGAAGTAAGAATAGCCCATTCTTCTTTGCCATTTTTGCAATCTTTAATTACAGAAGAACCAAATCTACAAAAACCACTATAATCTTCTTCATTAATTCCATTATTAATTAACATTTCTTTAATTTGAGAAACATTTTTATATTGAAGATCTTTATGAGAAAAATAGTATTGACCAATGGAATTTATAGCATTTCTAATACAATCGTTTTGTCTCCAAATAAAGTAATTAACAACTTCTTCTTTAGGAATATTAAAAATTCTAGCATCAAAAGAAGCTTTAAACAGTTTATTACTTAAAAAATTTGCTTTGTCATCTTGCTCAAAACTTTTAAAATTAGTAATACAATCAAATAAATAAAAATTAAAATAATTTGTTGCTAAACTTGCAGCTACACTGGAACACTTTTGAATATTATAATCAAACCAAGCATCAGAATTTAATTTTTTATAATCTAATAAAAGTAGAGAAATTTCATCTGATTGACAATAACCAAAAACACAACCTTGAATATTTTTACAAAGTTGCTCAGTAGTATATTGCATAGCTTGAACTAAAACAGAATCAAATGGCTTGTCAAATCCTTTTGTAAAAGTATGAAATGCTTTTCCATCTAATCTAAGTATTACTGGAGTACGCCTAGATAAATAATTTCTAGTAACATTTTCATAATTAGACTTCATACGATTGCCTAATTCATCATTCATAAATTTAACCTCTTAAATTTTTAATTAAAATAAATGGTACCGATAAAGAGACTCGAACTCTTACGCCTCTTTAGCACTAGATCCTAAATCTAGCGTGTCTACCAATTCCACCATATCGGTATAATAAAGTATTGACTCGGCTGGGTAAAACATTCCCCACTAGTGTTTACTTGGCAATACCAATTTCTGCCTATTCTCTCCACGCCAATACTTAAATTAATAGAATAGATACGTCTATCCTTGTCAATTAATCGGTTATTCTATCAGTAACCGTATACAGATTTGTCGTAGTATAAACACAATGCACATTATCGTTGTTCAACGTTACGGATCAGTTTTCTCGTCAGAAGGTAGATACATACCTATTGGCACTCCGTAATGGACTCGAACCATTGCCCTATCGCTTAGAAGGCGATTGTTATTTCCAACTTAACTAACGGAGCATCTTTGGTCCAGGTGACTGGATTCGAACCAGCGAAATTCTCCACATCCCAAATGTGGCGGGGTGACCAAACTCCCCAACACCTGGATATATCAAGATACTTTAAAATAAATTATACTCTCGTGCTACCATTAACACTATCTCCCGATGGTCGGGAGATTAAGAATCGAACTTAAACAAAGAGTCCCAAGAATTATTTTCATTATTACAATTTGCTGTAAGTATCTTTATATTTTATTTATAATAACTATGTATTAATTTGAAGAATAGTTATCAAAATATCCTTGAATATAAACAACTGGAGTTCCTTTATCACCAGATCCAGAAGTTAAATCACTCAAAGAACCAATTAAATCTGTTAACTGTCTTGGTGTTGTACCCTCTGTAACCATTTTTCCAACTAGATCACTATCTTTTTCTTTAATAGCTTCTATAATAGCATTACTTAACTCTTCACCAGATAATTTACTAAAAGAATTATCAGCTAAATACTTAAGCTTTAATTCATTAGGAGTTCCTTTAAGACCATCTGTGTAGAAAGGAGATACTACAGGATCTGCTAATTCCCAAATACCTCCAATTGGATCTTTAAAAGCTCCATCACCATAAATAAGAACTTCAATATGCTTTCCTGTAAGATTAAGCATTTTCTTTTGAATCTCATTTACTAAATATTGGCTATCTCTTGGGAATAATTTTACACTATTATCAGTTGCTTTATTTGATCCAAGAAGTCCATATTGTTCATTATAACCAGAATTATTTGTTGATTTATTTAAAATTTGATTAATACCATACATATGTAAACCTTTAAACTTATTGAGCTCATTAATTGTATATTTTAAAGAATGGATATCACAACAAATAATATAATCAGTATAACATACAATATCTTGAGCATAATTACTGAATATAATTTCACATTTAGCACCAGCATCTTCAACTAATTGTTTATAATATTCAATATAATCTATTCCTGTAAAATGATGCTTTGTATAACCAAAAATCTTTCTATAGTCATTTAAAGTTAAAAGTTCAGAAGTACTAATGCCAGAACTTTCAAAAATTTCTCTAGAAATTAACTCATTACCAACTTCATCAGTAGGAAATGATAATTGAATGATAACTTTCTTTGCAGCTTTTGCAATTCCTTGAAGACAAATAGCAAATCTATTACGACTTAAAATAGGAAAAACTACTCCAATAGTTTTATTTTTTCCAAATTTATTGATAACATCTTGCGCAATGTCATCTACAGTAGCATAATTTCCCTGAGATCTTGCTACAATAGATTCTGTTATTGCTATAATATCATTATCTCTAATTTTCCAACCCCATTCATCATCATTAGAAGCTTCAATAATATTATTAGTAACAATATCTACAAGATTATCTCCTTGCCTAATAATAGGCATTCTAATACCACGTGAAACTGTTCCAACTAAACGAGACATATATTATCTCCTTTTAATAATTTTTATTACATTATTAATTAAACTAAAATTTATACATTTTGGCCCAAGGAGCTTTATAGGTATCATTGCAAATGCTTTTTCACCGATTAACCGCGTTGTACATCCGCGTATTAACAAGTTTCCCTACCTTGGTGGTGCACAATAACGGACTCGAACCGCTGACCCCTTGAATGTAAGTCAAGTATTCTAACCAACTGAACTAATCGTGCTTATTAATTATATTCTATATCTTCAATACTACTTTCAAATTGAAATTCATAACAATCATTACAAAGACCATTGTTTTCCATATATTCATCTCTAGAAATTTCTTTGCAACATTCATCACAATAATAAGTTTTTCCATAATTATACATAATTATATTCTCCTATATAGAATATTTTATCTTTTATATGGAGCGAGATACCAGATTCGAACTGGCACTTTCAGTGTGTGGTATTTTATATGAGATTTGAACTCATATCTTTAAAAATTATAATATTAATATTTTTCTTTAAACTAATAAAATGAAGACTGATGTGCTAACCATTTAAACACTAATCCCGCAAATTATCTTTATCATATAATTCTCTAAAATTTTTGCCGTAGTTATTTACTACATAATTTAATATATTTTTTAAATCATCTTTATATAAAACAATTATATTTCTATCTTTTACAGAATTTATTTTATAATAAGTTATATTTTCACGATCATATCCCTTAATTTCTACTAAAGTACCATCTTCTAATTCAAAATCTGGATGATATTTATGTTTCTTATTTAAATACTCATAATCATATACTCTCTCACATCTTTTAAATTTTATACCATGATCTAAATTATATATTACATATGCCAATTCCCAAGTTGAATCACAATAATAACCTTTATAATAACCTTTATTTTTCTTATTAGAACCAGAAAATAATTTATAACCACCCAAATTATGTAATTTAGAATTTAATGATAAATATTTACGTTTACACAAATCACAACAAGTTTTATTAAATCTATTATCAAAACTTAAAATATTATCACATATAATACATTTATTAGGATTTTTATAATATTCTATTTCTTTTAAATTTTTAACTATCTTATTTTTTTCTTTTAAATTTTTAGAAATAGATAATGAGATTTTTTCTTTGGTTTTATTAGAGTGTTTATGAGCATTTGCACAAGCTCGTGAACAAAATCTTCCAGAACCAAAATATTCTGTCATTACTTTACCACATCGTTCACACTTATGCTGTTCTGAAATCCAATTTTCTAAGAATTCTTTATTTTCTTTTTCTTTAATCTTCTCTTTTTCTAGTCTTTTGTTTTCTACAATTAAAGCTTTTTTATTTGATTTTCTAAAATCTACAAGATGTTTATTTACACTATTTTTATGTTTATAATAATTATCTAAATTATCATCTCTTTGTAAATAATTTTCTTTACAAGAAGCTTTATGAGAGCACAAAGATTTTATAGATTTAAATTTTTTACCACAAATGCATTCATAATTTTCCATTAAATTCTCCTCTATAGAATTTTTATATATTAGCCTAATGATAGAGGCATTATTATCTCAAAAGTTAATTACTCTTTTGCTACCTAATATATAAATATAGAGCCTGATTACCTCTATTACAGCAGTTAGCTCCTGCTTGCCAAGACTAGTTCCCTTAAAGAATCCAACTAGTAAAAGACGTAGACCCTATATGGTGGACCTTAGGAGATTTGAACTCCTAACCTTCTGAATGCAAATCAGATGCTCTCCCATTGCGCTAAAAGCCCATAAAAAGATACTGAACTCCAGACTGCATCACAAGTTTTATCTAGTATGGGTTTCTATGTCATCCTCTATATCCTGTATAGTAAGTAGACATATAGCAGTTAAACCACAGTATCATGGTAAAATTAAATAATTAATTTAATCTTCTATTAAAATACTTTTTGGCTCATTAATAATTCTATTCAATGTTTCTTTATCTTTTTCAGATAAATTATTTAGATCTGAATTATTAATAACAATTTTCCACCAGATTGTTTTATTAATTGGACAATTTGGGCATGTTCTAGCAGATACTACTCCAAAAGAACCCATTATAGGAGGATAATCCCAACCCAAATCATATGCTTCTTCTGGTGTTAAAATTTCTGTTTTGCTACAAACCTCACAAATATGTAAAAGCTTCATATATAACCTCATTTAAATTTACAAGACACTATTGAATTATGATTTAAAATATCAGTCCAATTATTAATTGCTGTATGTGTCTTTTTATCTAGATACTGAATAGTTTTAAATCTGTACCAAAATATACTTCAGTCCCTTTGAACTCCCCATTAATTGTTTAAAATATTATAAAACTTTTAATAATTCATTATGTTAAAAGAAATAAAATAAAATTGCTGTTGCAGTATCTAATTAAATTATATATCCTTTATAATGGATTTCAACTTTAATTTGTGATAACTCTTGAATATCTCTCACTATTAAGAGTATTAAGCATTACAGTCATAGGATCAATCTTTTCCTTAATAACTGTATTACCATTAGAATCTACACTCTCTTCAAAAGTGGTTCCCTCAATAATAGACTTGAAAAGAGAAGCAGAATAGCCACTAACCATAGCTACATCTTCACCATCTACTGTATCGTGGAACATGCCACACTTAGAAGCACGAACATTCCAATAAATAAGAGAAGGCATTTTATATCCAGCATTTTCAAACTTTTCACGCATAATCTGCATAAAAGGTCTATTCTTAATATATCTTCTAGCATGCCAATCATAATAAGTGCTAGCTACATCAAACTGCATATCAGAGATAATATAAAGCTTAGAAGGAAGATCTTCTTGTTTCATATTATTACTTACAGCAGTCTTAAGAATAAGATCAAATACAGCTTCAATATTAGTATTATCGCAAATCTCTCTAATATTAGAAACTTTTTCAACAATATCATTACCCTTAAGCTCTACAAGCTCGGGATGACTAGAAAAAGTAATAAAATGATTCTTAAAAGGTCCATGGCACTTATCAGCACAATAAATACCAAGAGAAAGTGCAACCTCAAGAGGAAGTCCATACATAGAACCAGAAGTATCTACAACACAAATACCTGTTTCTTCTTTACCTTCAAGGTAATTAGGCAAGGCATTCCACATAGCATCAAGAAGAACACGATCCTTCTTAGAACAATGATACATATTTTCTCTTACTCTATGAATAATATCAACAGGGAAAAGAGAAGCTGCATTAACTTTAGCACGACCAACAGAAAGATGTTGAAGATAATCAACATAATTATCCATATCATGCTTAAAAAATGCATTACTATAATTCATTGCAGCCTTAGCAGGAACATGGTTATAATTAATCTTATCCCAATTATTACTAGACATCTTAACTTCAGTCACATCAATATACTTTCTAAGTTTAGAAATAATCTGACGATATTCACGAGGAGTCATACCAAGACCCTTAATAAACTTCTTAGCAAAATACTTAGTCTTTAAAGAAGAAGTATTCTCAGAAGGAAGCCACTTAGCAAGAAGAGAACATTCGCCGCCATTCATCATCGCAAGATTATCCTTATTCAGAATTTCCTTAACCTTTTTGATCATAGGAAACTCAACACTAGTATCAAAAAGACACATGTAATCATCGCCTCTACCATAATACAGAACATTATCAAGATTAGCAATAACAATATTAGGATAATTATTAGCCAACCACTTAATAATAGTTCTAAAAACCTTACGCTGACCTTGACCACCTCTAATATCTCTCATGTAAAATGCCATCTTAATAGCAAGATCACGATTCTCATAAAAAGCATTAGAGAAAGTTCTAATAATATCTTCATCGCTAGAAAATCTCATAGCTCCAAGAGAACCAAATGCATCAAGACATGCATTGTTGGTAGACTTGTATGCCACAGCTCCATTTTCAGTATAAGTCATGTTAAATTCATTCTTCATATTCTTTAAAAAATTATCTTTCATATTTTTATCTCCTTAATTCTAGATACATTTTTCTTTTAATATCCCAATAATTAAAAAATAAATAAAATTGCTGTAAGTATCTATTAAACCAAGACTTTTTATGGATTTGAACCATTTCTAAAAATTTTTCAAGTATTTTTATTTATCCAATATTATTGCAGAAAAAGTCTTTTATGGTGACCCTAGCGGGACTCGAACCCACATTCCAAGCGTGAAGGGCTTGTGTCCTAACCTTTTAGACGATAGGGCCATTTGGCAGGCCCGGGTAGATTCGAACTATCACCGACAGAGTCAAAGTCTGTTATGCTTACCATTACACAACGGGCCTATATTATGATGGAGGCAGAAGGCTTCTAGAAAACCCGTGTGCTTAACCGCCCCTCCTGTTCGGGATATATCACACTTTATGGTGGGCAAAGCTGGATTTACACCAACATGATACCTGTACTTTGTATCCGGAGCCAGTCTCCTGTGTTTATTATTTCACCACTTACCCATATTATTTTGGTGGGCCTTAAAGGACTTGAACCTTTGACCGTCCGGTTCAGCTTTATGTATATTTCTATACTCGCTAGACTATTTCTTTACCTTGGATCTATAAGATTTATTATAATCTTCAATTTGCTCTTGGTATTTATCAAGCCAACCCATATTCCTATTACATTGGACACAGATAAATCCCCTAAATTGTTTTGTATTGTGATTATGGTCTACACATAGTTTATTTGGAATATTTTTAGCATCTGGTCTAGTGTTTGCAGTCTCATATTTACCACAAATATCACATCTATTAGAATGGTTCTGTCTAAAATTTTCTAATTCTTGATTTGTAATATCGAGTTCATCATCCCCAATTTTTACATTACTCAACATAAAATCATTTAAAGATTCTTGTTTATGAACCATTCCAATATGCGCCGCTAAACCACGCTTTGCTTTGAAATCTTTACCACAATACTTGCAAATCAATTATAATTCTCCTTAAAGTCTTTAGGTAATGGGCGCTTAATCCTGTTATTAAGAAGACTAAACTTCTCAGGTAGTCGTTGAACCTTCCAAAAGTGTACTTTTGGCTTGGCATAGCGTTGTCATATCTTTAATAAGACTTAGATTTCACTATTTTCACCCATTCCACTTATATAGTTTCCCATATAAGGCACTGTGCTCTACAATGAGCCGGATGCTCTAACCAACTGAGCTAAAGGCCCTTATATTTGGCGATTTTGCAGGGAATTGAACCCTGATCTATGGAAAGACAATCCATCATAATAGCCATTATACTACAAAACCATATAAATTGCTATTTATGTACTGATAGGCAATCACTCCACCCAATATTTCTTTTTTTATTTAAAGCCAAAAATGAAAATATTAAAATAAAGCTGGCTTGGTCCGGATGGGTGGATTCGAACCACCAACCCTCCGATTATAAGTCGGAAGCTCTGCACCAATTGAGCTACACCCGGATATTAACTATTACTTAAAATAATTTATTTTAAATAAATACTACTATTATGCTAGAAGAGCATTTAATGCAAATTAATTATTTTAATCAACAATTTAATTCCTTATCGTTTGCTATAAGTTAACTCTGCGCACTAGTTACTTATAAGCAATTACTGCCTTATATAGCTCGCGATCTATATCGCCAGAATTAAATAGACCTGGCCATTATGGTGCTGGTAGCCGGATTTGAACCGGCACGAGTATAAAACTCATTAGATTTTAAGTCTAAGGCGTCTCCCGATTCCGCCATACCAGCATATTTAATTAATTTTTACATTTAATATTATATACTAATTTATATTATAATCAACTAATTTAAAGAAGAGATTTCCAAATTGTTTCATACATCTTCTTTTGTTCTTCAGAATTAGAATAATGATTCATATTATCATAAGCTCTTGTTGCTTGCTTAACTCTTTCTCTATGAGCTTCTTGCTTACTTTCTCTAATTCTTTCTCTTTCTTCAAGCTCAGCTCTCAAACTTCCAGTATAATAACTATTAATCATTTTATTTTATCTCCTTAATTATTTTTTTTAAATTTAGCTATAGGACTTTCACCTATAGGAGCAGAAGATTATAACAAGTGGCCATCTTATTATAATAAACTTATTAACCCAACCTTTGAACATCTGCTTTTTCATATTAAATATTTTTAAAAGATTTTCTTTTTGGTCGATGTTAATAGGATTCGAACCCATACCTCCGGCTTTTAAGTGCCAGCATGCTATCCATTACACCAAACACCTAATCTTTGCTACACTATTTACAGAGTTGTACAGGCTCTATAGTAAATAGTTTGTACATTGTAGCATATTTAATATGGCTCTATACTCACTACTAAATTTAATTTACATTTTATATTATAAATTATATTTTATTATTATCAACTATTTCAATAATTAATTTTCAAGAGGTTCAATCTTAATTACATTTTTATATTTAATCATATACCTATGACCACCAGAAGAAAAATGAATACCATCATCAGAAAAAGTAATTTGGCCACAAGTTCTATAAGAAGAAGTTTGCTTATAAAGAGTATTCCAATAGGTAATGATCATAATATTTATCTCCTTTACTTAAGGCTGAAAGGCAACATACTGAGGAATATTGTACTTTTTAGCTGCATTACCACAATGAGCAATTTCAACTAATGTTCCATCATCTGCACGAGCATATCCATCAATAAAATGATATGGATTAAAGGTTAACTTTTCATATTCTTCAATAGTAATATATTTAAGCTCTCCATAACCTTTAATATATTTTGTCATTTTATTTTACCTCTCATTTATTATTTACATTTTAATTATATTTAAATTATTTATATTCTCAACTACTATTTTTTATTTTCTTCATCTTTAATTTTATAAAGATCTCCATTAAAATAAATAACAACTACTTCACTATATTTGCATCTTTCATTAAAAATATTATTAGCCCAATCTTGAGCAATAAAATAATCACTGAAAAAAGCACTAAAACTATCAATAGAATATTCTTCACAAAGTCGAATAGCAGGTTTACTCATACAAACGACTGAATTACAACCATGACCAAGAGCATTACAAACACTATTCCAATTCTTATTCTCCTCATCAAGTCTCTTAACCATTTGTTTTCTAATATACTCAGTCATTTTTATTTCCTCCATAAATGATTTTATATTTAACTTACATTATAATTATATAAAGAATATCTATATAATCAACTATTTTTATTTAAATATTGATAAAATCTATAAAGAATTGTTATAAATTCTTCTCTAGTTATAAAACTCTTATAAGCCATAAGATCATTTGTATAACCTTTTATTAATTCATTTTCTTCTGCCCATTGCCTAGCTTCTAATGAATATTCAGATGGATTCTTTTTAGATCTTATATCTAACCAATTATCCATGTATTTATCAAATATAGATTGATCAAACCCATCAACTGGTTGTTCTGGCTGATCATCAGAAGGTGGAATTTCTGGTTCATTTGGCGTATCTTCTGATTTATTAGTATATACACATACACCATTTTCATCAAAAACAGAATAGTTAACAGGACAATTTGCAATAGCATTCTCTAATTTAGAAAAAGCTCCAACTTGGCTTGATTTATTTTCCCAAGTTAATCTTACTCTATACATATGTTTTGGCTCATTAGAATCATCTATTAAAGCTTTAACATCATTTCTAACATCATCCATAGTTTTTCCGTATTTCTCAAACCAGTTATAAACATCATAATGTCCACTACCTAATCCAAGTTTATAACTATCCCAATGGCATAAAATAGTGGGAACAGAGACACCATTATAAGTTATAGTACCTTTTGGATTAATATTAAACATTTTGCAAATGTATGCTGTAAATTCACAAGCTTCTTTATAGATAGTATTAAAATAAGTTTTATTAGTTAAATCATCTTCACACATTTCAAATTGAATCCAAAATGGCCCACCAGTTTTACCATTACAAGAACCTTTTGAACCACTACCGCAGCCCCATGGACGATAATCCCAAGGCATACTTTGAACTGTAGCTACAGTACCATCGGCTAATTTTCCTATCCAAGCATTGAGACCTGCTTGCCTATCTATATGATTAAAATCGTTGTTGTATGCATTTTTACCTATTAGATTTATTAAGCTCTGGTAATTAGGATCATTATCAGAAGGTTGAACATATCTTTTTAATGTTGTATTATTAACCCCTGTTGAGTGCCATAAAACACCTACTGGTGTACCTTTTGTAGTTCCTTTATAGCATGTACTATTTGTCATCATACAAACAATTGGTTTATTATTATCATTATATATCATTAATATAGCATTTCTCCTTTAATTAAATATATTTAATTTAGCAAAATTTTAATTCTATAAACATAAAAAGAGTAAGACAAAATTTAAAAAATTAAGTCTCACTCTCTTTAAAATTATATAATTTTATTAATAAATCATATTTACTTATCATTCTTTTCTCGCTTACGAGCTTCAGAAGTATTAATAGTTACAAACTTATCTGTATAGGCATTTTCAGGAACCCAAGTATGAAGAAGATCTCTAATGTGTGTAGAACCTTGAAGCTTCTTAAGAACACAAAGAATAAGTCCTACTTCGGGATTATATTCATCCCCGCCATGAACTTTAGACACAGTCTTAGTTCCATCAGACCAATTAATGACAGTAGCAGGATTACTATAAATCACATTCTTAATATAAACATCTCTAAGAAATCCTTCTGAATCAATATAATTAAATCCACCAGAAAATCTAAAATATTTCATAAAACACTTAAGATAATAAATCACATTATTCGCATTAGGCTTAAGAACATCACTCAAATCAATACTATACGTGCAACCTTCATCAATCTTCTTATCAAACATAATTAATTATTTTTCTCCTTATCAATTAAATTTTTATTAATATAATTTAAATAATATGTTGCTTTCTTTAAATCTTGATCTCCATTTTTATAATAACATCTATAAAGATATTTAAATGCATTTAATATACACCATATCTTTAATTTTTCATAACCAAAAACTTCTCTCATTACATCTATACATTCATATTTACCAGTATTATAATGAGGAGCTTTATTTATAATATCAAACTTTTCTTTATTTTCTTTTGAATCAGTGCTAGTTATAATTAAATTATTTAACATTTCTTTTTGTGCATTCAAATAATCTAAATTTATTGGATTAAATTTATAACCATATTTATTATTTATGTACTTTCCTACTTCTATTCTTTCATCTAAACTTTTTATAAATTTATTTATATCATTATCATAATCAATAATTAATTCATTTAAAGTTCTTTCTCTAATATCTTTAAAGTTATCCACTACCATCACCTCTCTTTAAAAGTGATCCACAAATAGGACAATATTTACACTTCTTTATACTTACATAAGTACTATCACCAAATTTATTATCAAAATCATCTACTATTATTGCTGAAATATAACGTGTAAAATTTTCATTTAAAGAAGAACAGGTGTCACATTTAATTTTATCAGTATTATTTATTTCTATAAATTTATTCACTCAATAAATTCCTCATCATAACAAATATCTGAAGGTATTCTAGAACATGAATACTTCTTACATATATTATTATATCTTTCTTTACAGAATTTACTACTAATTAATCCTTTACATTTAGAACACTTATAATCGTTATGCTCACATATAGAACATTTAGTATCTATATACCAATCTAATATTGCTCTTCTATCAAAAGAATAATCTCCACAATTATTAAAATCTAAACAAGCATCTTCTAATATAGAAAAACATTTTTCATGAAACTTTAAATGTGAAAAATCACCTTCAAATTTACTAACTCTTACTACATACTTTTCTTCTGGATAAATATATTTTTCGCATAACCAACATTTATGGCACTTTCTAGCTATGTGCCTCTTAACATGTTCAAAATCACTCATTATTTCTATTCTTTAAAAAATTATACATATCTTCTACATTATCTAAAAGATCATATCTCTCATCTTCAGGTGCACAAGAATTTTTTGCAAATTTTCTTTCAACCATATCTACAAACATAGAAGCAGAAGTTTGCTCGCCATCTTGGCCATCATCACCCATATAAAACTCATTCCACTGATCTTCAGAAAGAATATTTTTAATATCAAGCTGTTTAATAGCAAGATTATCAAAACTTACTACATTAAACCATTTATCTTTAATAATATGCTTAATATAATACCTTAATGTATCAATATTATAATTAATCATATTATGCATAGAATAATTATTATACAAATCTTTTCCTCTTCTTACTTGCTTATAACCAAGGATAAGAATCTTTAAATTATTATTTGCCATAAAATTAAGATCATTAAGCTCAATTAACCCAGCAATAACATGAAGAACAGAATTAGGAATAGTTTGCATAAGTTCAATAAGCTTATTAGAAGTTCTATAAAAACTTACACCTACTCCGTATACAAGTTTATTATCAACCCAATTTTTAATCTTATTATAATTCTCAATAAAATGTTTTTGATTTACAGTAATATTACAAATAAACTTTCTTTCTTTACATCTTTTCAAAAATTCATCAATATTAGGATGCTCGAGTGGATTACCTCCACCAATTGCTAGCTCAGTATAAGGATGAAGATTATCTAAAAAAGATGGTGAAAGAATATCTCCATGTTTTCCATCTGGTGTAGAATTTTCGTGGCACATTGGGCACCCCATATTGCAACAATTTGTAATTTTAATGTCCATGCTTTCCACTGTATTAGCTTCAAAAAAATCTAAATCATTTTTTCTGATTTTAGTACCAGAATCAAGATCAATAAATACATCATAATTTCCATTCTTATACTGAACAAAATTCATAATTAATACTCCTTATCCATCTCTACCATAAAGACCAAAGGCAACCATTTTATCACCAGAAGGTGTTGTAAAATACTCATCATAAAATTCTAAATAAACATCTTGATAATCATATGATTGAAATATTGAATCAAATTCATCTTCGTCATATTCATTTCTATGTTTATTTGCTTCATCAACGCTTATAAGTTTATTAGCCCAAATATCCCAAACTAATTCTCTATTTTTCCACTTATTATAAGTATCTTCTGTACAAATACAAATAGAATGTGTGCTAGAACTATTTGTTTCAAATACATTTCTTCTAATACTAATCATTTTTAATTCCCCTTAAAATACCAATCATAGTTAACAAATTCTTTTTTTCTATTTATATATTCTCTATCTTCATCACAGTTATCATTTCCTGTAAATACAAGACCACTAAAAATAAACTTAGTAAGTTTATCATCATCTTCAAAAAGCATATCAATAAAGCTATTTAATTCGTACCCATGATCAATATACCCATACTTCATATAACCGTTTTCGTCATATTCAGGCATCTGATAATCTCTACCAATTTTATATCTATCACAAATTTCTGAAAGCTTTTTTCTATACTTTGCAATATTTTCAGGATAATTATAACAAATTGCTGTCCAAAGATAACTAGCTGGATTAGGTCTTCCAGTTTCCCAACCATATTCTCCTAAATAAAAATTTATATACTTAGGAACTTTTATAACTTCTTGTGGAATAGCCATACTATGTGTACTAGAACTATTTGTCTCAAATACATTTTGTCTAATAGAAATCATTTAATACTCCTTCTTAATTGTTTCATCTTTAATTAAACCACTATCTTTAAGTTTTTCAAAAATACAATATTCATCACCATCAATAATAACAACATACTTAGGATTTACTAAAAAATCTTCAAGTGAAGTATCTTCTTTATAAAGAAAATTTTGAAGTGTACCAATTGATTGATGATCAATATCTCCATAATACTTGCTTTTCTTATCAGACCACCTAGAAATTGGAAGTTTAATTCCAGTACAATACTCTTCATCTGATCCTTTTAAATACTTACAAGCAAGTTCTTCAAGTTCATCAAATTTTTCCTCACCAAATGAAGCAATCGCATAGTTTAACTTTTCACTAAAAGTACTTAAAATATTGAATGGACTTCTTCCGAATTCTAGATTATAGTCAAATACATGATATGATCCATCAGAATAAAGATATGTTTTAAAATATGGAAAAAGACACTCATCATTATTTTCACTTATATCTTCATTTAATATAACAATAGAATGAGAACTTGAACTATTAGTTTCAAAAATACTACGTCTAATCTGCTTCATTAATATACCTCTTTTATATTATAAAAATATTCTAATTTATATCAACTACTTATCATACTTAGCTAAAAATTGCCTACTCACATTTCTTTTCTATATTATTATTACTTTTCTAGCATAGCATATTTACGACTAACATTTTTAAAACTTTCTTTACCATCTAGAGAACGATATACAATTCCCTCACGAAGAACATTAGGATTTACAACAGATTTACCATCAGCAAGAATCTTCATCTCCTCCATATTATCTGGAAGTGTGCAAGAACCAAGAATAGGAACCCACTTCATGCCCCAGCTTTCAATGATAAACTTTCCTTTTTCACTGCTATATCTTCCATTAAGGGAATCAATAAAATTGAAAACATAAAGATCATCATTTCCAAGTTTAAGAGGATTTCCCTGCACCTTTCCAACAGACTCACCTTGAATGCAAACCCAATCAATATTTTTATGATTCTCAAGAAAACTATTTAAATGCTTCTCAATATCATACTTAAATGCCATATCCCAATAAATATTGTAATCGTGGTAAGTCTTCTGGTTTTCGTCTTGCTGTCTTACATTTCTACTACAAACAAAAAACTCATACTTCCCATGCTTCAATCTCTTAAGTGCATATGTGGAAGAGGTTCCGTCAAGCTTCTCAGTCATAAGCCAAACCTTATCATGGTCATCAAGAATCCAAGGCATATTTTCAATACGCTCTTCATCTGTCTTCTTGATAAAAGAAGGAAAATCTCTTGGCTTATCCTTTTTCTTACCAAGAAAAACAAATAGAAGCTTTCTTCCCCATTCTCTACGCATCAACCATCTAAATGGCTTTTTCTTCATAAGATTCTTATGACGGGATGCCATAGAATCATACTTTGCTTTCTTAAGATTATTAGACTTTCTTACATTATCCTCAGATACATAATATGTAACACCAAGAAGTTTTGTAACATCCATATTAAGCTCTGGGTTTTTAATTTCCGGGAAACATGACAGAGGCATTACAAGACCCTGAGAGTACACACCACGCATCTTCATGGTCTTAATACGATAATTTCTCTTTTCAAGAAAAGCAAATCGTTCATCCTTATCATTTACCTTGCTGTCAACCTCAAAATAAACTACCTTATCTCCAACCTTGATACCATCATTCTTATTAATAATAACTTTCCAACCAAGAATGCTTGCATGGACAATATTATCACAATTTGGAATGGGTTCAATGTTGGTTACTTCTGCAATATACGCAAGTGCTCTTTCACCATTTACAATCACTTTTTAAAATCCTCCCAATAACTTATAATACTTATATAATTCTGAAAATTCTGTATCACTCAAACCAAATACCTCAAAATAACCACAATCATAACAAATATCAATACAAAGTCCATTATTATCATAAATATTTGTCATGTGATCTCCCACAATATTTCTTGTACAATATAGCCCAGTTTGTACAACACCAATATTGTCTTTAATAATTTCCTTTGCCTTTTCAAGGTTACTCATTGTAATCTCTCCCACTAGCTTTATTGTCTGCTTTCATGAATTCAACTAAACTATTAAATCTTTGTTCTCCCCAAAGCTTTTTATACTTTTCTGTAGCCTTCTCAGATTTAATAATATCTCTAATATGCATATGTTGATTTATATAAAAAATAATATCCCTGGCACTTATAGAAAATCTCTGTTTTAATATACCCATGTTACAAGCAACTAAATAAGCAGACCAATTTGCATGCTGATAATAATGACTATATCCTTCTTCATCTCTTGTTTCAGTACAAGTTTTACCTATATCATGAAAAAGGCCAGCCTCACGCCTAACATCATCATCAAAAGACTCTGCTAATAATAAACTATGAGTTAATAAATCATACTTATGATATTTACTATTTTGATTAAAACCAGACATTCTACTAAAAAATTCTGCTCTATCATAATAACCATATGTATTAATATCAACTACATTATAAATATCATCAAAACCTTCAAAAACTTGTGGATATTCAAATTTACTAATAAATTTTTTAATAACTTTTTCTCCAACAGATCTTTCTCTTTTTGAATCTCTTTCAATACAAATAGATACACCAGCTAAACAAACAATAGCAATTTTTCTATAAGGAAAACCATATTTAAAATTAAATTTATTTCTTAATATGCCATCAATAGAATCAAAAGCTTTCTTTCTATCTTTGGTATTAATATTTGTAGCATCTAAAATACAATTGTTACCAATTCTTAAATTATCAGCAATGTCTGCGTACAATGTTTTAAATATTAAATTATTATTAGATTGATCAAGCTCATTTCCTAACAATTTTTTTCTATACTCATCAGAAGAAAAAATTATAGCTTTATACATCTCTGAATAATTTTTTGCAGCCGTTGATTTCCCACTACCAGGAATACCTACCATTATATAAAGTGTTGGATAAATTATCATTTATATAACCTCAAATATAAAACTTATATACAAGCCTTCCATTTTCAAAGGTAACACAAAAAGAATTAAGATTAATAAACATATAGGACTTAGGAATGGCATAATGATTACCATTATAGACTACAATATCTCTTCCAGAACAATTCTGAAACACCATAACAATAGCAGACATGGGAAAAAGATCCATGCAATCATTAATATTAGTAATATGCTTAACCTTATTCATTTTATTATCTCCTTTATTTTTAATTAATATTATTATATTTAATTTAATGCAACAATCAACTATCTCATATTATTTACAACAAAATCTGACAACTAATATATATATTCACATTTTCTTAATCCAATAATTTCCAATACAACCATCAGAGCTATCCCAAGTATCAAGAATTTTATATCGACAATTAAATCCATCACCATGATAAGTAGGTTTGATACAAACAATATGATGACCACCAATGTTAGCAACTATATTTCCAATTTCTCCATTAGGATAATTAATAGAAAGCCAATTACAAAATTCTTTTCCAGTATATTTTGTATTATTAATTTTTCTAGGCTGATTCTGCTTTACAAAACCTTTCTTTTCAAGATATTTATGAATACCTTTGGAGTCATTAATAGCATAACCAGTTTTGCAACTAAGCTCAGCCATTTCCATAACTACTTCATTCCAAGAAATATCTCCAAGACCAACACAAATTGCTCTAAACGCGCAGTCACCTGTAATTTTACTTTTAGGATTTGCATTATAATACATAAAAGACTTAGTTTCAGGATATTTCTGATATCTAATCATGTTATAAATTCTCCTTAGTTATTTATTATTTAAAATATTTCTCAAATTTACCTTCAATAATCTCATATCTGATAGTCTTATTGTCTTCCCAAGAAATATCACCACTTCTGCTAAGATCATTAAGAAAGGATAATACATGTCCACCATATCCTTCTTCAAGAAGCTCTCTAACATCTTGTCTAGCATTATCAATAGTGTACATAATTTTTTCCTCCAAATTTAATTTACATTAATATTATACTAAATCTTTTTATAAATTCAACTAAATAAAAAAGACCTACTTTAATTAGTAGGTCTTTTTAAATTAAATAGCATTATATAATCCACAATAACAATATCCTTGCTCATTTCTGGATATTTGATCTCTAAATTCTTTACACATACACTTAGTATCTTCATTCTTATCTAATCTACATGGACAATAACCATTATTTTCTTTTAATCTTTTCTTTATTTCTTTAACTAATTCTATATCAGGATTTTGCTGAATTATCATTTATATCCTCTTTCCAAAATAAATAAGTCTTATCTATTAAATTATTTTTTACAATTTTATAAAACTTTTGATTTGT
>JAEIGA010005044.1_pt1 | contig 20274 bp, 14 predicted proteins | sample 9270691 | NCBI WGS metagenome assembly JAEIGA01 (sample SAMN17057246, study PRJNA624740) | gut metagenome | biome: biome; isolation source: fecal sample | host: Bos grunniens | place: China: Xizang | collected 2019 | reverse complement strand
TCGCGAATGATTGTGGCGGCAGATCGTGATGCAAGGAAAGACAACAGAGGATGGCTATCTGTCAATAAGACTTTCAGCCATCCCCTGAATACGATTCCTCTCCCCGTCGCCATCTTAAACAAAAAGTGCCTGCCACCGGCTGATGACAAGCACTTGATGAATATTGGTCTAAAAAAAATTCTATTGCTATACTTTACTTGATTCCCACTTAACGGTATATGACATCGAATTTATACACGTATGTACGTATTCCTGATGCTGCATATTCGTATTCAATAGTAAAATAGCACTCTGTAGTTCCTGACGACTCCATAACAGCATCAATATTAGATGTATAAGTTTCATTGGAATCTAATCCTGAATAATAAAGGTCACCAGTATTGGTATCTGTCAATGAAATCTGTAATTTAGGATTACCAACATTGAAGTTATTTCTCCTGATATCAGGCTGAACCTGAACATTGATACTACTAGGAATATTAAAGATAGGCGACTTGATTTTAGGATATCTGGCGGCTGAATAATACATATTCACTCGATTTCCTTCCCATGTTATATCTCCTGCTTCAGCAGACCATCCAATTGACGTCGTCGGTGGGGCTGCCCTATGTGGCAAACCGGTGATATGATGAGTCTGGGTCTTTGAGACGGTTTTTCCGTCAAAGGTAACAGACACGGTCAGGGTGTGGGCCTGCCATGCTAGGCTGGAGATGTTTTCGTAATACTTATTATCAGTCACATTAAAGGTTCTGTCCGTATTACCGTCAATGTTTACTACAAGTTTCTTTGCATATTTGGCATTTGCCATGATTGCTGTAGAGATGCCCCACTGGCCACCTGCGTTGTAAAGAGTAGCAGGATCACAGTTATTCGCTCCTGTAGTTCCATTCAAGTCCTTGGTTATACCATTTGTAGCAGCATATTTATCATAGGAGGTATACGCAGAAAGAGCAAGCGAAAACTCCGGTGCCGGGACGTTCATGGTGCCGGGAAGAGCAGCTGTATGGGTGCGGCCACCCGGCAATGTGAGAGTCACGTCAGCTGTATATGCATAACTTCCCTGCGGGAGGTATGGCCATCCGTCTGCATTTGAGAGGGTCTGCTTAGACTCATTGACTTCCAGAGTGCTCTGCTTTACGCGTCCGTTTCCGAAGGTAACAGACGCAGTCTGGGCAGTTGCAAGTTCTGCAATGATTGCAGGTAGTGTCGCTTTTACCGCAGCTTCAACCGCAGTGCTCTCCAGCATAGCCGAAGGGTTACCGGCATTGTTGTGGGCTGCTGTAACATCTGATGCAAGGCATGATGCATATGTTACAGGTACAAACGACTGCTCTGCACTGAAGATATTTCCTACATATGCACGAAGCTTGTACTCAGTGCCGTTTGCAAGGCCTGACAAATACTTGTATCCCTCAACATCTGCAGGAGTGACATCATTCCATTCAGAATATTCTCCACCAATGATCTGATACTTCAAGGATGCGGCATTTTCAGTAGACATATTTGACACTACTGCTGACTTGAAATACAGTCCCTGCTCGAATGCTCCGTCACGGAGTGGTATCTCAGTCCATTTGATTGATGGCCATTGATCCTCGGCAGGTCTTCCGCAGACGAGATTATATGCAGTTCCTGCGCTTGGGATCAAATCGTCATATTCAAAAGAAGCATTGTTACCTGCAGCATTGAATCCCTGGACTTTCACCTTAAGAGGCTTATCTGCCGGAACCCAGATCCATTTATCTTCCACCTGACCGGATATGGTATGAATCTGTTCTCCAGAGTCAGTGTATAGGATATGATCATCTGACTTTGTGACAGAAGATCGTTCTCCTGATACAAGCTCGATCTTTGTCACGGTAAAATGTCCGTCAAGAGCATCGGTAGTCACGCAGAGCAATGCATTGGAAAGGGTCAGTGTCAGATCCGGAGTTGCTGTGACCAGAGGCTCTATAGTTATCTCATCAGAGTCGGCAAAGCATGGGCCTTCGAATCCGTTCTCTCCATAATATGCCTCAACGACATAGGTCTTACCGGCATTAAGAGTCAAGGCTGATGTCCACGGTTTGCCACCAAGCAGATCCGCATCAGACCCTTTCTCCCTGACAATGAACGTCACACCCTCTGCATAAGGCTCCTGAACTGTAGGGAGTGCAGGAGCAGCCTTTGTAAGCACAAGGTTGTCCACTGTCACATCCACATCAAGTAAAGGGGCTGCAAGATAACCTACTGCACCATGCTGCAGATCCTCCATCTCCACACAAGAGGCGAAGCCAGAGAGGACAAGGATTGCCGCTGCCTTTATTATATTATTGAATTTGTTCATATTTTATTCTGTTACAAATGAGCCTCCCTCGGAAGGGTCGACTGTGATGCTTTCATATACGTCATCGCATGTAGCATCCACGATGATTTCCGGCTTGCCTACTGCTCCGTTCTGCTCGCTCATCCTGAAGGTCAGGTGGAGATGCGTAGCTGGCATGAGAGTCTTGGAGCCTGTTATCGTCATCGGCTCATTATCAATGATGTATGTACCTGAAAAAACATAGTTAAGAGCAATACCGCTATTGAAATATCCGACTACAGGAGTCTCGCCTGAAGTGTTTGACGGAGTATATTCAAGTTTGCGTGTATCCACGGTATAAGCTGTAATCTTGTAATCCGTGAAGTGTTTGTCTATGTTTTCTCCGAAGACTACTGAGACTGCAGTATTTACCATCCTACATGTCAGGTTGAATGTAGTCGGGTTTAGACCTGCTGAAACTTCCTTTTCAACGGAAGTTCCTGCATATCTGACCTGTCCCCATCTATCCGGTAATGTAAGAGACTGAGTTTCAGTAACATTTTCGGCTGATACGGTATAAAATCCCACGGGTACGGTAATCACTGAAGGCATATCCTTATAGACATATGTAAACGTCGCATCCTTCGAGCTTACATACACATTGAAGTCGTCTACGCTGACCTCCTCTTCGCCTGCCTTGGTTACCATCTCGATAACCGGAGAGTTCTCAAGCTGAAGACTGAGTTGTCCTTCAGTCTCCCTCTGGATGAGACTCTTCTGGCATGACAGGGCCATGAGCGACACTATGGTTATAATGAATAACTTCTTCATATTCTCTAATATATGTCTATGATACAATCAATTACCGTCGCATCATCGATCTGCGTGTCTACGAGGATGGATGGAAGTCCGGCTGTTCCGTCGACGACGGTGTCTCCGGTTTCCGGATCAATGACCTCAGTAAACGAGTCACTGCCCATATTGCCATCCACGGTCACGTCAGGACCGATAAGACCGTTATGATTACTTTTGATTGTGATTTTCGCCCATTTTGCCGGCATAAGGCTCATTGGAGAAGCTGAATTCGAATATTTCAGCCTCTTTCCCGACGCCTTGACTGTTCCATATACAGTGTATACCAACTGCACTCCTTCAGCAGGAGTATTGAAATATACATCTGTAGGAGCATTCGCCTGCTCAGCGGTGAGTTCTACAGTACGCGTCGCTGTAAGTTCGGCTGTGACATCCTCGAAATCTTCCAGGAAACTGTCGTCAATGGTGATTGTCACCTTTCCGTTGACCATCTTACAGTTCACGGTCGCAGATGCAGGTGTCTTAGAAAGGACATCCACCTGACCGGAAACGCCATAATACCTTACTTCTCCATAACCTGTCTCTGCCTCATCAAGAGTGCAGCTCTGTGCGGAAACGTGGTAATATCCGTATGGAATAACCACTGCGTCGGGCATTTCAGCATATATATACTGATCCGATGCATACTCCTGGCCAAGGAAAGTCGTACCGTAAATATCTACAAGAAAACCACTGCAATCTACCGCATCCGCCTTGGTTTCAACCACCACTTCCCTGTCTGAGGACAACGCGAGCGAGATGGCGCCCATCCGCTGGGGCTCCATCACGTTCTTGTTGCACGCAGATGCAAGAAGAAGTGCTGCTGTAATGTATAAGGCTGATCTGCGCATGAAATTATTCAGTTACTGTTCCAAGGAGTGGATCAATTTCTTCAGACACTTCAACTATATCAGTGATTGTTCCGTCTACAACAATCTGAACGGTAATTGTACCATCAGTATTAAGGTTTGTAAAGTTGATCTGAGTCCACTTCCTTGCTACGGTTGTTGTGGCTGATTCTTTGGTATAAGTCTTCTTGGTTCCGTTAGAAAGTGTTACATTGAGAGTCCAACTGATAGACTTTCCTGCAGAATAGTAGGCTCCATTATCAACATTGTGACCCCAAGGCATAGCAAATTCACGTGTTCCGTCGGTGATTGTCGCAGCGGCTGAAGTGAACACACCTTCGGCGAAGGTATTGGCAACTGTAACGCGGGAGTTGATAGCTACGCAAGTTACTGTAGCTGGAGTTGAAACACCGGCCTGAACTGTTACATCTGCTGTTCCTGCAACTCTTACCTGTCCCTTATCTTCTACCGGAGCTGCCTCTGCCTCAGTAAGGTTCTCTACGTAAAGGGTATATGTGCCAGCAGGCTGCTTGAGATCTGCTTCTTCAATTGCAGCATACTCCTTGGTCCATATTACATCATTTCCCTGCTTGAGGGTTACATTGTAAGTATCATATTCTGTAGAAGCCTTGGTAACTACCATCTCAGTGTCAGTTGTCACTCCGAGGTTGATGTAGCCGTAGCCTTCTGAAGGAGTCACTTCGATGAGGGATTTGTTGCATGCTGTCATTGCTACAAGGGCAGCTGCGATGATGATTGTCTTTTTCATAATGGTTATAAATCTTATTTGTTTTATTTCTGGTCGTAAGGATTGAATTCAGCGTCTTCCTCCTGGATGTTGCTGTCTATAGTTGGATCTACATTGAGGATCAGGTCATTGGAAATCTGTCCGTTTTCAAGATTGACAGAGACAAGGATCTTCATGTGGTTCTTGGCAACGAGTGCTTTAGAGCCGGTTATGTCTACTACCTTTCCTGTCTGTATGAATGTACCTGAAATCTTGTATGAAACGGTAGATGGATTGAACCAGATTTCAGTATTTCCTACTGACTGGAGATTACCTGATGCTTCTCCTGCGGCAAGTACAGTGAAAGTACGTCCACTGTCACCGCCTGTCACTTCAACCTTCAGGTCATCAAATTGTGCAGGATCCACTGACTCAGAGTCAAATTCCACTGTCACCAGGGCATTGGCTACAGAACAATTGACTTCCACATCAGGGTTGATGTTTTCAGTGGACAAGGTCACTTCTGTAGCACCGTAGAGACGCTTCTCTCCCATGCCTTCTTCAGCTGCTCCAGCAGTGATGTTTTCTGCTGAGACAGTGTAAGTACCGAGAGGTAGTCTCTGAGGTTCGAACTCAGCATATTTGCTGCTGTAACCGGCGTAATCTGTACCGCCGGTGATGTACACCCAGTAATCTGCCGCCTGCTCAGGGGTCAGTTCAGTATAAGCCTTGGTGGTAACCTCGACTCCGACCTCATTTGCAAGCTTTATGGAGATCTCACCGTACTGTACCGGTTGCTCCTCCTTCTGGGTGCAGGCTACGGCCATAAGTGCAATAGCCATAGCAGTTAGAATCTTTTTCATCATTATGTTGAACATTTATAATATATTTCTATAACATACCGAATACTTTCTTGTATTCTTCATCTGTCAGTTCGGACGGATCGTAGACGAGACTGAACTCATCAAGTTTGAGGACCGAACCTTTTCCACCGGTGAAGTAGTCGCCGTAGCGGCTGGCTGCACCTACGATCACGATATATTTCGGAGTCCTTCCGTTGCGATATGCAAGAGGAATGGTGAATTCCACATAATCTGCATCAGTATCCGACGATGTCAGTGACCCGTGAGCAATGATGCAAGGATCATTGTCAAAGTCCACGAACTGCTTCTTCGATGTGTTGATATGGAACCTGTCAGGCCAGTCGGTCAGCAGTATCTGTATCTGACATTCATCGCTCTGTCCCTTGAGGGCCTTGTATGGATCCTTGACCATATCTATGGCCTTAGGAGCGTATTTGTAGTATCCTTTCAGAGCCAGAGGACGAGCCGTAAACGGAGTTCCCCAGTCAAGCTCTGCACCAAGACCTGCAATGTTTCCGAAGTGTCCGACATAGATGTTTCCAGCTGCAAGCATGCCCATTGCGGTCATCGTTTCAAGGCGTGCCGCCTTGCCGTTTACGACGTCAGACTCCTCCGGAGTCGTAGGCACGATGCCAAGTCCGGCTGTGCCGGGATTGGCGGAATCCCATATATATGAGGCAGCTGAAGCATCAGGCATCCATGCCTTTCCATCCAGATACCAGTCGTCGAAGCTGAGGTTAGGCAGAGTCTCTGCAACACCTGTAGTGAATGTAATCTCCTCAGATGTATCAGCGCCATTGGTCAGTCTCACGACATAAGATGTGTTTTCTTCAAGGCCTGTGAGATGGGCAGAAACAGCAGTGCCGGAAAGTTCAAGTGAGGTCCATGCTGTCCAATCCGTATCTGCTTCCTTACGGTATTCGATCACAGGAACGCCCTGACCGTTTGTAACACCTTCAACAAAGGCTGAACATGTCCATGGATCCACATCAGATAATGACACAGCCACCCTCTTCTGGAGGAATTTCACAGACCATTCGATCTGCTGGCCTTCATATTCCACGATGAAGTATCTCATTATCACACAGTCAAGTACCATCGGGAATCTGCATGTCTCCGTCAATGGAATGCTCTGACCTCCGACAGAAACGAATCCCGTAGTCGTGGAGATTACGGAGCCTTCCGGCTCAAGCTTCATCTCATTGATCCGTATCTCAGTAAGAGGCTGACTCTCCGTAACATAGACATATGCCATCTTCTTGACTGGATCGATTTCCGCCTCCCCTACCTGGTTGTCGCATCTGATGTGACGGTCAATAGGCTGCGTTGCGGATATCTTCCATTCGACATTCTGATAGATGCAGAGCACTATGCTGAGAGTGTCCGAAAGGTCAAGATACTCCGGCATCCCACCTACGACTTCCGTGTCATCTGTCAGTCCATATGACACGACCTTGACATTGCTCATGTCTGCGGTCTCCCCAAGCACGATATCTATGGTGCACGAATCCTTGTTTATGCTCACGCTCTTCTGGCCTTCCACCTCAAAAGAAGTAAATCCCGGGTAGACTTGAGGATAGGACAGGTCATTCTCTATGCATGAATGCATCATGACAAGAGAAAGCATTGATATGATATATGCTGCTATCTTCTTCATTACCTGTTCCTCATTCTGGCCTTTCTGCTGTGGGGGCCTGTGTAGAAATAAAAGCTTGTACCTATCTCAATCGCAAGAGGATTGATGCGGAAGTTTGCACCGCTGGTCTGCATCATACTGTGTTCCACCTGGTTACGGATCTGCTCGGTACGGGTGTAGTTGATTCCGAGTATGCCTATGGCAACCTCGACAGCCACATTATCATGCGCAAACACGCATATTCCCGGCACGCAAGTCAACGCTCCCTTGTGGGTAAGCTGATAGGTTCCGAACTTATCGTCACCTTCGACATTCCACATCTTTGATTCACCATATGCTCCTGTCGCCCTTACCTCTGCGAAGATCGCAAAACGCTTGCTGTTGGCAATAGCCATATAGTAGCGCATCGTAATGGATCCGCTGAACATATGCTTGAGCAGGTGGTAATCGGATATTCCGAATGACATGTCGTCACCCAATGACAGGGCTGCATTTCCCAGGTCACATGATGTACGGTCATAGTCGAAACGGGCACCTACACAAAGGTTATCCGCCACGAAATAAGAAAGATGAGGTGCAAGTCCGAATGTATACATGCTGGCATTCAAACCACCAAGAAGATCAAAGAGCATCGAATATCCCGAGTCTGAAACAGCGTCGCCAAGTTCAACCGTATTATAGGAGAAGTTGACGCCTGTACCTACCGTGCCTTTCGGCACGAATACGGTATTTGACATACCTATGCCTCTGTCGAACGGCTCGACAGGCATCTCCCTTTCAGGAGTGCCTGCCCAGCTGTTCGCAGCGAAGCATATCATCATTGATATCAGAACGATTCTCTTCATTTCTCCGATCAGAATGGATTCACCTTGCTGAATACCTGGTTGAACTCTTCCTCTGTAAGTTCAGCAGGATCGTAGATGAGTTCGAATTCATCTATATAAAGCACACTGCCGACACCTCCGGTGAAATAGTCTCCGTAACGGCTGGAAGCAGCAGCGATGACCAGGAAGTTAGGGATACGTGTAGCATCACGGTATACCAGCGGCAGAGTGAACTTCACATATTCCGTATCAGTATTTGAAGAGTTGTGCTGTCCCAGTGCGATGATTCCAGGATCATTGTCGAGATCCACGAAATCCTTGCTGCTGGTATTGATCTGGAACTGTGATGTCCAGTCTGTAAGGAACACAACTATCTGAGACTGGTCTATCTGCCCCTTCATGTCAGTATAAGGAGCCTTGGCCATATCGATTGTCTTCGGAGCATATTTATAATATCCTCTCAGAGCAATAGGACGGCCATTGAATGGCGTACCCCAATTCAATTTGGCGCCAAGTCCGGCAAGTCCGGCGAACTGACCTGTAAAGATGTTACCGGCTGCCATCATACCCATTGCCTTCACTGACTCCAGACGGGCCGCATAGCCTTTGACAGCGTCTGACACAGGCTTGGTAGTGACGGCTGCTCCGGATGAGTTGGCTGAGTCCCAGATGTCATATCCTGACGCATTAGGATACTTGTCGCTGTTCGACCATGAATCGAAATTAAGGTTATGGATAGTAGCAGAAGCTGCCGTAGAGAATGTCATCTCCTTGGTCTCCTTATCCTCTGCAGATACTGCACGGAACACGTACTGTGCGTTCGGTTCGAGACCGAAGACGATAGTAGTATATCTGAGAGCGGCCGCATTTACCACCATATCTGCAGGGTCGATTTCAGTCCATTCCGTATCGGATGTCTTCCTGTACTGGAATGTGATTCCCTCAGGCATGTCTGTTTTGAAATAACGTCCTTCGAGTTTAGCGAAGGAAGCCCAGCCGGTGTATGCCGCCACTGCCTCAGCATCGACATCAGATATCACTTCAAGGTCCAGATCGAAATTATCATAATGTCCCTTTGCATCGACCACAGTGAAGTCCATTTCATAAGAACCTACAGGCAGCTTAGAAACGAATGTAGTGATGTCAATGTTGACACTCTGGGCACCAGCTGCAACAGCACGTGTTCCCAATCCCTGAGTGACGATGATGCCGGACGATGAAAGATCCGGAGCTGATGCTCCTATCAGTTCTATTGCCCTTGGCAGTCCTTTGGTCTCAAGAACATCATCGGAATGAGTCACACGCAGACTCTGAATACCGACAGGGGCGTTGAATTTCAGCACCTTGCTCATCGTGTTGCCCACCGGTACAGTGACTGGCTGTCCGGACTCCACAGTAAACTCATCATTAGATGACACTGATGGCAGATACCTGTTATCGAAGTCAAGCAGAAGCTCATGTGATGACTCATCCATGCTGTTGTCGAGGGTTACCTTGACTACGAATGCTCCGTCAGCAGACACATCCTCACCGAGATTGAACTTCAAGTGATAATGCTGTCTTGCCTTGACGTCAGAGTATGTGATCATGGTATGGTACTCGCCTCCCTCAGTATTCTTAAGGTAGAGGTCCCATGTGAGGGATCCGGTAACAGCAAGATATGCCTTGGAAGAAAGTCCTGCTTCGAGCGGATTTCCTGGTGCAGGTCTATTGCTCAGTACAAGTGGAGAACCTACACCGTTTGTCACAGAAACTTCATACTCAGAGAAATGCTGGGCGAACTCTGATGGAAATTCCACAGAGAAGATTGTATTTGCCAGAGTACAAGTGAGATTTACCGTATTTATCTGATCCGGATAGATACGTACATTCTTGGTACCCTCATAATAAGGATTCTCAAAGGCTGCATTCAGGTTCTGACCATGTTTTGCAACCACATCATAGTTTCCGATCTGAAGTCTGATCGGATTTGCGGTCGTAACCGTGCGGTGATCATCCACCTTGGCTACAGATTGTCCGGAAGCATTGAGCACATCGACTGCAAACACAAGCTCATCATCTGAGCCGGCCTTTACAATGATGTCTGCAGATGAATCGTTCTCCATCTTCAATCCGAGATATCCGTAGGCAGTATCCTGAATCACCTCCTCATTGCAGGAAGCCAGGACACCCGCAGAAAGCACGACCGTCATTATATATGAAAGTCTTCTTTTCATACTTATAAGCTAAGGATATATACTAGATTGTAACGAAGATGACAAGCTGCTCAAGAGTGTTATCCTGCTCATCAGTCACCTGAAGAGTGAATTTGTGCTTTGTGCCGGGAGCCGGCTGATAAAGGTTGATCATCGGAATGAGAGCTGAAAGCGAGAAAGGAACCTCATCATGTCCGAGGATCTCATTTCCAAGCGGAAGTCCCAATCCCATTCCTCCGAGATTTTCAACAAGTGTCGCGTCCGAGATAAGGTCCATTACAGCTGGGCCTGAAGTATAGTCATCAGCATATGAGCAAAGTGCTGCAATCGTAGGGCTGAGCTGCTCTGAATCAACAATGACCTTGAATGTCTTCACTTTCTCAGGGACCATGATCACAAGGTCTGCATTGAGATTATCATCAATATTCATTGGCGCGAATGATGGGTTTGCCTCCCAGATGACATACGGAACATCCGCAGGTGCAGGACCCACCGGATCGTCACCTCCCTGTGAAGGCTCGTCTCCATTGTCATCGCCATTGTCATCGCCACCTTCAGAAGGACCGTCACCTGGAACAGGCACTTCATCGAATCCAGGTACGACTACTGTCTGGTTTATAGAGTTCACGTCATGGCTGATTGTGATCTTGACAGGCTCCTTGATGACATTACCGTTCTCGTCGACATCACCGAGCTGACCTGTAACCTTAGCGTCGATGTTGAGAATATGGTGGTCTGCAGGATTCACTTCCTCTATGTACGCTGTAGCTGATGCTGAAGTGTTGTCTACAGCTCTGTGTCCGTCAATGGTCACGGAGAGAGGAGCTGCAGTGAACCAACCTGCCTCATTACCGGTGTAATAAGTCTTTCCATCTATGGCAACTGGCTTGAAATCATCATCCTGGGCAGTCTTGTTCCACATGAGGGTTCCCTTACCGTTGCTGACTGTTACAGTATAGTGAGCGAGCTCGTTCACAAAGTTTGACGAAAGGTTCACAGTTACCTTTGTGTTCTTGATACCGCAGATGACATCCACTGTAGTCACCTGACCTGTGAGGATCTTGAATCCCTTTGAACCTTCATATATAGGCTGGTCAAACGCAGCATCTTCCTTTGCTGGAGATGATGCTGTCAGGGTATAATCACCTGATCCCAGTTCGACAACCCTACCGCGGATAGTGCTGAACGGATTATATTTTACAGACCAGTTGTCATATGGACGGTGTATGTCGATGACAAGGTTGTTGATGATTTCTTCATCTGTTGCCTTCGTCTCGACCTCATGAAGGTCAGACTTGCAGGTAAGATCGATTGCAAGTGAGCCAGAGCCCTGCTGCTCGATGACCTCACGGTTACAGCCGGTGAATACTGCGGCTGCAGCTATAATTGAGAAAAATATCTTTTTCATTTTGTAGTATGTTTTTCTATTCATAAATGAGTTCGATGTCATCGAGCTTGAAGAATGAGCCGGCGTGAGCCTTTACCGTCTCCTCACCAAGTCTGAACTTAACATCATTGTCTACATGACCATCTCCATAGCATGAGCTGAAACGCACATAGATGCTTGCCGCTTTCTTGTCATAAACCTTGTATTCAAATGGCAATGAATACAATGTCCATGTGTTCGCGGCAGGACCTGCGGTCTCCTGTGCTGTCGCCAGGACTGTTCCATCTGCTGCCTTCACCCACGCGTCGACAAAGAACTTGTCTCCTTCTGTAGGAGCATATTTATAATAGAATGTAAGTCTTGAAGGGCGGCTTGCGAACGCATGGCCCTCTGTCTTATGGTTTCCGTCACTGTCGGATGTTCCAATCCAGATTTCACCTTCATATGTAGTACCGCTTGGAACACCTATCGTATTATTGTCATATCCTGTATTACCGCTACCCACATTGACAGTAAAGAGCAGGGCTGCCTTATCTCCACTGTGACGGTCATCCACATATCCTGATGAAGGGAAATTCTTGCACCATGTCGCCGTGAGCAAAGTATGGCCGTCAGGCATTGACTGAAGGCTGTTACATGCCCACCATGGGTCTGTTTCTCCCGCCGCATATGGCAGATACCAGTTCCTGTCATACTTGCTTCCAAGCGGAGATACACGCTTGACAGTCAACTGATAATCCTCAAACCCTGAGTTGCCGAGCTGGAGAGCATCCTCTGTAGTGATGGTCTTTACCTGGCTCTTGCAGTTCTCGTTGCCGTTATATACAGCTCTCAACATGTAGGTTGTCGAAGGTGCAGCAGGTACTGTTCCGTAATTGAGCCTATATCCTTCATATGAAGGGGTCACCTCTATGTCGGACCACTTGACTCCGTCTGTCGAGTACTGGAAGTCAACGAGAGCAGGGACTCCCTTGTTGATGGTAACTATTGGATCCACCACCTTGGCAGCCCATACGTTATAGTCCCTGACATCAAGACTTACCTTGACGCCGCCGGATACGATGCTGAAGGACTCTGTTTCCATCTTGCCGACTGCATCAACTACCTTGAGAGTGAATTCAGCCAACTCAACATCCTCTGCCTCAGCCTTTATAGATGTCATCATATTCTTGATCACATCAGTGAAGTCGACATATGAGAATGTTCTTGAAGTAGCCATCTCCTCATCCCATGCGAAGCCTACTGACCTGAGGACAGCCTTGGTTGCAGCATCCAGATTTGCGAAATCAACTTCAGCAGGTACTCCCTTGGCAGCGAGCCATTCTGAATCGGTTGTGAGGTAGCAGTGTGCGAGTGAGCCACGTGCCAGGAAGCTCGCCATACCGCTATGACCTGCAATATCCTGTCCTTCTATGAATTCATGAGAATTTCCTGTTCCATCAAAGCCGGCAAGCGTGATGCTTGGTGCCTCCTGAGGAACTGTTGTGGCAGGGATTTCTATAGTTTCGTTCTTATCCTCTGTGGTCGTATCCACATTGATATTGATCACGAGGCTTCCCTCACGGTTGTCTGTAGTGATGGTGAATGTAACAAAATCGTTCGGAGCATAGGTCATAGGCTCGGTCTTGAAGTACTTTACAGTACCGGCGTCGTCCACTACCGCATAGACCTCCAACACGATTTCGCCACCGGGAACATATCCGTAACGTGTCTCGTTCTTACCGAACTTCACGCTCTTTCCCTGATGGGTGGTATGCCTTACGATGGCATAATAGTCAGAGTAGTTCTCCTTGACTGTTTCATGATAGTTCACTGCGAGCCTTACATTGGCGAGTTTTGCCACGGCTTCCACAGTATTGACTCCGGCATTTATTGTAAATGCCTTGTCTGCAAGGTAATAAGCCTTGTTGAATCCGCATCCGAGAGTATCGCCATGCTGTGCTACAAGGCGGTAGTCCCCTGCGTTCAACTTGATTTCCTTACCGACAGTGTTTGCGTATGAGTCGTTGTAGAGACGGACCTTGTCAGCTGCCTTATAGATCGCAACTCTGAAGTCGTTCAACTCAGGCTCATCCGCGTCTGCCTTCGTGCCGATATTCTCGGTCTGCATGTCATTGGAAAGATCGATGGTGAGAGTACCCACTTCATCCGATGCAGGAGGAGTCTGCTCGATGATCCTTTCCGAACATGCCGACAAGATTACCAGCAGGGCTGGAATGAATCTTAAACGTCGCATAAAAAATATTTTGGTTAATAATCTTTCGTTCTCTTTTCTAACGCATCGTCTACTCAGCCTTTACACGTCTTACGTTGAAACGGTATGTAAGGTTGATGCCGGCACGCGTGATACCGAAGTGGTGGCAATCCTGATGTTCTACAAGTTCCCAGGTGTTACCGTTGGATGCAGCTGTATTCTGCTGGTATCGTCCGTAGCCGAGGCCGACGACAAATTCCAGGCCCCAGTTCTTCTGAGGGCCGAGGCCGACCACATATCCGTATGTAAATCCTACGCTCCATGCAGGAGTCGAGTTTCCTGAATCATGGTAGTTGCCTTCCCATATATTGTCAGGGCCGTTCTGATAAAGAAGGTCCTTCCATTGAAGGGTATACCATGCGCAATGAGCATGCACGCCATAGAAACTTCCTGTACGCATGGCTTCATCCTTCCACCAGCGAATTTCCGGTGCAAATCCATAGATGCTTGCATTCTTGTCAGTAGGCGTAAGAATATTATAGTCAGTAAGCCATCCCTGGATATCAAGGGACACCTTCCTCGAAAGCTGGAATTCCAATCCCACCTCAGGAATCATGAGTACGTCTGAGAGGAGGTTGGTCTTGAGGCCCATGTAAAGAGGGGTATCCCAATACTTCTTCTCACGCGGTGCCCTGACAGGGCGTCTGTAATAATAATCATAGTAGTCTGAAGGGGCCTGTACCGCAGGCTGAGGCGCAGGAGCTGGCTGGGCTGCCGGAGCCGGTGCTGGGGTTGGCTGAGGTGCAGGAGCTGGCGCCGGAGCCGCTGCAGGTGCTGCGGATGGCATTTCTACCGGCATATACACTACCTCCTTTATGTAATAGATGGTATCACGAACATAGATTGTATCTCTTACTGCATGGGCAGGTTTCTGTGCCACGACCGGTGCCGGCTGCGGAAGCGGCTTGGCGGCCGGTGCCGGCTGAGGCGCCGGAGCCTCCTCTACCGGAGCGCTGAGGTATGGCTTGGTAGGATCCCATCTACAGAAGATCGCAAATCTGACACAACGGAGTTTCGGGAAGAAATCCTTGAGCAGAACCTTCCATACACGACCTCCGTCAAGCTGCTGGAGAGCACGCTTGCGATCACTCCATGTCTTGGTCTTTATAATATTGAGTATCTGATATTTATATTCGATATCAGATGCTTCCACCATCTCTGCCAGACGGTTCCAGTCCTCATCGAGATTTTCCGCATGTATCTTGCTTGCAGGAACGCCGAGCACATCCCTGAGATAACGCGCCGCAGCATCGGTCCTGGCCTGTGCCAGATCCACATTGTACTGCCATAATCCGTCTGGGGACGCACTTCCGCATACCCATACCTGAAGGAGTTCCTTGTCCGGGTCCTCCAGAACACGGGACAGTTCATATGCAGCAGCATTGAACTTAGGATAATCATCAAGGCGTGAGACTCCCCACGGAAGCGTGATGGAGGAAAGAACGGTGTCCGAATACACCATATGGGTCGTCAGGTCTGACGGCTGGACATACCTCACGTATGTCTGTGCTGAAACGCTCCATGTCATCACTATACTGAATAATATAGCAATAAGACATGTGCGCAAATTTGTCTTATTGTTCATTGGTCAAGAATCTTTCAACCTGCAAATTTAGGGAAAAAATAAATAAAACCAAACCACGCGCCTTCCAGAGGCAGTTCAGACAATGATTGGACCGAAATTGAATATTTTTTCGTATCTTTGCACGATTATGTTTTTACGAAATTGAGTCAAAACGATATGGCAGAAGTAATTAACTATACGGATGACAACATCAGGACCTTGGAAGGCGTCGAGCATATCCGCCGACGTCCGGGCATGTACATCGGACGTCTCGGAAATGGTGACGACCTTGGAGACGGAATCTATGTGCTGCTGAAAGAAGTAGTGGACAACTCCATCGATGAGTTCTCCGCAGGTTTCGGCAAGCAGATACAGATTACCGTCACAGAAAAGGAAGCCACGGTCAGAGACTTCGGACGAGGTATTCCTCTCAACTCTGTGGTGAAGGCGGTAAGCGTCCTTAACACCGGAGGTAAATATGATACCAAGGGATACAAGAAGTCAGTAGGTCTTAATGGTGTGGGTCTGAAGGCGGTGAATGCACTCTCAGAGCATTTCTTCGTAGAGGCTTACCGCGACGGAATGAGTTCTTTTGCCGAATTCCGTGAGGGAAAGCTGATTGACTCAGGCCAGAGGCCAAGCAAGGAGAAGAACGGAACCCTCGTAAGGTTCATTCCTGACGAACATCTCTTCGTAGGATATACCTTCCGCATGGAATTCATAGAGTCCATGATGAAGAACTATTCCTACCTCAAGAAAGGTCTTGCACTCAATTTCAACGGGACTACATACAAGTCGGAGAACGGTCTCCTTGACCTTATCAAGGACAACATTTCCGAGACACCTCTTTATGAGCCTATTCACCTCATAGGAGAAGATGTCGAGATCGTGCTCACCCACGGCAACAGCTACGGCGAGAACATCGCCTCGTTCGTGAACGGCCAGAACACCCGCGACGGCGGTACACACCTTGCAGCTATGCGCGAGGCGGTGGCGAAGACGCTCAAGGAGTTCTACAAGACCTTCGCGAAGAAGGATTTTGCTCCGGAAGACATCCGTCAGGGCATCATAGGAGCCATAAGCATCCAGATTCAGGAGCCGAACTTCGAAGGCCAGACAAAGACAAAGCTCGGTTCCACATACATGTGGGAGACCGACATCGAGAACGAGGACGGAAGCCATACATATGATCAGGGACCGACAATCCGAAGTTTCGTAAATGACTTCGTAAAGACAAATCTCGACAACTACCTGCACATGCACAAGGAGATCATCCCTGTGCTCCAGGAGAAGATAACTGCGTCCGAGCAGGAGCGTAAGGAGATCTCTACAATCCAGAAGAAGACAAAGGAAAGAAACAAGCGTACCAACATATATAACCGTAAGCTGCGCGACTGCGAGATTCATTATAACGACAAGCTGCCTGCAGCCAAGAAGGAGTTCGCCGAGTTCACAAGCATCTTCATCACTGAGGGAGACTCTGCGAGCGGAACCATCACCAAGGCGCGCAATGCAAGGACACAGGCAGTGTTCAGCCTCAGAGGAAAGCCTATCAACTGCTATAAGGAAAGCCGCAAGAAGGTCGCTGAAAACGAGGAACTCGCTCTTCTCATCAATGCACTTGGAGTGGAGGACGACATGGACAACCTCAGATACAACAAGATCATCGTGGCTACCGATGCCGATGACGACGGAATGCATATCCGTATGCTTGTGCTGACCTTCTTCATGAAATATTATCCTGACCTTATCCGCAGGGGCCATGTGCACATCCTTCAGACTCCGCTTTTCAGGGTCAAGAACAAGAAGGAAGTGCGCTACTGCTACTCTATCGATGAGAAGGAGAAGACATTGAAGGAGATGAAGACAGGAGCGGAGATCACCCGATTCAAAGGTCTTGGAGAAATATCATCACACGAGTTTGTCGAGTTCATCGGAGAGAAGATGAGGCTTGACAGAGTGAAGCTGAGTGATGAAGAATCGATTGCAGAAATCATGGAGTTCTATATGGGCGACAACACAATTGACCGCCAGAACTTCATCCGTCAGAACCTCCGAAGCGAGGCCGAACTTGAAGATGTAAACATTTAGACCATTACGGCCCTCCGGGCCTCATAACGACAAATACTATGTGGAGAAAATTTTGCGGATGGCTACTCCGCGCACTAGGCTGGACAGCCGTTGACCCTGTAGCACCTGATGACAAATGTATTATCCTCGGAGTTCCTCATACTTCAATATGGGACTTCGTGATTTCATACCTTTATTATGTATCTGTGGGTGGCAAGCCTTACTGCATGGTCAAGGGAGAGCTTTTCTGGGGCCCTCTCGGATGGCTGCTCCGCAAGATGGGAGGCATCCCTGTGGACAGGAAGAGGGGAAGCAACGTAGCTCTGAGCGTAATCAAGGAAATGAAGTCACTGAAGACCGTGCATCTGGCATTGTCTCCAGAAGGCACACGCAAACCGGTAAAGAGATGGAAGGCCGGTTTCCATACAATTGCCCGCCAGGTGGGATGTCCTGTATATATGGGATATTTCGACTGGGGAACCAAACGTATCAGCCGAGGCCACAAGGTCGAGCTGACTGACGATGCAAGAGCAGACATGGAGCGCATCCAGGCCCTTTACGAGGAGATGCATCTCGTCGGAAAGCATCCTGAAATGTATGTGACCAAATAGATAATGTAATCCCGAACGAGAGTTAGGGAGCCTTATACTAAAACCAAATCAATTTAATTATGAATCAACTTTACATGCGTATGAAGAGGATGAGAGAAAAATATGTAGATACTCTCGCCAAGTTATATGAATACGCAACGACTGTGTACTCAAAGAAACAGTACACGCAGTGGTATGACACTAAGGAAGGTGGATATACTTATAACGAGTTCAAGAGTAAGTGTGACAGTCTCTCGAAGAAGCTGACACAGTACGGCATCGGCGCCGGCGACAAGGTAGCTATCTTGTCGCAGAGCATGCCGAACTGGTCTGTGGCATTCTTCAGTCTGGTACCATTCGGCAGAATCGCAATTCCTATCCTGCCTGACAGTTCCGAGAATGAGATAACCAACATCATCAACCATTCTGAAAGCAAGGTGATCTTCGTATCCCAGAAACTGGCATACAAGATCAGTGATGAATGCAGAGAGAAGATGACCCTTGTCATCGACATCGATACATTCGAAGTTCTGAAGGCAGATGATGAGAAGTTCACATGCGACGGAAAGACAGCAGTACCTACTCCTGATGACATAGCTACCATCATCTATACATCCGGAACTACAGGAAGTGCAAAGGGAGTTGTACTCAGTCACAGGAACCTCGCTTCGAATGTCATCACATGCTACCATTCATGTAAGAGAGATGAAAAGGACAGATGGTTGTCAGTACTTCCTATGGCACACACGCTTGAGATGACACTCAGCATGCTCTATCCTATGTTCTGCGGCGCGACCGTATACTATCTTCCTAAACCGCCAGTTGCATCATTGCTGATGAAGGCCTTGAAGATTGTAAAACCGACCACAATGCTTACAGTGCCACTCATCATAGAGAAGGTATACAAGGGCAGTGTTCTTCCTACAATCAAGAAGAGCCGCACTCTCACATGGATGAACGAGCATATGAACGGTCTTATGTGCCGAATCATCGGAATGAAGCTCAAGGCAACCTTCGGAGGACATGTCACATTCTACGGCATCGGTGGAGCGAAGCTTGATCCTGAGGTGGAGAAATTCCTCCTCAAGGCAAAGTTCCCTTATGCAATCGGTTATGGACTTACTGAGACTTCCCCACTCCTCGGCTATGCAATGCATGGTTGGAGAACTGTCGGTTCGTTCGGTTATCCTGTGTATAACGTAAAGCTCAAGCTTCATAATGTAAATCCGGAAACAGGAGAAGGAGAGATCGTAGCTAAAGGTCCTAACGTGATGCTTGGATACTATAAGGATCCGGCTCGTACCAAGAGTGTATTCACTGAGGACGGATGGTTCCGTACAAGCGACATCGCGGTCCAGGATGAGAAGGGACGATTCTTCATCAAGGGTCGTAACAGCAACATGATTCTCGGACCTTCGGGAGAGAACATCTATCCGGAGGAGATCGAGAACGTGATCAATAATCTTGAGGGAGTCGGCGAATCGATTGTCGTGGAGCGTGACGGAAAGCTGGTAGCGCTTGTACAGCCTGTCGAGAACTATATCGAATGGGATAAGGAAAGTGAGGATAAGCTTTATGAAAAGCTGGATGCATGGAAGGCTAAGCTGCTCAAGTTCACAAACAAGAGCGTCAGCAAGGCATCTCAGGTAAGCTCTGTGGAGGTGATGAAAGAGCCGTTCGAAAAGACAGCTACTCAGAAGATCCGCCGCTTCAAATACAAGGATTCTGCTCCGACAGTCGAGCAGGAGAAGAAATCCGAAGAGACCAAATAGCCTCACATTCTGAGGACACTAAACTGGAGTGTCCTCAGAAGTAAGAGGGGAAAAGAAAAAAGGATGGTCAGAATGTCGTGATGACTTTCTGACCATCCTTAGTTTATATCGAGAGCTGAAATTACTCAGCTACGATCTCGTACTTGAATGTACCCTTAACATCCTTGTAGCACTTTACAGTTGCCTCGTAAGTACCGAGCTCCTTAGCAGCCTCTACAGTGATGTCCTTCTTGTCAACCTCTACACCTGCAGCTGCAAGAGCCTCAGCAAGCTGAGCTGTTGTAACTGAACCGTAGATCTTACCTGACTCGCTAACCTTAACGGCTACCTTTACAGTTGTCTCAGCAAGCTTAGCTGCGAGAGCCTCTGCATCAGCAACGAACTTAGCGATCTTGTGAGCCCTCTGAC
>JAEIGA010005043.1_pt1 | contig 20275 bp, 17 predicted proteins | sample 9270691 | NCBI WGS metagenome assembly JAEIGA01 (sample SAMN17057246, study PRJNA624740) | gut metagenome | biome: biome; isolation source: fecal sample | host: Bos grunniens | place: China: Xizang | collected 2019 | reverse complement strand
TTGGTGTCCAATGTGCCCCGTCCCCAAAGTACGCCGTCTTCAATAATTCCTTCAAAGGCGGGCTTTTCCCAAAGCTCCTCGTTAACGGGAACGACGTCGTAGTGAGCCATTAAAACGGTAGGATTTTCACTGTTTTTGCCCTTCCAATGAATGAGCAGTCCTCTGTCTGCAAGTTCCAAAGTATCGCAGATTTTAAAAACGTTTTTATAAAGAGAGGGTAAAGCGTCAAGAAGCGCTCTAAACTCCTTATCGTCCTCTTTTTCCTTTTCGTCAAAAGAAACGGTTTTAAACTGCACAAGCCTTTGTAAATTTTCCACCGCTTTTTCCTTTTCGAAGGAAACCTCGTTATTATCTGCTTTTATATTGTTTTTTGGAGTAAAAAGCAGAGTGCGTACAATTATAACCAAAAGAAAAATTATAACTAAAGCGGCTAAGCAATAAAGAACAATATCCAATTAAATCATTCCTTTTTTATACATAATTCTTGAAACTATTACGGTAAATATAACGCCTACGGGAACCATAATGCCTACCGTGCCTTCGTTAAGCGCAGGAACGAAAATGAAAAGTCCCAACATAAGAATAATGGGCGCGATACTAAGCTTTAGATTTTTGGATATGAATACTACCGCAAGACCGCCGAAGAGTGCAGGAAGAATCTGGTCGAAGGCGGGCTGTAAAACGGGGGAACTCAAAAATGCGCCTATAGGCTCTACCGTAACGAGAAGAATTACGCCTACGATAATTATAATCGTTGTAACGATACTTGATACGGCAATAGAAATGGTAGAAATAATTTCGCCTTCCTCGCTGGTCGCCTTAACCTCTGCCTTTTCCATAGCGTCAACGGCAACGGGAAGCTTTAAATTAGAGATATTTCCCGTAACGAAGGAAAGATATGCTCCTCCCGCTCCAAGCATGGGAACGTAGGTAAAGATTTCAACTATTCCAACAGCCCAGTACATAGGAAGAACTGCAAGAAGCGCTTTGAAAAATGCATCCCATTTAGGAAGTACGCCGTAAATAAGACATAGCGCGGTGGGGAAAAGAAGAATAAGCACTAAAAGGGAGAGTCCCCATATTCTTCCGTCACGGTGAACGCTTTCAAGATAGGTAAGTTTAGTTTTTTCTTTCATTATTAAAACCCCCTTTTTTAAGATAACCAGGCGGTAAAGGGAATGGCGCAAGCCATACCGCCGATAAGTGAAATGGGCAGAGCATAGTCGTTCATCCAACGCTGATGAAATACCTTTGCAACCACACCGCAAATAGCCATAAGTAATGCTGAAACAGCCATTACGCATACGGGAATAAGTCCCGAGGTGCTTGAATACGTTGTTTCGTTTTCAATATAGGTGCCGTCGTTTTGAAGCACCTTTTCGGTCACTTCACGGGCGCCCTCGTCCCAAAGACGTGAAACGTGGGAGAATACGAAGCCTAAAAATGCGGAAATCATACCTAAAAACATTGCGTTATTAAAGGTTTCCGCCCATTTTTTATCCTTCATACCGATTTTATTCATACCGCCCTGAATTCTCTTTGTGAGAATGGGAGCGAGAATAAGTCCAACTAAAATACCGAGAGTCATAACCCACGCTACCGTAACGAAAGCGGCGGGGTCGCTTATTTGCTGTCCAAGACCCTGTCCGAGTCCGCTTACTGCGCGTTCGGCGGCAATGGTTTCATAAGAAAGAGAGCCGATTACCGAAAGTCTTAACCACGGTAAAGCAATACCAAGGCTTTTTGAAAGGGTAACCACACCAACCAGAATAGATACCGCGGGGGCAATGGTGGCAATGGCAGAACCCGAAATAGTCTTTTTAATTTTGCTCATATCCATTCCTTTTTCTTTTGCGCGTTTTAAAGCGCGAATAAGGAAGAATACCGATTGGCCGAGTACCGCTAAAATAATGATGCCGACCAGAATGAAGATTATGGGGGAATTAACGCTAAAATTCATTTTCTGTTTCCTCTCTTTCTTTTTTAAGAATATTATAGGTCATGGGTAGTATGAAAAGGCATAATGCTATGCCGTCATAGTCAACGGGAATATCGCCGTGAATAAATGCGTCACCTAAGGAAAAATGCACGATAAGACGGCTGATTACACTAACAAATGTGAGAATAAAAGTGGTAACGCTTACCGGCAGAAAGAATTTTAAGGTGCGTTTTGAGGTAAATCCTGCGCAAATTCTTAAAAACATAAGCATAAATACGAGAAGCGCGCAGCGATAGGAAAGGGAAAAAACGTGCTCAGCCACAAGAGCCGAAGAACTAAAGGAAGTGAAAACAAGTACCAGTCGCATTAAATAATAAAACATCGGAACAACACAGGAAATGGGAGGAATTTTTATGTTGATAAAGGCAGAAATTCCGTATAAAGCAAACCATAGTCCCGAAAGAAAAGCGAAAAATAAAGTCAGATTATTCTGCCAACCGATTAATGAGGGAGCCTTATAAAGAAGGGGATAAAGAAGCGTTATAATACCGCAGATAATTGAGAGTGTGCCGCTCAGGGGATTTAGTTTAAAGTTTACGGAAGGCTTTTTGTCGGCAAAAAAGGCAAAAATGAATGCCGTGACGGTTAAAAGAAAAACCGCTATGCTTAAAAAGATACCAAGACCTGAAAGTCGGGCGATAAAAAATCCCGTAGTGCCCTCGGTAGCGTATAGTATGGTGGCAGTTCTTATGGCGGTGCATATAACCGCTATACAAAGAGAAAAAATAAACAGATTTTTGGTTTTCATAATAATTTGCTCCCGTGTTTCATAGTATATAGTAAAATTTGTTTAAAGGATGAAGTGTATGAAAAGTATTTACGGATGGATAAGCCTTTTTCTTGCGTTTATATTTTTAGTTCTTCCCCTGACTTCTGTTAAAGGTAACGTGGGCACTCAGCCGGTATCAAGCCAAATTCAGAAGGAAGAGGTTACCTTTCGTCTTAAGGACAAGGAGTCGGGTGAAATAAGCGTTATAACGGCAAGAGATTATATTTTAGGGGTGGTGTCGGCGGAAATGCCCGCTTCCTATCATATCGAAGCCTTAAAAGCCCAGACAGTTGCCGCCTATACCTTTGCTTTGTGGCGTAAAAACGAAAATAAAAAAGAGGATTTTGATATAACGAGCGATTCTAATCTCGACCAAGCCTATATAAATAAAGAAGGCAGAAGTAAAAAATGGGGAGAAAAAGAAGGCGAATATACCGAAAAAATACTTTCCGCCGTTGATTCTGTTCTCGGTCAGACGGTAACCTATGACGGCAAAATTGCCCTCACGCTTTATACCGCCATTTCGGGAGGAAAGACCGAAAACGTCAAAAATTTATGGGGAAAGGAATATCCTTATCTTGTTCCGGTAGAAAGTGTCGGTGATTTGCTCAGCCCTAATTATCTGACAACCGTTGAGTTTAAAAAGGAGCAATTGACCGAAAAACTGGGAAAGATAAGTGACGTTCCACTGAAAGACTGGTTCTCTTCGCCCGTTTATAGTGACAGCGGTACCGTTCTTTCCTATAAATTCGGGGATATTACCCTTACGGGAAAGGAGATAAGAAGCGCGCTTAATCTTCGAAGCGCCAATTTTGACGTAACCGCCAAGGATAACGTCTTTACCTTTACGGTGCGCGGATACGGTCATCTTGTGGGTATGAGTCAGTACGGAGCCAACTATATGGCGCAACAGGGAAACAGTTATAAAGAAATTCTTAAGTGGTACTATAAAGGAACAGAAATTATTTAACTATATTTCTTATCCATATGCCTTTTTTAACGAGAATAAAACCTAAAATACATTTTATAATATCAAGCGACTGAACAAGCAGATAAACGGTAACGATATTAAGATTTGTATGACTGGAAAGAGCAAAGGCAACGGGAATATTTACACCCCACATAATAACGCTGTCGAAAAGGAAGGTTATAATGGTACGTCCACCGCTTCTCATAATAAAATAACAGCAGTGAGAAAAAGCGTTTACAGGCATTATAAGCGCCAAAATCAAAAGGAAATAGGTTGCGATATGGCGAACGTCACTTTCGGTATTATACATAAGGGGGAACGCCTTTGATGAAAGGGCAAGAAGACTTCCCATAATAATACTTAAAAATACCGAAAGGGAAATAAGCTTCCATACCATATCTTTCGCTTTTTCGTTGTTTCCCGCGCCAAGAGCCTGACCGAGCATAATGGAAAGGGCGCCACCCATCGAAATAAAGGCAACGTTAAAAAGATTGGCTGCGGTTCCCGCAATGTTGGAAGCGGCAACGACGTGCAAGCCTCGAACCGAGTAGCACTGCAAAAGCATTGCCATTGAAAGCGACCATAAAAACTCGTTAATAAGCAAGGGGAAACCTGAACGGATAATCTTTTTCGAAAGGTCTGCGGGGATTTTCGGTGATGCGTAAACACCCTTTACAAAGGTAAAGCGTTTTGCTTTTGTGTGGGTGAAAATCATAATAATAAGCGCTTCAACGTAACGGGAAAGTACGGTGGCAACAGCGGCGCCCGCAACTCCGAGTTTCGGAAAACCAAATTTGCCGAATATTAATAAATAGTTGAATACGAGATTTGTAATAATTGCAATTACCGTTGCAATCATAGGGAGTTTTGTTTCGCCAAGTTCTCTTAAAGTGCTTGAGTAAATCTGAGAAAGGGCAAAGGGAATAAGACCGATAAGCATTATAAAAAGATATTGCTTTCCGTAATAGAGAGTAGCGGCGGCATCCTCATAAGAAGTACCCTCCGCAAGATAAGCGCTTATCAGCTTATCGGGGAAAAGAAGAAATATAACGAATGCCAAAATAAGCATTAAAATACCTACGTAGCACTTCATACGGAAGCAGTAGCGCATACCGTCGTCGTCTTTTGCGCCTGCAAATTGGGCGGAGAAAATACCTGCTCCTGCAAGTCCGCCGAAAATACAAAGGGCGAATACGAAAAGAAGCTGATTGACAACGGCAACGGCAGACATCTGAATTGTGCCTACCCGTCCTACCATAACGTTATCAAGAAGACTGACTACGTTGGTTACCGTATTTTGCACTATCATAGGTATCAGTATTATAAAAACCTTGGAATAAAAGTTTTTATCGCCTATTAAAGTGTTTTTTATTTTTTTCAGAGAAAGTGAAGACATAATTATTCAAGTACCTTAAACAGTTCGGGTAGGGCGGATTCAAAGTTGACGCCATACTCTCTTTCGGGGTTTTCGTCGATGGTTTTTTCAATTGATTCGCGGGTGAAGTTGACGGCTATCTGTACCGCCGCCTGCAGTGAGCGGTCGTTAAGAATTGCTCCTATCATAGCGCTTGCGAAAACGTCGCCCGTGCCGTGATAAATAGCATCAACTCTGCGTGTAAGCGCATAGCGGATTTCGCCCTTTTCGCAAATAGCGGCGCCTATTCTTCGGTCATCAAAGCACACGCCCGTAAGAACGACGTCGGCGCCCGTAAGTTCGTGGGTGCGGCGGATGAGTTTTTCGATATATTCCTCGCTGTAAGGAGGTTCAAGATACTCCATACCCGTAAGCATGGCGGCTTCGGTTATGTTGGGAACTATTATATCGGCGGTCTGGCAAAGGGAGAGCATAGCAAGAGGAAAATCATCCTCAAAACCCTTATAAAGTCTGCCGAAATCAGCCATAGCAGGATCAACGATAACCATACTCTGCTCAGTTCTGAGCATTTCTACCGTACGCTTAACTATTTCAGCCTGTTCTTTAGAGCCCAAATATCCGCTGTAGAAAATATCGGCGGTTATGCCTTCTTTTCTCCAGTGAGAAGCAACGGGTAAAATATCTTCGGTTAAATCTCGGAACGTATAACCCGAAAATCCGCCTGTGTGTGTAGATAAAACGGCGGTGGGTATTACGGAACATTCGGCTCCGCAGGCAGATATAATCGGCAGAGCCACGGTAAGTGAGCATTTTCCGAAACAGGAAATATCGTGAATGGCTACTACTCTTTTTTGGGACATATTTCTTTACACCTTCTTGGGACAAAATTCGTTAAGTACACAGTTTTCACAGAATGCTTTACGGGCGGTACATACCTTTCTTCCGTGAAGCACACATCTGTGACAAAAATCGTTTGATTTATCAGCGGGAAGTATTTTTCGCATATCCATTTCCGCTTTAAAAGGGTCTTTGGTATTTATAAAACCAAGTCTGTTTGAAAGCCTTATAAAATGAGTGTCTGCAACTACGGCGGGCTTGCCGTAAATATCACCGCAAACAAGATTTGCGGTTTTTCTGCCTACACCGGGAAGTTTGGTTAATTCTTCAATGGTGTCGGGAATTTTCCCGCCAAAATCACTGCAGAGCATTTTCCCTATTTCCACAAGACTTTTTGCCTTGCTTTTATAAAGACCGCAGGTTTTGATTAAAGCTTCAACCTCGCTCAAAGGGGCGTTTGCCAAAGCGTAGCAGTCGGGAAATCGCTCAAAAAGTGCAGGGGTGACCATATTTACCCTTGCATCTGTGCATTGGGCGGAAAGTCGTGTTGCAATTAAAAGTTCAAATGGATTTTTATAGTTTAATGAGCATATTGCATCGGGATATTCTTTTTCAAAAGCCTCGACACATAAAATCGCGCGTTCTTTTTTAGTCATTGTTCTTAAGGGACATATAGCCGTTTTTAATCATTCCTATTTTGCGCATACCTTCACTAAAGGCAAGAGAAACTACGGCAGGAAGAATAAAGTGCATTAAAGCGATTAAAAGCAAAGCCTTAACCGAGGTCATTCCGTTATCGCACATAGCACCGAAAGCGGCGAACTGACCAACCAGTCCTGCGCTTCCCATACCCGAACCTACGGGGGTGCTTACCATTTTAAATACCGCCGAAGCAATGGGGCCTAAAATGGCACTTGCGAAAATCGAAGGCAACCAAATCTGCGGATGACGAACGATATTGGGCATCTGAAGCATCGAGGTACCAAGACCCTGAGCCATAAGACCGCCGAATTTGTTTTCGCGGTAGCTTATAACTGCAAAGCCTACCATATTACAGCAACAGCCTATGGTAGCGGCGCCTGCGGCAAGACCGCTCAGCCCCATTGAAACACCTATTGCGGCGCTTGAAATGGGGAGGGTTAAGAAAATACCCATAACTACCGAAACTATCATACCGCCGATAACGGGATATTTATCAACGTTAACGTTTACAAGATTTCCAAGCCACTTCATAGCGGCGGAAATATAAGGGCCGATAAGGAAGGCGGCAAGACTGCCTGCAATTATACAGCAAAGAGGGGTTACGATTATATCAACCTTTGTTTTGCCCGAAACGAGAGCGCCGATTTCAACGGCTATGTAAGCGGCAATAAATGCGCCTAAGGGTTCACCGGGTGCGCCGAAAGCAAATTTTCCTGCTTCAATAATGGGGAAGGCGCCTATCATACCGCATACGGCGGCAGAAACGGTGGTTAAGGGAGATGCCTTTAATTTTGAGGCGACACCAACACCTATACCTGCGCCGGTTATGGTTTTTGCAAAACTTGCCACGTAGCCAAGATAGGTGCCGACTACACCGGGAATAAAGGATGCAATCTGACTTAAGATTGTACCTATAATAAGTGTGGCAAAAAGGCCGAGAGCCATACCCGAAAGTCCGTCGATAAATATACGGTTGAATATTTTTTTCATTTTACTTCACTCCTGTGAGATTTGTTTTACTGATAAAAAATGATACTATTCCATCATATACTACTTTATTATACTACTATTATATATAATTAGTCAATAATAAAAAAGCACAGAGCTAAAACTCTGTGCTGAAAAATTATTGTCTTTTTGCTATTGTGCCGTCTTCTTTGAAGTCGTAAAGTTCGCCCGTTTCGTCCTGATAAAGACGTATGTAGTCTATTTTATATTCAATAGGTTCACTTCTGTCTTCCTCGGGAGCGGAAATGTGAGGAAGGCCGAAAGCCATACTGATTATGAAATAAATGGGAGTATGGAAGGCAGAATACATAGGATTATTTATATCCACGTGGGTAAAGGGAACGCCGTCAACCGTAAACTCTGCAAAATCTTTGGTCCAGAAGTAGCCTATGGTGTGATAATCCTCGGAAAAAGAAGGATTAACCTGAATTTTGTGGGCAATTTCTCCCGCGCCGAAGCTTATGTGGTGGGGCTTATTGTATATTCTGTCGCGCCACCATGCGTGAAGGGTGGATTCAATTTTGGTATCGTCCTCAAACATCTCGAAAATATCAATTTCGGTGTTTAAAAGAGAGCCTTTATAGTCTGATTTTGTCCAAAAGCCGGGCCATATTCCTTTACCGCCCTTGGGAAGCTTTGCTCTTATTTCGGCATAGCCGTATTTGTAGCAAAAGCCTTTGCTTGTGTTTATCATACCGCTTGTGTAGTCGCCGTTTTCTTCGATTCTTGCGGTAATGGTAAGGTTAGAATCCTTAATAGAGAGATTTTCCTTCTTTCTGAAGGCGCCTCTGCCACCGTGACCTTCCTGACGCATTTCAACAATTGACCAAACGTCAGGATTTAAAGAATCTTTGTCAAAATGGTCTTCAAAAACTAATTTGTAACCGTTTTTTATAAGTTCATCGTGAATAAGTTTCATTACTGTTCCTCCCCGTAAAATCTTACGTATTCTACCTGCATTTCACTCGGGTAAAGGGTGGTTTCGTCAGGCGCTTCGATTTTTGGCATACCTGAAGAAATGCTGAGCACCAGTTCTCCTTCGGTATCGTAAGCCTTGAATATGGGATGAGAAATATCTATACGGCAAAAATCAATGCCGTCAATAAAGAAGGCAAGGTCGGTATCGGTCTGCTCACAACCGAAAATATGCCAACCTTCGCTTAAAAGTTCATCCGTAAAAGCATCGGGATAAAAACGGGGCCACGCATAGGTGGGATTGGTGTTATATAAATGGTTCATAGTCTTATAAAAAGAACCGTCAAAATAGGTGGCAATAAGGGTACAGGCGTTTTTGCCTCTTATTCCCATAACTTGAGCGAAATCAACCTCGGTGGAAATATAGCCGTTTTTGCCTACAAGTGACATTTTAGGCCATACGCTCTTTGAAAAGGGAGGGAATTTCGCCTTTATTTCTATATAACCCTTGCCAAATTTTCTGTCTTTATACTTAATCATAGCGCCGGCTGTTTTGTCAACGCTTAAATGAAGTAATCCGTCGCTTACGGTAACGTTTTTCTTTTCATATTTTACGATACCGTCTTTGGTGGGGGCTTTTTCGCCGTCGTCAACGTGGGTGGGAACTATACCCGTAACAGGCTCTTTGCCTTTGAAAATTTCAGAAAATTCCATTATTTCCCAGTTTGCAAGGTCATCTTCATTCTTAAAAGTGTTTTCAAAAATAAGTTTGGTAAATTTGCTCATTTTTAAATCCGCTCCTTTCTAAAAGAAGTATAGCAAACGAGGAAATGGGTGTCAATGAAAAAATTTTTCACGCAGTCTTTAAAATTGCCGCAATTACGGTTATATCATCTTCTTTTTTATCGGTGCGACGACGTCTTGCGCATTTGGAAATTCTTTCCGCCAATGCCTGAGCGCTGCCGTCGTTCCAACCTTCTATTTCGGCGCTTATCCAGTCTGTGCCTTCACTTGCCGCGCCGTCGGACATCATAAGAATAATATCGCCTTTTTTCATTGTTATTACCGCTTTGTCAAAGGTTACACCCCTTAAAATTCCTGCGGGAAGGGAGGTGCTTTGCGCCTTTCCCGCTCTGCCCGAGCGTCTGATTACGGTAGGCGCCGCACCTGCTTTTAAAAGTCTTGTTCTGCCTGTGAACAGGTCGATTTCCGCTATATCAACGGTTGCAAGGGATTCGTCGGTAGATTTAAAAAGCATTGAGGAATTAAGGATTTTAAGGGCGGCGTCAAAATTAAATCCCGCCTTTAAAAGTCGGCTCATAAGCCCGCTTGCCATAGCGCCGTCAACAGCCGCTCTGCCACCTGTTCCCATACCGTCCGAAAGAATTATAATCAGCTTTCCTTTTCCGTCGAAGAAATATTCATAAGAGTCACCGCAAATGGCGTTACCGCCGCTGCCTATCTGATTTACGCCTATATCGGCGGTAAGATAAGCATGCTCGCTTGCCGTAATATAAGCGTTATTTGACGAAAAGGTAATAAGCGGCGGGTCAAAATCACGGTCACAGGCAACGCACAGCGCCTTCATAATATCGGCGCGGTTAAGCACTATATCCTTTGCGTTTTTAATACATATATCCACCGTTAAATGCTCGTCCTTGTCCAGCCTTACACCACATTCATCTGCAACTATATCAAGGTTTTTAAGGGTTGAAGCAACTCGGGAAGCCATAGCCGTGTCGTATTTCTGGTCAATTTCAAGTTCCTTAGATAGAGAGGTCAACATTTCGGATATACCTAAAAACTGGTCGGTTACAACGCTTCTGACCTCTTCAATGCGCTTTTCGGCAGAAATTGCAAGGGCGTATTCGCTGTAGTGTTTGTAAACAGCGCTTCCCATACGACTTGCCCTCATACATCTGCCCTTAAATTCCTCGTCGCAAAACCGTTCCACAGCGCTTTCACCGTTTTTTACCGCCTTTGTCATGGTCATAATGGCGGCAAGTGTCTGGTCGTATTTGGTTTCCCAACAAAAAATCTGCATTGAACAGCCTTTACAGGCATCTCCCTCTATTTTGGTAAGCACCTTTTTAAAATCGGGGCAATTAATTTTAGAAAGCTGACTCGATACGTTTTCTACCGTGCTTGATACGTCCTTTAAGGCGCTCCCTGCAAGATTAAGCCTCATAGTCAAGGCCTTTTTAAGCCCTTCGGGACGGATGACGGTAACTCCACGGGCAAAATATTTTGAAAAACGGCGAAGCAGGGTTTTGGGCAGTAAAAGATAAACACCGCAACCTATAACGGCCTCCACCACCACTATAAAACTTTCACTTGTAAAGCCGTCTGTCAGCGCACCTATCAGTGAAGCGCTTATAAAAGAACAGGCTGTGGCAAATTTTCCCATATCAGAAAAAACTCCCGCCATAAGTCCGCCAAAGCTTAACATTACGGTAACGCCGGTGGGCGCACCCCAAAAAGCGCTGCTCAGCGCCGCCGCAACACCGAATATTGCGCCCGTTCCCGCGCCTGCCTGACGGGAAGCAAGAAGTATAAAGAAAATAAACACAATTCTGCCGACAGATAAGTCACCAACGGTAAATTCCATAAGTCCCGTAAGAACTACCGAAATACATATGACGGCGCTTGCCGACTGTTCGGTGGAAAGACCTGCCTTGCATTTTAAAAGAGCAAAGGTACCGCTATGTAAAAAATAGGCAATACCGCCCGAAAGAAGCGCTTCAATTATAGCAAAGGTTACGCCGCCGCTAAGACCTTTAAGGGTTGAAACACCCGTAAAAAATGCTGACAAAAAGGCGATAAATCCGCAAAAAATCGGTTTTTCACGTGTGAACTTTATTTTAGAGGTTAAAAGTCTTATGGCTGTTACCGTAAGCACTGCGGCTATGTACCTGAAACCGCCGTCCTTGGTGGCAGGGAACAGGTAACCGATTATACTTCCCAATGCGGCTGACGGCATATAGTTTAAAGGACTTGCCGCTGCGGCAGAAATGCCGAAGGGTACGTATTTTCCAAGTAATACTGCGCGACTGCATAAAAAGGAAGAGATTAAAAATACGGTATGTATGATGATTTCGTATAAAACCTGACTTCCCGTAAGACGCGTTCGTTCCTTGACCGCATTGATTTTTCTTTTAATTCCTGCTATATTTTCCTTCATACTTAAAACTCCTTATGCATATTTTTCCACAGGATATTATAACCAAATCTTTATGAAAAAAATGTCACAACGAAAGGGGCGTTTTTCAAAAATTTTTGTAAAAAAGCATATAAAAAGAAAATAAAGGGTAAATAAAAGTAATGAATAGGCAAAATAACTCTTTTCCGTATTAAAATGTTGCATTTAGATATGATTTATGGTAAAATATAATGTAATTTTATGTAATAAAGGCGGTGAAGGTGTGGCAGAGCGTACCATAGCGGCAATAGCAACCCCTCTCGGAGAGGGCGGAATAGGAATCGTTCGTATTTCGGGAGAAAAATCAGCCGAAATTGCCGATAAAGTGTTTTTCAGCTTAAACGGCAAAAAAATAAGCGAAATAAAAGGCTACACCGCCCTTTTCGGTGAAATAAAAAAGGACGGCGTAAGGCTTGACGAAGCGGTTGCTTTGCGTTTTATTGCGCCTAAAAGTTATACCGGTGAAGACGTTGTTGAACTTTCGGTTCACGGCGGAGCATTGATGGTAAAAGAGGTACTTCGCGCCGTACTTGATGCAGGGGCATATCTTGCAGGTGCAGGTGAATTTACCAAACGCGCCTTTTTAAACGGTAAACTTGATTTAATCAAAGCCGAAAGCGTTATGAGTCTTATCTCGGCTCAAAATCAAAGCGAATTAAAACTTGCAAGAAGCGTTCACGCCGGCGGTGTTACCAAACAACTTTCTTTAATTGAAGACGAACTTGTGTCTGCCGCCGCTACCATAGCCGCTTATTGCGATTATCCCGAAGAGGATATAGGCGAAATAGATACCGAAACCTTTAAAGCAGAACTGGGGCGAGTTCAAAAAGCTCTTTTAAAAATGCTTTGCGAATACGATGCGGGCAGAATTTTAAGGGAAGGCGTTGAAACCGTAATAGTCGGCAGTCCCAACGTGGGCAAATCAACCCTTATGAATCTGCTGACGGGCATTAACCGTTCCATTGTAACAAGCGTTGCGGGAACCACCAGAGACGTTATCGAAGATACGGTTATGCTGGGCGAAATTCCTTTGCGTCTTGCCGATACGGCGGGAATAAGGGAAAGCGATGACGAGGTTGAGGCGCAGGGAATAGCCCTTGCAAGACAAAGGCTAACTTCAAGTCAACTGGTTCTTGCGGTGTTCGACTGCTCAAAAGAAGAAACCGAAGAAGATAAACTTTTGCTTAAAGAATGTGAAGATAAACCCCTTATAGTTATCCTTAATCAATGCGATAAGGGTTGTAAATTCAGCGATGATTTTGCAAAGGGACACGAAGTTATAAAAATGTCGGCTAAAAACGGGGAAGGAAGCCAACAACTGGTTTCTGCCGTTGCCCGTGTAACTAAAACCGAAAATTTAAGTCCCGACAGCGCCTTTCTTATAAGCGAAAGGCAGAGGGAACTGGCTAACAGAGCCTATATGGCGGTAAACGAAGCGCTTAACGCTATTAGTTTTGGTGTTACACCCGACGCAGTGGGAGTTCTGGTTGACGATGCATTGACCGCACTTTACGAAATGACGGGACAAAGAGTAACCGAATCGGTTACCGAAGAAATATTTAAAAAATTCTGTGTAGGTAAATAGGAGGAAAATAAAATGAGCGAAAAAGGATTTGTAGTAAACGAGGGCTTTGAAACTAAACCCAAGGTAAAAAAGGCTAAAAAGAAAAAAGGCGCTCCTGCATTAATAAAGGGTTTTGCCGCACTTATCGTAATTGCGCTTATCGTCGTTATTTTTTGCGCAACAGTACCCGTATGCAAGGTGCAGGTGCTTGAAACCTGTGTAATAACGAACACCGACGAAAACGTACAGACCGATTATTATAACGATAAGGGTCTTGTTGAAAGAAAGGTTTATACCTATATGGGTACCGAAAACGGATTTACCGTTTGCACCTATGATAAACACGGCAATATTTTAAAGGAAGAGTCGACCTATCAGGGTGTATTCACCGACGTAAATAACTATATCTATACCCACGGCAAGCTTACCCGTGTTGAATCAAAGGATGCCGCAGGCAAACTTCTCGGTTGTTCCGATATGCAGTATAACGAGGACGGCACTCTTGCAATAAAGATTTCTTACGATCAGGATAATAATCCTTTGGCGCAGTATAACTATACCTACGTAGCAGGAAGACTCGTTAAAGAAAACGTTCTTTATCTCGCTAATAACTATGCTGAAGAAATCACCTATACCTACGACGGCAGATTTATGACAAGCGAAGTAAGAAAATCCGACAGAAACGAAAAGGTTATTAACTATACCTATGATACAAGCGGAAAGGTATTAACCAAAAACGTTCAGAACGGCGAATACGTCGTTTATAAGTACGGCTATAAAATAGTAAAGGTTCCCGTTTTCAAAAAGTAATAAAAATGATAACTTATAATGCAGAAAATTATGACGTTGCCGTAATAGGCGGCGGTCACGCAGGTGTTGAAGCGGCTTTGGTAAGCGCCCGACTGGGTGTTAAAACCGTTATGTTTTCGGTAACGCTCGACTGGATAGGCAATCTGCCCTGTAATCCATCTATCGGCGGTACGGCAAAGGGTCATCTCGTAAGAGAACTTGACGCCCTCGGCGGTGAAATGGGAAAGGCCGCGGATAAAAACACAATTCAGAGCCGTATGCTTAATCGCGGTAAAGGTCCTGCCGTTCATTCACTTAGAGCGCAGATAGACAGAAGAAATTATTCTGCCTATATGAAACACGCTATCGAAAAACAGGAAAACCTCGACGTAAAGCAGGCTGAAATAATAGACCTAGTTAAAAACGGTGAAAACTGGGAAGTGACCACGAAACTCGGCGCAAAATATACCGTAAAGGCGGTTATTCTTGCAACGGGCACCTTCCTCGGCGGTAAAATATACGTGGGTGAGGTTAATTACTACAGCGGTCCCGACGGACTTGCTCCCTCGCTTCCTTTGGCGGATTCCCTTAAAAAATTGGGACTTCCTTTGCGCCGTTTTAAAACGGGTACTCCCGCCAGAGTTGATAGAGCGAGTATTGATTTCAGTCAACTTGAAATACAGTACGGCGACAGCGAAATTACACCCTTCAGTTTTTCCACCGACCCCGAAACCATAAATAATACGGCGGTTTGCCATATTGCCTATACAAACAGCGAAACCGAACGTGTTATAAGGGATAACCTTGACCGTTCTCCTCTTTATGCAGGGGATATTGAGGGTGTTGGCCCCCGTTATTGTCCCAGTATCGAGGATAAAATCGTGCGTTTTGCAGATAAAAAGCGCCATCTTTTGTTTATCGAGCCCTGTGGACAGGAAACGGAAGAACTTTACCTTCAGGGTATGTCTTCTTCACTTCCCGAAGAGGTACAGATTCAGTTTTATAAAACCATAAAGGGTTTTGAAAACATAAAAATAATGCGTAACGCATACGCAATAGAGTACGACTGTATCGACCCTACCTGCCTTTCCTATACCCTTGAAATAAAGGGACTTGACGGTCTTTACGGAGCAGGTCAGTTCAACGGTTCTTCGGGCTATGAGGAAGCGGCTGTTCAGGGCTTTGTTGCAGGCGTTAATGCGGCTCTTAAAATAAAGGGCGAAGAACCCGTAACCTTTTCGCGTACCGAAAGTTATATAGGTACCTTAATTGACGACCTTGTAACAAAGGGCTGTTCCGATCCCTATAGAATGATGACAAGCCGAAGCGAGTACCGACTTCTTCTCCGTCAGGATAACGCTGACGAAAGACTTATGCCGACGGGCAGAAAATTAGGTCTTATAAGCGATAAGGACTGGGAAAATTATTTATTAAGAAAAGAGCAAAAGGAAAGGGAAATCGAACGTCTTAAAGCAACCACCGTTGCCCCAAGTGATGCCCTTAACCAATATCTTGAAAGCGTAGGCACAGCGCCTATGACTACGGGACTAAAACTCAGCGAACTTATCAAAAGACCGCAGGTGACATACGACGGACTTGCCGCTTTTGATAAGGACAGACCTTCTCTAACCATTGACGTAAGGGAAAAAATCGAAACCGAAATAAAGTATGAAGGATATATTGCCCGTCAAAAATCTGCCGTTGATGAAATGTTAAGACTCGAAAAGAAGAAAATACCCGAGAATATCGACTATTCAAAGGTTGGCTCACTTCGTCTTGAGGCGGTAGAAAAACTCAACAAGGTAAGACCTAAAAGTATCGGACAGGCTTCACGTATTTCGGGAGTAAGCCCCGCCGATTTATCGGTGCTTATAATTTACCTCGAAAAAAATAAAAACGGAGAAAATTTATGATAGATTTTCCAATTTCAAAAATTTTGCCCGAAATTGAAAAATTCGGTGTGTGTTTAAGCGAAAGACAAATACAAAATCTTAACACCTACGCCAATTTGCTTATCCAGTGGAACGAAAAAATGAATCTCACCGCCATAACTGAGCCTATAGAAGTGGTGTGGAAGCATTTTTTTGACTGTATTTTGTTCTTTAAATACGTTGACGTGCCGCAAAACGCAAAAATTATCGACGTCGGCACCGGCGCAGGTTTTCCCGGTATGGTGTTAAAAATTGTGCGTGAGGATATTGATTTAACCCTTCTTGACGGACTTAATAAACGCCTTGTCTTTTTAAAGGAAGTGCTTGATACTTTGGGACTAAGCGCCAACGTCGTACATCTTCGAGCCGAAGAGGGCGGAAGAAAACCGGAGCTTCGCGAAAAATACGACTTTGCAGTTGCAAGGGCGGTTGCAAATATGAATTTGCTCAGCGAATACTGTATTCCTTACGTTAAAAAGGGCGGAAGCTTCGTTGCCCTTAAAGGACCCTCGGGTAAGGAAGAAGTCCAAAATGCGCAAAAAGCCATAAGCATTTTAGGTGGTAAAGTAACAGACGTTATAGAATTCGACCACGAAATGCTTGGTGGCAGAAGTGTGGTAAAGGTAATAAAGAAAACCGAAACACCGCCTAAATACCCCAGACCTAGCGCAAAGATTTCAAAACAACCATTATAAAAAACAAAAACTCGCAGCGTAACTGCGAGTTTTTTATTGTTATGTGGTGAATTTATTCTGCTTTTAATAGGTCGATAGCCTTTTTATACCATTTGCAAAGCAAAATGATTGTAACGGCTAAAATAGCAGTTTTGATAAGTGTAGAAAAGATGTTGACAAAATAGAAAGGATTATAATTGCCATAAGAAATAGCGTTAGATACCGAGGTAATAAATGTTATTGGTTTCATACATAATATAAGTATAATGGGTAAAAACCATACCTTTGAAAGTGCTTTAAAGTTGGTGAACACGCCAAGGGATATGAGGCATAAAAGCAGGTAGCCAAAACATTCAAATAACGCGTCGAATAAGCGAGCGGGAGCGTATGATATGGTTGGGTTTACGATTGAAGCAAACAAAATTGTACCCATACTGCCCCAAAGTATAGTGTTTACAATGGGCAATTTTCTGATTAAAAGAAATATACCAATGCCGATAAAAAGCATAATCTGAAGAACGTAGGACATGGTAAAGGTGTTTTTTAGCAGAAATTCCATATCGCTGCGGTAAATGTTAAAATTGATTAAACAACTAACTATGCCACCGATAAATTTGGAAAAGCCCATATAAATAAATAATATTCCGGGAAAGCAAAACGGAAGACTGATTTTATTTTGATTTGACATATAAATACCCCCTTAAAGATAAATTTATTTTATCATAGGAAAAATATTTTTTCAATAATAAAAAAATATCGCAGAGTTTTTGCTTCTTTTTCCTATTGCGACAAAGACTTTGTCAGCAAAGGTTAAGTATCATAGTTAACCTTAAAATCAGGGCGTTTTTTGTCGACCTTTTTTTCTTGAAAAGAGAAAAAAACTATGTTACTATTTTTTTGCCGAAGGGGTTTCGGCAGGAGGTATAAAAGTGAAAGAGGAATACTTTAAACGGCTTGTATTTTTAAATCCGTCTGAAATAATACCCCCAAAAGACGCAAGAAAGGAATACGACCGTTATAAGCTTTTTCTTTTATCGGAAAGTATAAGAGAAAACGGATTACTTTGTCCCGTTACGGTAAAGGAAACCGAAGACGGCTATGAAGTAATAAGCGGTGAAAAACGCATTAAGGCCTGTATTATGGCAGAGGTTAAAAAAATCCCTTGCATCGTTACCGATTTTTTTGACGGTGAACTATTCAGAGCGACCGAAGAAAACGCGGGACAGACCGTTTCTTTAACCGAAGAAGCGGACAGGCTTAATGAACTTTGCAAAAAATATTCAATTGACACAGTGGCGCGCACCCTTTCCTTTACTACGGGAGAACTTGAAAAAATAGTAAAGGCAAAAGGTCAATCTGAAGAACCTAAAAAAGAAATAATTTTGGATACGCCATTTAAAAAGACCGACAATAAGGAAAACGACAGAAAACTTCCGCCTATAAAGGACACGCGTTTTTTCCTTAACAGTGTTCGTAAACTTGTGGAAAGCGTAAAAGATGCGGGAACGCGCGTTAATTACCGTCAGAAAGAAACCGACGATAGCCTTGAAATCCGTATAAAAATAGAAAAGAATTCGGTATTCAGTCAGATGTCACTTTTGTGACTTCCAAAATTTATTTTGCCCCTATTCATCCCTATCCCCTTTTTAAACAGAAAGAACTGCAAGAAATTGCAGTTCTTTCTGTTTAAATCACCGTAAGGTGCATATAATCAGTTCGCGAAGCGGACTGTATATCATCAACGCTTGGCGTTGTATAATAAAACACTGCAAGAAGAGGCACACTCCGTAAGGAAGTGTGCCTCAGTTATATTCGCCTATCGGCGAGTTATATTGCTTCGCAGTTATATTTGGACTTCGTCCAAGTGATATTGCCTTCGGCAGTTTTGGAGCGAATATAATAAAACTAAAACCAAAGGTTTTAATATCACTTTGCCGTAAGGCAAAATAAAACTGTGAGACCTGTCTCACAATATCACTCATTACATTTATCTTTGAGATAGGTATAATTTTAAAGTATGTAACCCACTATGACACTTATCTGTAGAAAGTGTCATTTTTAATACAAAAAGAAATTGGGAGAAACTTCTTTACGAAGCGTCTCCCAAATTGCAGTTCTTTCTGTTTAAATCACCGTAAGGTGCATGTAATCAGTTCGCGAAGCGGAGTGTATGGCATTAACGCGTATGGGTATGAGTATCTGCGATAATTTTCATATAGTAGCCTCCATACCGCCGCAGGTCACGGTTAACTTAGCGCCTGCTCGAATAATAATCTGCGCTCTTCCGTGAAATAGCGGAAGTTTGTTTGATTTTTGGTGATGATGAGCATTGGGATCTCCGTTACCAACGCCTAAAATTATGCCGTCTGATACGAAAAAGCTTGCCGTTTCATCAAAATCGGGTACTAAAACGCCCTTTTCGTCGGCAACGCTAACGTTTATAACGCGAACGTCGCTATTGTTTACGTCTTCAGTCCAGTTCTCAAGAACCAAACGAGCAGGTTTGTTTGCCGTACATACCGAATCGCTTATAGTATCGTTATCACGACCTGCAACAACTCTTAATTCGCCCTCTGCAAAAGGCACGTTCCAAAATGCTTTTTTTAGGACAACAGGCTGAACCCCTAAAGATTTGCCGTTTAAAAACAGTTCGGCAAAATCGCCGTTCGTAAAGGCGCAAACGCGAACGGTCTCGCCGTCTTCCCAATTCCAATGAGGCAATAATTTAACACAAAGCTCTTCGCTATACCAAGCTTTAAGTAGATATGCCGTTTCCTTAGCGAAGCCACATTCATCGTGAAATCCCCAATGGCTGATTACACTGGGCCATCCGTACGGAGTAGGTTCGCCTCTATGGTCAAAACCGCACCAGGCAAAACATCCCGCAACGTAGGGCTTTGAGAAAATCGTTTGCATGGTTTCGTCGAGAGATTCGGAAAAATCGCCCCATTCGTCACCGTACTGAGCAAATATCTGCTGATTTTTATCAGATATATGCACCCCACGGGTCGCATAAGTAGGGCAGTTTTCGGTACCAAGCATCACCTTATTCGGTAGTCTCTTATGAGTAGCGTCATAATCCTTTAAAAAGTAGTTTACACCAACAACGTCAAGAGCATCGGCGGCGTTTGAGCTTTCAAGCATACCGCCGTTTTGCGCCCCCGTTATAGCCCTCGTGGTATCGTTTAGTAAAACTCGGTTTTTAAGCCCTTCGGCAATTCGTCTGCCGCGTTCTTCCTGCTGCCAAGGTTCTTCGTTAAATAGACTGTAAAGGAAAACGCAAGGGTGGTTCCTTGAAAGTTTAACTAAAGCATCAACCTGCTTTAAGGTATCTTCGGAAAGGTCGAAATGACGGTTTTCCACCATCACAAGCATGCCGAGTCGGTCGCATATTTCAAGCAAGGCTTCCGACGGAGCGTGATGAGCCGTGCGATAGGCGTTTATGCCAAAATTCTTTAGGGTAGCAACTCGCTTTTCCATAAGAGAATCAGAAATAGCGGCGCCGACTCCTGCGTGGTCTTGATGACAACAAATTCCCTTTAC
>JAEIGA010005042.1_pt1 | contig 20279 bp, 17 predicted proteins | sample 9270691 | NCBI WGS metagenome assembly JAEIGA01 (sample SAMN17057246, study PRJNA624740) | gut metagenome | biome: biome; isolation source: fecal sample | host: Bos grunniens | place: China: Xizang | collected 2019 | reverse complement strand
TATCAAGGAGCTTAAATTAATGGATACATTAATAAACACAAAAACCAATAACACAATAAGCTCAAATGATATATATTCAAGTTCAAACAATGGAATAGTAATTACAAATAAAAATTGTTGGAAATATATACCAGCGTCAGAAATAAAAACACAAACAAGTTATGATGACAAAGTATATTACAAATATGAAGGCCCCGTAGATATTAATATTGCAACAAAAGTTCAAGATTATCACACAAAAGAAAATCCAATAATATCTTCTTACGTTGAAAAAGCTAGTTGTAAATTTGGATTTACTGGTCTTGAAGTTGGTACACAAAATATTAACAAGTCATGTTCAGTTATTTCCAACTATATAAATTTGAAATTATATTCATACATTACAATATCTTCAACTATGAACAATCTTGAAGATTGGATAACTGAATTTTATATTTTGGATGGCGTTAACGAAGTGCCAGTATTAAACATAGAAAAAAATAATGTTGCAATAAAAGAAAAATTATTTTATATGCTTCCAACACTTTTTTCTATTGATAGTACCTTAAACGAAAGTGTTTTGTATCAAGATGGTAAAATAATAAGTAAAAATTACTTAGATTTATCCCATGAAGATTTTATAAACCATGAATATATTTTAGAATATTTTCCAATTGGCGAAAATATAAAATATACTCCAGAAAATCAGCAAATAAGAATAAAAATGATATTAAGATATATTGGGCAAAACGAACCTAAAATATCTAATAATTCTTATTGTTCTGTGGTTATAAATAAGCACGGAGGCAAAGCTGAATGGAATTAAATATAGCAAAAAATATTAAAAATGAATATATAAAATTATTAAGTGAAGATGAATCTTTTTATGATTCAGTTAAAACACTTTTAAGCAAAAAAGAAGACGAGCCCGTTTATAGTTATAGCCTTCTTAATTATGAAGAGCCACCGAATTATAAAAAAGAACAAAAAGAGCTTTTAGAAATTAATTTAGATATAAATATAATAAATCAATCCGCAATAGAAATAAAAGACAGAATAGATGAACTTATTAATGAAATAGATTATCAAATAGACTCTGTTGATAAAGCTATTAAAAACGAAACAGAAAGAATAATGGACGTAAATATGTTGTGCGGCAATAATTCAGAATACAACATGATTATTCCTATTTCTGTTAATCAATTTAGTGGAGAAAAATATAAACCACTAAATAATGATGTTATAAGTTGTCAATTAAGCAGCTCAAAAGAAGTATCCCATAATATTTTAAATATCTCAGGAAATGGATATCCAGGAAATAAGTACGTATATAACAATAGTGTATTTGAAGAAAATGAAGATGATAAATCAAACATAGAATACATCTATGATGAAAGCGACGTAACAGGATACGAATATTCAAGACTTGTAACAACAAATAAAAATGAAATAATTGATTCTTTAATAAATTATGACAATAAAAACGTTAACTGTGTAATAACTATTAACACAGAAGAAAACGTTTCTAGCGCATATATAAAAACAGAAAATAATGACCTTGTGATACAAAATATAGAAACAAGTGATGATGGCATAAAATTTATTAAAAGCCTGAAAAACCCAATAAATATTTCTGATATTAATCAAATATATAACGATTCAGAATATATTTATGGAAGCAATATAATCTGCTTCAGGCCATCAAAATATATAAGAATCACACTTTCATCATCAAACAACACTGATGATATTATTGCTATTGAAGAAAATGAATCCGCAAAAATAAAACATAACACTAAACGAAAAAAGATTAAAATTAATAATATTAAATTTTATTCAAATACATATTCAAAAACATCTATTATTACAGATAATATTGTATCTCTTGGAAGTGTAGATAAAGTGGGGCTGTTTTTAAATGAATACATTCCGGATCATTTTTCACAAGGTCTTGATTATGCTAAATATTATTTAATAATTAACGGAACAGAACATGAAGTTGTTCCAATGAATTCTTTAAGAGACGGAATTAAAATAATAAAATTTAGCGAAGAAGACATTCTTCAAAATTACACTAAAAAGATAAATGAAACAATTAAAAGTGTTTTAATTAAAATTGTTTTAACTCCAAATGAAAATAAAGAATCAATTTTATTATCAAATATAAAACTTTGCCTAAGAAAGGATACCGGATTAGAATATGTCTAACTTGTATTTAGATCAAGAAAAGAAGATAGAATACTACAAACAAAAAATATCCAATTATTATCTTGGCAATGGCAAAGTAGTTGAAAAATTAATTATAGATAGATATCTTGACAGCATAGATACAAAACTTTCAGTATTTAAACAAGATTTTATTAATAACGGCGAGAACCTTGACGTTGATAAGTTTAACGAACAAAAAATAGACATATACACAGATTTAAAAATTCTTTACGAAACATTGTATAAGCTTGCAAAAGACAGATTAACAAAAATAGAAAATAAAGTAATTTGCCAACTTGAAGAATTAAAGCTCAAAGAAAAAGAATATAAATCCAGAACCGCTTTTGAGTCTTTAAGTGTTCATGGGAATACAATTTTATTTAAAACAAATAATCTTTCACAAGAATATTCAAATGGTAAGGTAAGAATAAATCTTGGACAAATAACAATCCCCTCAGGAAGTTATTGCGCATGTATGCTTAATATAGATAATGTAGATCCGTCTAATGTTATATTTAAATTTAACAACAATACACAAGTTAGCGACTATTTTTATAATAGAAACTTGTTAAAGGTTGCCGGCAATTATTTAATAAACACATATAACGTTAAAAACGAAGAGAAAAATATATCAGAACTTAAAATAAATATAGATAAAGAACTTATAAAAGAATCAAATAAATATAATGTATTTGTTGAAGAAGATAATATTAAAATTAAATATTCTTCTGAGTATGGTTCTATATATAAACAAAAAAACACTGGTATATCTTTTCAAATAAATAGCAAAGCTAGGATAAGTTTTTACGTTTATGGAGCAAGTAAAATAGAATTTAATATGAATAACAATTATTCATATAAAAATTTCGATGGATATACTATAAAAACTCCAAAACAAAGACAAAAGATAACAATAGATGCTGAAGCTGGTTTTGTTTTTGATTTAATTACAGATGGTAGAGTGTTTGCAGACTACTCATCATGTATAATTGAAAACAATGAAATATACTCTATGTCTAACTTTAATGATGTTACAAACTATATGATTGAAGAAATATATTGTGGAGATCCAGAAGTGTTTGACGATGTTTATATAGAAATAAGCAGTACAGATACCACATTTTATGACATAAATTATGTAGCAATAAAACAAATACAAATATCTGAATTAGACGGTGAATTATGATTATTTATAACATAAGAAAAAATGGCCCTTACGAGTATGATAAATTTGTTCTTAATATAGGTCAGATACATAATTTGGTTTACGACATAAAAACAAAATATGATTCAGACGAAATACATAAGACACTAGAATCATTAAACGATATCATAAACAAAATCACAAATCATGATTCATATATAAATAAGTTAGAGCTACAAACATCTGTTAGTATGAAGGAAATATAATGATACCGAAAAATAACTCTCTTGAATTAATGGATAAATTTAGTTCTGCAGTTAACAAAATTGAAGAATTTAACAAATCTCTTAATGATATAAAAAAAGAAATAGAATCTAAAATAAGTGTTATAAATACTTGCACATTATATTCTTCATCATTAGCAGAGAATTTAAAACTTGGCGGAACAGAACAAGACACAAATACAATTATTTTTGGCCTTACTCCAAATAAAATTGTTGGCGGCAATTATGACTCATATGGACAAACATATCATTCAAAATATATAAAAATGCCGACAAATATATTTAATTTTATAACAGAAACTGGGCCTTTATATAAAGATAATGCATTTATAGAATTCTATTCTGATGAAAACAATAAAGACTATAAATACGAATATTGTAATATATTAAAACACGACGCAGATAAAACAAAAAAAGATGTATTTAAAATATTTGAAACAAATACTTTTACATTTGCCGTAGAAGTTAATATTGGTAACATAATTGGCGGCACAAAATTTGACACAATTGAATTTTGCCCATATCTTCCAGGAAGCTTTAATATAAACGCAATTAGAATTTATACTACATCACAATATATTTCTCAAGACATGCTTTTGCCAGAAAAAGAATACAACAATACAATAAACAGAGTTGGTTGTATTAGACTGTCGCTCGGAGAAAAAATAGATTTATACAGAATAGAATTTGACATAGAAATAAATTATAAAGACAACGGATACCCATTTGGCTTAAGACATTTATATTTTTTAGATACAGATTCTGACGTTGAATCTGATTTTGTTATAGTTGAAATAAATACAAACAAGTATATTGATTCAATTGGTCAAAATTGCAAGATAATTTCATCTAAAGAAGTTATAGAAACAAGTATAGATAAATACGGGATAGAATATTATCTTTTTTATGATAACGGGATATTAAAGACACCAGTGTCTAATCCGATAGCTAGAAATATTACAAAGTTTTATGCAAAAATACCATTAAGAGAACCGATAATTGGTATAAAATTTGAGGATATTGTTTTAAGATAATGATAAATACATCAAGTAATATTGGCCAGCATAGAAAAAATACAAACAATTTAGAAACATTAATTAACACTGCTAATACTAATTTAACCAATCTTAATACCACATTAACAAATAGAATTTCTACTGTAGAAAAAGAAACACAACCTATAGCTAGAGGTGGTACAGGCGCAACAACGGCAGCTACAGCGAGAAAAAATTTAGGAATTACCAGAGAAACTAATGGGTATTCTTACAATCAGTTGGGTGCATTATATTTGGGTAGTTCTAATACCAATAGTTATATCAGAATTACTCTTCCTACTACAGCATCAACATGGATGATGTGTATGATGGAAATTTCTTTAAGATTATATGCTTCAGGACCAAAATTTGGAAAATTATTGGTACATGGTTATTGGAGTAGTTCTGCTGATTGGAATAATTTTTATGCACACACTACAGGTTTTTTAAAATCTGATATTTCTGTTTATGGAAGCGATAAAAAGTATATATACATTAAAATTCCAAGTACAACATATTTTACTTGTTCCTTGGATAAAATGAATATTGGCGACAATGCTGTTGGATATGATTATTCCTATATTACTATTGATACCGTAGCTTCGTTACCAAGTACTTATCAAACAGCAAATTTATATAGTTCAGTTAGCTTAAAAGAAACTTACAAATCTGGAGATTCGTGGTATAGAGTTTATAGTGACGGCTGGATAGAGCAAGGCGGAGCATTTAGTTGTTCAACCGGCATTACAGCTACCGCAACGCAAGTAACATTTATTAAAGCTTTTACTTCTTCCGTTAATATTATTGGAGGATTTGTGAAATCTAAAAATAGCGCTGCCTATGGACAACTATATTTCCAAAATGGTAATACAACTTTGACAGGAATGGTTTGCTCAGTAATATGTTACAATTCAGGCGGCTCGGTACAACATTCTATTTCTGGTGGCACAGGATACTGGTATGCTTGTGGATATTAATATACTCTTATATTCAAAAGGGAGAAATAACTTAAATTTATGATCGGAACAAAATTATATAAAGAAAACTTAAACGACGAAGAATATGCAAATCTTGCATGTTGGTGTAATGAAAACAATGCAACAATAGAAGATAAGGGCGATTTTTTTGAATGCGTAGAAATTCCTCCTTATATTCCAACACCAGAAGAAATTAAAAAACAATTAACCGATGGCGTTCAAAGATATATGGACGAAACTGCTCAAACACGAGGTTATGATAATATTCATACTGCTTGTTCTTATGTTAATTCAACTGATGCTATTTTTGCACAAGAAGGCGCTGCATGTATGGCTTGGAGAGACCAAGTATGGAGAACTTGCTACAATATTTTAGATCAAGTAATGAATGGAGATAGAGAAGTTCCTTCTCTTGAAGAATTAATAGAAGAACTTCCTGTTTTAAACTGGGAAAATGTCAATTAATAACTCTAAAAACCATGGTGAATATCGAAAAGCCATAAACAATATAGAATCAAATTACTTGCCAAAATCTGGTGGAGCAATGACAGGTAATATAGCAGTCAATCAAATGTATGCCAACAGACCAAATTCATCAACAACTTGGGGTATAGGAGCGACATGGAATGATGCTCCCTCTATTTCTTTATACTGACCAAATGCAGAATCAGGTGTAGTTAATGGGTTCCAAATAAGAGCTGGTGCAAATACATGTTCCTTAACTGGCAAAACAGATGGTACATTGACTTGGGCTGGAAACAATGTAATTGTTGACGGCGGTACATTAAGCAAAAGTCTTTCATCTTCATCGTCAGTAATAGCAAAAAAAACTTCTGATGATAAATCAATGATTTTTTATTCTGGTACAGATGCTTCAAAAGGAGCTACGTTTGGCGGTTATGGCATTAATTATGAAACTTACGGTGGCAGATTTTATGCTAAAGCTACAGATGGAACAAATGAATACTTTTTTTATTGCAGACCTGACGGCAAAATGACATGGTGTAATAATGAGATAAGATTTGTTAAGTCTACTTATTCTTCTGGTGCTACTTGGTACAGGATTTGGTCAGATGGTTGGATAGAACAAGGCGGACGTGTTAACACTACAACATCTTCAGGTACAGTTACTTTTCCAAAAGCATTTAAAGATACTAATTATAATCTTACCGCCCAAGAAGGTGAAAAAATAGGTACTACCGATAAAGATACTGGAGGCTATGATTTTGGTGTAGGTTTATCAAATTTTACTACTACTACTTTTTATTATTCTTGTGTAGCTAGTAGACATTTCGATTGGAGAGCTTGTGGCTATTAAAAAAAATAATCTCTTACTTAATGTTTGTAAGTGATATGATACCCTTAGACCGGAACACTAAAAAAATCGGTGTTCCGAGAAAGGGTATTTTTTATTGTTTATAAACAAAATATAAAAAATACATTGACAAAAGTTCCTAACTTTTATATACTATAAACAAGAAAAACAACACAAAATAGAGGTGCTTGTAATGGCTTATAAAAAAGGAACTTTTACGATAACAGTACCGCTTACCATTGAATCATACAATAAGTTTCTTATGGTTTGCGAAAAGAAAAAAGATGTTACAAAGACCAAGTTATCAAAAATTCTAATGGAAGAGACAATTGAGTCTTATTACAAAAAGCTGGTGGTGGATAGTAATGAACAAGGAAAAAAGAAAAAGAATGGCAAAAATCATTTGTGATTTTTACTATCAAATGAATTATAAAAAAGAATATACTAAAGAAGATTACAATAGGACATTGTGTACTATAGCTTATCTTATTGATTGTGGATTTGACGCAAAAGACATAATTTCAAAAATAAAGAATTACGACATTGCTGCCATTAAGATTAACGACCTTGACGATAGTTTTTGGGACAAGTCCTTAATCAAAAAAGATAAATACTATCTTCATAACCTTATCCGAATAGTGTCTCCTGCTCCAAGTTATGATATACTTACAGATAAGGAAATTGTACCTAATTTTTATTGTGAAATGAAAATAAGGCTCACAAGTGAAGACGTGTTAAAATATTTCTACTCAAAAGTAGATGAAGTTGGAATGCTTATGGCAGATGAAAAGTCAGATGCCAAAGCATTAGCTTACCTAATTAAGAAATATTCAAATATAGATTATGTTGACCCAATAGATATCATCTTATGTTCAATAGACCATCAGATGAAATTAAAACCTGAAACATATAGACTTATAAGTATATCTGATAACAATCGAGAAGTAATTGAAAGATTGCAGAAAGATATGCAAGAACTTGAATACATGAACCGTAGAAAAGTGGTGTGCAGAAATGAAGCTTGATTTAACAGGATATTATAAAGAATTTGGCGCGGCAAAGAATGGGTATTTTAAACGCAACATGTTTTATTGCATAAGCGAAAAAGACCATAATAAAAAAGTACTTAATCTTATCCGCGAATATAAAAATACCGATTTTTATCAATGCGTATATATCTATAGCGATAAAGACATTGAAGAGTCTAAGCTTTATGCACCACTTTATTTTGACCTTGACGGAGATATGGATACTCAAGAAGGTTTTGACTTACTTAAAAAAGATGTCAACATGGTTATAACATACTTTAAATCTATCGGCGTTAAGGAAGAAGAGATAGATCTTTATTTTTCCGGCAGCAAAGGATTTCACGTAATAATTCCGGCAGAAGTTTTGGGTATAACTCCATCAATGAATCTTAACCAAATCTATAAGGCTTGGGCGATTTATCTTTATAATACTTATAATGTAAAGTCAATAGATTTGAAGATTTACGACAAAAGAAGGCTTCTTCGTCAACCTTACTCAATCAACTCTAAAACCGGTCTTTTTAAGGTTTTAATAGATATAAGTAAATTACATAGTATGACACTTAAAACCTTAAAAAACATAGCGAAAAATAGCGATTTTTTAAGTTTTTATAAGATGCCGGCAAGAGAAAAGAACTTAAAAGCTGCAAATGAATTTTATGAGAAATCTAAAAACGTTTATAAGAATGCTTCTCAAAATAAAAACAGCAGACAAGGTTCTTCTTATATTCCAAGCGAAAAACAAAACATTCCAGAATGCGTAATGGAAATACTTAAAAATGGAGTTGGCGAAGGTGGAAGAAATAACACCCTCGTACTTCTTGCTTCCGGGTTGTTACAAAGTGGCTATAGTCTTGAAGAAGTTGTTGATATTACGATGGGTTGGAATGAAACTAACGAGCCTCCGCTTAATAATAGTGAAGTTGACGCAACTGTAAAATCTGCTTATACAATGCTTTTGGGTGGAAAAAGATATGGGTGTTGTGCATTTAAAGAAGCCGGTTATTGTATAAATGAAAACTGCAGAATAGCAGAAAAGATGAACGAAAACTTAAAACTAAATAATGGAAAAACAGCATAAACCAATAATAAGGCTAACGCAAGAAGCGGTGCAGGATTACATTAAATGTCCTAATTTTTTTTATATGAAGTATATGACGAAACTGTCATCCAAAGATGATTTGAGTTATCATAATTTACTTCAAAGCGTGATAAATGCTTACCTTACTCATCTTATGGACGGTAAAGTCATGACAATGGACAAGGTTAAGAACAAATGGGATAAGCTTGTCGATAAGCACAAGATATCCGACAAGAAAATATTAGACGGCATAGGATACTTTAACGTTCTTGATAATTACTGCAGAACTAATAAAGTAATGATAGCCAATATAAACACTCCTTATGAGATAAGTTTTAAAGACAATATCATCATAAATGGAAATATTGGCACTATACGATATAATAATAATAAATTCGAGCTGTTCGTTGTTGAAACAAGTCAGAAAACACCTGAGCAGATATTATTAGATATGAGTTTAAAATATACTTTTCAGATTTATGCCTTGAATTACATGAAAACCGATTTTAAAATAAGCGGTATTAGAATATTTCATGTCAAAAGCGGACACGAGTTTACAACATATAGGACCCAAAAAGACTTCGACCGATTGGAAAAGACAGTTGATAAAATAGGTAAAGCAATTCGTAATGATATTTTCTACCCGCGCGAAGATCTTATGTGTCCTGTATGTAATTTTAAAAACTATTGTGGATACTTGTAAAAAAGGATTTTAAAATGATCATTAAAGAATACACAGGCTATCTTGATGTTAGTGATAAGGCAGATATTAAACGCAAAAAAGTAAACAAAGAAGTTGAAAAAGATGCCTCCAAACAAGAAAAAGATGCCAAGAAAAAAGAACAGTAATATAAAGTTATATAAAATAGATGATGTAGCATATAAAAGTAAAACGCTTTTTGATTTCCACATTGAATGCAAAGAAATGCTTAGCAAAAAACTTATTGAAGCATTCGAAGTTCCAAAAGCATTAAGTAAGAAAAGTAGATATACCACATACAAGCCCTTAATAAATGACATCAAATTTGATAGTCTTATGGAAGCGAGATATTATTTAAAGCTTCTTAAGGACAAAAAAGACGGAATTATTAAAAGCTTTGAAATGCAAAAAACATATCCTCTTCAGCCTAAATTTAAAAAGAACGGAAAGACATTTCAAGCAATAGATTATGTTTCAGATTTTTTTGTGATTGTTAATGATGAAGTTAAATATGTCGTAGACATAAAGGGCAAAGAAACAGTTGAGTTTAGAATAAAACATAAAATGTTTGAATATAAATATCCTGAACTCGAACTAAAAGTGATTCAATACTATGAACCGACAGATAAGTGGCTCGAATTATCGGAAATAAAAAAACTCAACAGAAAGTCAAAATCAAAAAAAACTAAATAGAAAATATAAAATGTTTAAAGAAACTACAATTAAAAACGATGGCAGTTTTATTGATGAGGGGGTATCTCCGGTTATAGATGACTTTGAAATGGTTCCAATAACTAATGACGAACTAGATAAAGTTGCTACAGCCGGAGATACTTTTTATGATTGGAAAGATGAATGGACAATAATAGATGAACTTGTATTTGTTTATCAAAAACAATTTGAAGAAAATGCTTCCGATAATGATAAAAAAGAAGCAGAAAAAGCTGCTTCGAAATTAATAGATACGTTTTATCCATTCTTTAAAAAATACCTTACATTATTAAAAACTGGCCAAATTAATTTTAAAAACATAGAACAAAGACTATTTGTTTATCTTTTTATTGATGATATTAAATTAAAGTCAGCACTTGCGAGCAAAAAAGAATTAGATAGAAACACAAGAGCTGCTATTTATCAAAAATTTAATTTTATAAAAGAAACATATGGCTACAATGACGAAGACGACATAATGGTCGATCTTCATATGCTGTTTTTTACATTGGCAAAACGCTATAAAAAAATGGATAGAAGTTTTTGTTGTTATGTTTATAACGTATTTAGATATGAAGTATGTAGGCATATAGAAAAGTTTACTAGAAATCCTATAAATATTCATTACAGAAATATATCATATGAGGGGTTAGATACCTGGACTTTTAATGCATTAAGTCAATATTGTTTAGATTACGCAGAAGACTTAGATGAGTTAATGGCGACAACAGAAAACGGTCTACCTGATTTTACATGGATTTGCGGAATTAATTGTTCTGATGTATTCGGCAAACTAACTCCATTCCAAAGAAAAATATTGAGCAAATATTATTTAGAAGAATATAACGATAGCCAACTCGCAAAAGAGTTTGGTTTTCATAATAATACTTGCAATATGAAAAGACACCAAGCTCTTGACATATTATGTAAAGAGTTGGGATATACAAAAAACGACATAATTAGAACAAGAAATAGCAGTATTAAAAACAAAAAAGAAAAGCGTTAATTATTTTAACCATGATTGTATAGTAATTATATAAAAAGAAACCTATATCATAGGTAATTTTTTTATAAAATAGTAAATATATATTTGTGTAATATCGATGCTCTATTAACACTTATGTATATTTACAAAAAAGTTATACTAAGAAGAGAGAAAAACATTGTCTACATCTAATTCTATTCAAGCAACTCTTGTTGACCAAAATACTCTTAAGGGTATATTGCCAGAGACTTCTGCTAGTGGTGTGTTTTTTGAGGACGGAGAAAGTCTTCAACAAAAATTCAACAATGACGCATTAATTGCTGGCGGCCTTGAAAGTCTTTTAGAAAACATTCAGTGTGTTTCTCCAACCGTTACGGTCGAAAGTAAAGATGATGTAATTAGATTGGCCATTACAGATATTAATGGCGTATCTTTTACTCCTAACCTTAAAGGCAGAGACGGTAAGTCAATATATGATATAGCTGTAGAAACAGGTTTCAGAGGCACCAAAGAAGAATGGATTAATTCAATTAGAAATTCTTCAGCATATGAATTAGCAGTTGAACAAGGCTACAAAGGAACAGTAGAAGAGTGGTTAAAATCACTTAAAGGTAAAGATTCATATGACCATGCCGTAGAAAATGGTTTTACAGGTAGTGTACAGGATTGGCTCGAATCACTTAAGGGTAAAGACGCTTATCACCTTGCTAAAGAATACGGCTTCATTGGAACAGAAACAGATTGGTTACGCTCATTAAAGGGCGAAAATGGTCCTTCTGCTTACGATGTAGCTGTAGAATATGGCTTTAAAGGTTCTCCTGAGAGATGGATAAGTACATTAAAAGGCCGTGATGGCGCATCTGCTTATGATGTAGCAGTAGAATATGGATATGAAGGTTCTGTAGAAGAGTGGTTAGAATCACTCAAAGGCGGCAGCTTTGTCGGTGCTGATGGTAAAGACGGTAAGGATGGCAAAGATGGCGCAGACGGTAAATCTGCATACGAAGTATGGAAAGATTATACAAATCAACCTGACGCAACAGAAGAAGATTTTTTTGAAGCGATTAAAGGTGAAGACGGTGTAATCGGCAAAGACGGTGCAGATGGTAAATCTGCATACGAAATTGCAAAAGAACTTGGATATGAAGGTTCAGAAGAAGAATGGATAGAATCATTAAAACCTGAAAATTATATTCAAGTTACTGGCGTCAAAGGGTCCGCTGAATCAGAATATCGATCTGGCAAAATTGAAATAGCAAAAGAACATATTTTAGGTTTAGAAAATGTAGAAAATACATTGGATAAAGATAAAAATGTTGCTCATGCTATATCATCAGACATAGCCGGTGTTTTATCTACTGCAAGGCAATTTATTATCGAAGGTGCACTAGAATCTGCTGCTACATTTGATGGTAGCGCTGATGTTACTTTTGTAGTATCTTCAGTTAAAGCAGACAAACTTGATGGAATAATACCTATCGATAATTTGCCAATAAGCGGAGTTTTAGCTACACTTGAAGAAACCTTAGCTAAAAAAGTTGAAATGACAAATGTACCAGTAGCTGGTGCAATTACTGTCGCTGTTCAGAATGGCTATATTGAATCAAGTGGAGTTAAGCTTAATGAATTGTTAAATAGCTTTACAGGTGAGACTGCTTTAATACCTGTAAACGTTACAATTGAAGCTAAAAACTACGGAGACACAATTGTAAAAATTCCTGAAGCTCTTGTAGGAGGGCTTACATTTAATGTTTACCATAACGGCAGCTTGCTTGTTGAAGGTTTGCATTACAATATTAATGAAACAGTTATTGATCTTATAGGTTTTACAACTTATGAAGGAGACCTGTTTACTTTTACATCCTACGCTGGAGGAAATGGCAGTTTTGAAATAACTCCTGCCATGTTGCCAATAGCAACAGAAGACAGCGTAGGTGTTGTAAAATCAACAACAAATGTTAGTAACTACATTTCTATCGACGAAGAAGGTAGAATGTATGTTGAAAAAATTAATTTTAATACGGTTGTTACCGACCCAGACAGTCAAGAAGAAATTATTCTTATGTCTGGAAGTTCAATTTAAATTTTATTTAAAAAAGGAAATTATAAATAACAATGGCTGAACTTAAAAAAATTAGAATTCAAAATAAATTTGACACTTATGAAAACTGGATGAAATCAGATAAAGCATTGCTTGCTGGTGAAATTGCAATTTGCTTGATTCCTGCTCAACAAACAGCTTCTGGCTTGACTGCGCCTGCAGTTGGTGTCAAAGTTGGTGAAGACGGCGTAAAAACCTTCGCTGAACTCCCCTGGATCCAAGCGACCGCTGGTGACGTTTCCCTCTGGGCAAAACGCGCTAACCTTGCTTATGCTGATTTGACCGAAGAATTTAAACGTGCATTGGCAGCAGATACTGTGTTTGCTCAATACACCGACACAGATACTACCTATACCTTCACATTTGCTAATGACAAACTCGTAGTTCATGGTCATTCTAAAGGTCAAGAAGGCGAAGGAACTAAAGTAGCTGAACTTGATATCGCTGTTTCAACCAAATTGGCTAAACTTTCTGGCGCTACCGTAGGTAATGTTGTTGTAGCTGCTGCAGAAGGTGAAGTTGCTGACGGAGGCGTTAAACTTGCTGATTTGGCTAAATCTGCTGATGTAGCTGAAGTTTATGCAACCAAAACATCAGTATCTACTTTGGAAACCAACCTCGGCAAAACCAATGAAAATGTTGCTGCTAACGCAGAAGACATTGAAACTCTCCAAGGTGATGTTGAAACCCTTACTAACGGCAAAGCTAACAAAGTAGTTCCTGCTGTTGCTGGCAATGTAGCAAGCTTGAGTGCTGAAGGTGATTTGGTTGATGGTGGCGTAGCTGTTTCCGCATTGGCAAAATCTGCTGACGTTACTGAAACTCTTAAATCATACCAAACTATTGCTGCTCATGATACTTATGCAGCTACCATAGCAAGTAAATTCACCACAGTAGAAGAAAATATCGCAACTAATACTGGCGATATTGAAGATTTGAAAGAAGCTCTCGAAGGATTGATCGACGAAAACCAAGGTTCAATCCAAGATATGATCGATGCCTCCATCAATGACTTCGCTACTAAAATTTCCGATGACCAAACTGTAAACACCTTCAAAGAATTGGTTGACTGGGCAGGCGAACATAATGCTGACGCAGTTGGTGATATTGTTGCTAATATCGCTGAAAACGCAAAAGACATCGCAGCTCTTGAAACCAAAATGGGTGAAGCTGAAGCGGCTATTGCTAAAAAAGCAGAACAATCTGCTTTGGAAGCTGAAGCTCAAGCTCGTGCAGCAGCAGATACCGCAGAATCTGAAGCTCGCGTAGCATCAGACGAAGCTCTTGCTGGTCGCGCAGCTGCATTGGAAGCTACAGTTAATAGCAACGAAGACAAAACAGGTCTTGTTGACGTTGTAGCTGCTCATACAACTGCTATTTCTCAATTGCAAACTAATGCTGGTAATTTCCATCATGTACATGATAACAAAACTGTAATTGATGGTATTTCTGCTGAAAAAGTTGCTGCTTGGGATAAAGTAATCACCGATCTCGCAACTGAAGTAACTGATCGCAAAGCTGCTGACGGTGAATTGACTAGCTTGACTACCGAAGCTAAAACTAACTTGGTTGCAGCAATCAACGAAGTTAAAGCTGGTGTAGGTACAAACGCTGGTGAAATTTCTAAAAATGCTGGCGCTATTAGCCAATTGCAAACTGAAGTTGGCGACATCAAAGAATCCGCTATTACAAAAATTAAAGGCGTAACTACTACTGGTACTACCGAAGTAACTGTTACTGCAGTTCCTACCAACTTATTGGTAGATTCCGCCGAAGAAGTTCTCGTATTGTATTGCGGCACCGCTTCTGAAGTATTTTAATTTAACCTAACTATATAATTATATAAATTCAAAGGGGTAGGGCAATGCCCTGCCCCTTTTTTAATAACGGAGTATAAAAACTTGTCTAGAGTATACAAAAAAATACAAAATAGAAAATTTACCCATGAAAAATGGTTAGAATTAAATCCAATTCTTCTTGAAAATGAAGTAATTTTTGTAGAAACAGAATCTGGACTTAAAGTAAAAATAGGTGATGGTGTATCAAATTATGTTGATATCCCATACGCTGATGAATCTACAGTTAATGAAATTTTACTTCTTAAAGAAGTAGACAAAGAAATAAAAGAAGAACTCAGCGCGATATCAGAAGAACTTAAGAAAAAAATCTCTGCACAATTCTCAGCAGACGACTCTGGCAAGGTTCTTGGTATTAATAGCAGTGGCGAAGTTGTTGCTGTAGAATCTCTTACATCTGATGCTACATGGGGACAACTTGCTGGAAGCTATGAAGTTCTCGAATCATCTGAAACAGAAAATCTCAAACTCAAAAAAATGGGTTATGATGATCGTGTAGATATTAAAGATCTTAATGAAAACTTTGATATCATTGATTCAATGGATGCAAACATTGATTCAAACACAGAAGAAATTGGATTAATTAAAGAAGAATTGGCTAAAAAAATATCAGCTCAATTCTCTAGCGATGATTCTGGCAAAGTACTTGGAATTAATGAATCTGGTGAAATTGTTCCTGTTGAATCTCCATTAAAAGGAGATATTACATGGGGAGAATTGATGGGTGTTGAAGGAGACATTAATCCTGGCAAAACAGAATATTTAAGTCTCCAAAAATTCGACTACGACGACAAAGTAACAATAGATGTACTTAATTCAAACTACGACTTAATCGATGGAATGAGCGGTAGAGTAAGTAATCTTCTTAGCGCTCTTGAATCAACTGAAGGTTGCGGTTCTGAATTAGAAGTTCAAGACATTAGAGCTGGTTATAACGGCCTTGTGTATGCAACCGCAGGCGATGCTGTTAGAGCTCTCGGTGCTGAAATCTTAGAAATTAATTCAAAACTTCAAACAATAAATCCTGACGATCTCGGTTTATATCAAGATGATCAAGGTATTGTTTATCCTACATTTAAAAGTGTAGCAAGTAAATACGGTATTCCTCTCTCAGCTAGTGGCGGAGGTGGAGGTGGCGGCGGTAGCAGTACTACTAAATTTAAATTTAGAAGATACCCCACAGATTCAGAAGCTGCTTTCACAATCGGACACGGAAGTCCAGCGATAATTGGATATACATTTACTTCTATGGATGATGAAACCGGTGAGCCCACTGGTAAAGGCACTGCATCATACTATGTAAATGATAAATTGGTTTCCAACGTTTCAATTTCTCAAGGAAATACAGAGTTTGATGCTGCTCCTTATTTAAAAGTTGGCGAAAATACAGTAACAGTTCAAGTTGTAGACGCAGATGGTAACACTGGCAAATTATCTTGGACAATTACAGTTACAGAAATTACAATTGCTTCAACATTTGACTATTCATTGCCATATGAAGGGAAAGTAGTATTTAAATATACTGCGTATGGTGATGCTGATAAAACTATCCATTTTATTTTGGATAAAGTAGAAGTTGAAAGCGACTTAGTAACATCTGACGGTAAAATTACAACAAGAGAATTCGACGGACTTTCTCATGGACTTCATACTTTGGAAGTTTATGCAACTGCTAATATTTATGGTAGTATAGTAGAAAGTAATCGCTTAAAATATGACATTATAGTTAAAGAAACTGGTAAAGTAACACCAATTATTTCTATTAACTACAACGTAGAAGAAGTAATCCAAGGCGAACTCATCGATATTCCATATATCGTATATGACCCAATTAGTGACGAAAGTGAAGTTACTTTAACAATTCTCGAATTCGATGGCGATAAATATGTGCCATGGAAAACAGAAACTCACAAAGTAAGCAAATCAATCCAACATTGGACAACAAGAACGTATCCTGTTGGAGATGTTAGATTCAGTGTATCTCTTAGAGATATTCAAAGAAGTGTTGTTGTTAAAGTTAAAAAATTTGACTTGCCAATCGCCCCGATCACAAATGACCTTGAGCTCTATTTAAGTGCAGAAGGACGCTCAAACAACGAAGTTGATCCTGCTAAATGGGAATACAAAGGAATAACAACAACTTTCCATAATGTTAACTGGGCTTCATCCGGATGGGTAAAAGATGAAAATGGTGATACATGCTTAAGATTGATGGGCGGATCATCTGCTACAATTAACTTCCAACCATTTAAATCTCTCGGTAACTATGGTAAAACTCTTGAATTTGAGTTTGCTATTAGAAACGTAAACAATCGTGGTGCTAACGTTATTTCTTGTAAATCAGAAGACGGAGTAGGTTTTGAAATTACAGCGGATGCTGCAAGACTCTTCTCTAAAGCGTTAACACCAGAAAAAAATAAAATTGAATGTAGATTTGGCGACGAAAGAAAAGTGCGCGTAGCATTTACAATTTCTTCTCGTCAAGAATATCGTCTTGCATCTGTTTATATTGACGGTGTAACAACACACGTTACTCAATATACAGAAGACGATAACTGGGATCAATTTAATCCTGTTAATATTGAAATCGGTTCACCATATTGCTGCGTAGACCTTTATACAGTTCGTGTTTACTCTGACGCACTTGGTCACGAAAACATTATTAACAACTATATTTGCGACTTGCCAGATATCAATGACAAGCGTGAAGAATATAATAAAAACGATCTTTACGATAATAAGAGAAATATTCTTTACGATAAAGTAAAAAATAAAATTCCTGTAATGACTATAATTGGTCCATTGCCTAAAGTTAAAGGCGATAAGAAAAAAGGAACTCTTGTAGATTATTATGATCCTAACGATAAGGATATGAACTTTACAGGAAGAACTTGTACACTTGATATTCAAGGTACTTCATCACAAGGTTATCGTGTTAAAAACTATAAACTTAAATTTGATGAAAAATTCGCTCACATAAAAGACGGAATTAAAACAAAAACATATTGTATAAAAGCTGACTATGCAGAAGGTACTTCTACTCATAATACCGGTATCGCAAACTTGGCTCATACATTATATTCAGAACCAATTCCTCCACAAGAAAAAGATTCTAGATGTAGAACAACAATACAAGGTTTCCCATGCGTATTATTCCATAAAGAAACTGTTGATGATGCTCCTAGATTCGTGGGAAAATACAATTTCAATTTTGATAAGGGCTCTGAAGAAGCATTCGGATTTACAGAAGAATACGACGTTGAATCATGGGAATTCTGTAACAACGACGAACTTGCTTGTAACTTCTTGTCAGATATTCTTCCATACTATAAAGAAGTAAATGAAGAAGATAATAGCTCAACTGGCTGGTGTAAAGCTTTCGAAAGAAGATATCCGGATCATGAGGAAATTGATGAAGCCTGGAAAACTTCAAAAGAAGATGCTAGCAAGGCTATTGATAGATTCAGATTAATGCATTCTTGGGTAGTTTCAACTAAAGATTGGGACTTGTCACAAGAATCAATGCTTAAAAAATATAGAGAAGAATTTGTAGAAATTTTCAGTCTTCACTATGTTTTAGTTTATTATGTTTGGACCTTCTTCTTCCTGATGGTTGACCAACGTGCTAAAAACTTGTTTATGACATATTGGGGAGAAACCGGTAAGTGGTATCCATACCTTTACGACAACGACACTTGTTTAGGTATTAACAACGAAGGTCGTATGGTTTTCGACTATTATCATGAAGATAGCGACAGCTATTTTACCGAAGAAGGATTAGAAACAAAAGTATATAATGGTCAAGATAGTACTTTGTGGGTTAAATTTAGACAAGCTTTTGCTCCAGAAATAAAAGCTTGCTATCAACAACTCAGAAATGACGGTAAAATTACAAAAGATAAAGTAATTGAATACTTTGTAACTAACCAATCAGATAAATGGGCAGCAGCTATTTATAACGAAGACTCCGACTATAAATATGTTGCACCTGTTAGATTCACTGATGAACAAAGCACAGAAGAAGACCCAAAAACAAATGCTTACTTGTACCAAGTAAGAGGTACTGGTGAACATCATTTGGAATACTTCTTAGGTGGCCGTATTAACTATTGTGACTCCAAATGGGATGGTTATGGATACTTACAAGACAGAATTATTCTTCGTATCAATAAACCTACCGTTACAAGTAGCGTTACTCCTTCACCAAACCTTACAATAACACCGTTTAGTAAGATGTATGCTGGCGTTCAATATAATGCTAATAACCCTACTATTCAAAAAGTTTTATTAGATAAAAACCAAACACATACTTTTATAGCTTCAGAAGACAACTTATTTAACGATACAGACACTTATATTTATGGCGCTAGTCAAATTTCAAGTATCGGTGACTTGGCTCCGACATATTGTCATTATTGCGATATAAGTAAAGCTGTAAAATTGATTGATTTCAAAATTGGTAGTGAAGATCCTAATTATGCAAGTCATCTGAGTGAAATTACTTTTGGTTCAAACACACTGCTTAAAAAAATAGATATAAGAAATTGCAGATCTTTTATAAACGATCCTGATATATCAGGCTGTACAAGCATTGAAGAAATATATGCTCAAGGCTCAAATATTACAAACATAACTCTTCCTCCAAGTGGATACATTAAAAAGATGTATCTCCCTTCAACAATGGTAATGTTTAAAATAAAGAATCAACAATTTATTGAAGATTTTGTAATGGAAAGCTATGGTAATTTGAAAGAAATTATTATAGAAAATACTCCTAACTTGCCTATAGCAGATATTTTGTTAGCAGCTAAAAATTTGCAACGTTTGAGACTTATAAATATTACTTGGGACACCAATAAAGAAGATCTCAGAACTA
>JAEIGA010005041.1_pt1 | contig 20284 bp, 13 predicted proteins | sample 9270691 | NCBI WGS metagenome assembly JAEIGA01 (sample SAMN17057246, study PRJNA624740) | gut metagenome | biome: biome; isolation source: fecal sample | host: Bos grunniens | place: China: Xizang | collected 2019 | reverse complement strand
GGTGCTCAGTCTCATCGGGCAGATGTATGGCACCGTGGGTGCCGAGCGCCTGCTGGGCTCGGCGGCGGTGGAGCTGTGCGATGTGGCGGCAGGACGTGCCGAGGCGCGAATCGAGGGTTTCCTTGGCCCGTGGGATGTGGCGGCAGGTTGCCTCATCCTCTCCGAAGCAGGTGGCCGTGTTACCGACTTCAGTGGTGGCGACACGCACCTCAGCGGGCGCGAGGTGCTGGCTTCGAACGGACACGTCCATGCACAGCTCATTCAAGTTGTGTCGAATGCCCTAGCCTCGGCTTGCAATAATCCTACTTGTATCGTTTAGTGAAGGCTTGTCGTCTTGTGCTTATCCTCTGCGGCGGAATTCAGCACAGGTGATGGCGGTGGCTACGTTGAGCGACTCTGAAGTGGCGCATCCCTCGGGATAGTTGGGGATGAGGAGCTTGTGGGTGACTAAGCTCACGGCAAACTAGCTCATCGAGCATGAGTGTTTCGGTATTGGTAAGTGCTCCGCGTTGAGGGAACAGGTGAGAACACCAAGGTCCACATCCGCTTCAAGAACGCCGGCGAGAAACAATTGCTTCTCAAGTTTGCCCGCTTCCGCGTATTGGGATAAAAGGGTTGTATGTCCGTTGATTTGGGCTTTTCGCTTAAGTTTTCGCTGACACGTTAGCAGAATAAAGGCAACGAATTCTCGTTGCCTTTATTCTGTTAACTCTATTGTGTGGGAAAATATAATCCCAATAAACGCAGTTAACGTCACTACTCCAATTTTCTCTTATTTGTCTCAGTGTAAGTTGCTAAATTTTGTAAATCAATAGATTGTACTCGTCGTAAGCTTGGTGCGAGTTGCAACTTTTTAAATTGTCTTTATTTTGTCTTTATCTTTTTTCGTCTAATGCATTGCATAAGTTTACTTTTGTTATGTGTTTTTTATCTTATGCGATGATGAGAAAAATACCTATGGAGGTGTATTAAAATCTCATAATTAATGTTCAGACTGTAAAAGTACACGGTAAAGAATATCTTGTCAATTTGAGAAATATAAAGAATATATATTATGAATGATGTTTATTTGAAAAACGAATCAAAAATACCAATTCAACAAGGTGTTATAATTAATGGATGCATAGCTGAAAACTATCAATGCGAAACATTTGGACTTATTATAACTCCAAGATGTGACATTGGAAATGGTGGTAAAGTTGCTACCATTCATTATTTACCAATAGTACCCTTTAAAGAATGGCTTTTAATTGATTGTTTACAAAATTCCATCAAGAAATTTAAGAAGAGCTTATCAAAAAGTCTAGAAGAAAAAGGAATCTCAACTACTATTTTAGAACATTTAATTGATATTGAAGATTTTAAAAAAATCATAGCAGGGACTCCTGATAATCAAAATTTAGTAAGTAAATACGATGAATTCTCTGAAATTATTAACAATAAGAGATATAATCGTAAAGAACTAAAGAAGCGATTGAAACAAGAATGTGATGAACTCTTTGAAGCTAAGCATAATCGATATCTTTTATTAACGGACTGGAATAATTCTGAAGAGCATTATGTGGTTCTGTTAAGAGATGTCAAGCGTATATCATTTGATTTAGTTAGTAGATTCCCTAATGGTTTTCAGAATAAGAATCTTGCCCCCGAATCGTATTTGTCAAATGATATATATAAATCAGATTCTGTATATTACTTCAAGACATTAGCACTAATATCCTCACCCTATATTGAGTATATTATTCAACAATTTTCTCATAACTTTTGTCGAATAGGGGTAGACCATCCAATAGATAAAGAGATTATTAAAACAAAATATGAATTAGAAAAGATGATGATGTAATTATGAAGTACATTTATATAACATTAGATGCTATTGATGCTTTTTCGAGTATTCGACAGTATCAAAGTATTGAATATCAGAATGGAGAGGATTTGTATGAGGTTCTTTCTGGAAATGGTTTTGACTTGAAAGATAGTCAAATAATATCGCAGAGATTGGAAAACGGATTGGCTCTTTATACTTCTAAGATTGATCGAAATAGAGCTGTATTATTTGATTTGTCTACATTTAATGCTTTTCAAGAACAGGAACCCAAACAAGTGGTAAATATATTTCAAAAGATTCTAAAATATGCAATAAAGTATTTTAATAAGCTTACATATGCTCCTTGTGAAAAAGATGTGGATACAAAAACGACAATAATTTTCCCATTTCCTTTTACTGCAACAAAAAATGTTTATAAAGTCCTAGTCGATAGGAATTCTTCGAAATACAATAGGAAAGATAAGGATATCTTAACCGTATTTTATTCAGGTGATAATCCCAATAATATAGAGGTGTCTTTTACATCTTTAAATAAGGCTATGGAGGAGGTTAAGGAAATAAGCCTTGTTAGACCAAATGATAATACACCATTTCCCATAGCTTCTTTTCAAACCACTAATTTGGAAAGTTTTGAGTTAAGTTTAGATTCAAGTGTTGGTTTTGAGAATTGGGAACAATATCTTACAAATAAGCAAAAGAGTTTTATTTATAAGGATATAAATGGAACAGAACGATTAGAGGGGGCTGCAGGAACTGGTAAAACTTTGTCAATGATTTTAAGATGTATTCATTTGTTAAAACAATATTCAGATAAACGTTATGTTTTTGTTACTCATTCAAAAGCAACAAAAGACCATATAATTCAAATATTTAAGAATAATTACCCACAAATCGATGAGCTTCTGTGTTATAGTGATGAGGATCGAAATAAACCTCTTTTAGTTACAACATTACAAGAATGGTGCATTCATTTTCTTGGTGTCTATCTGAATGAAACGGAATATCTAGATAAAGATGCACAGGAATCAAAAGCTCTTCAACTTCTGTATATTGAACAAGCATTTGAAAAAGTAAAAGAAAAAGAATGGATGACTTATCAGAAAATTTGTTCTCAACAATTTATTGATTATATAGAAAAAACGGATCATGAATTACTGTTGGAAATGCTGCAATATGAGATTGCGACATTAATTAAAGGAAGATGTCATAGTGATATTGATAAATATAAAAAATTAGAACGCCCAACGTATTCTATCCCATGTGTTAATGATAATGACAAAATAGTTCTATACCTAATTTATAAACAATATCAGAAAGATTTGGAAACTATCAATCAGTTTGATAGTGATGATATTATTTTAACAGCATTAGGACAATTAAATACTCCAATATGGAAAAGAAGACGTAACAAAGAAGGCTTTAATGCTTGTTTTATTGACGAGACTCATTTATTTAACCTAAATGAGTTGTCAATTTTTCACTATCTTAATAAAGATGATTCAAAAAACAATATTGTCTTTGCGATAGACAAATCTCAATATATTGGCGAAAGAGGCATCTTAGATGAAACGATGTATTCTATTTTGAATATTACTGAAGAATGCAGGATTGATAACAACTATGATGTCGTTTTCAGAAGTTCTCCGGAAATAGTAAATTTAGCATATAATGTATTATCTTCAGGAGTGAGTGTATTTGACCATTTTGAGAATCCTTTGATAGATTCAACTCCTATACTGTCAGGAAAAGAAATGGTTAAATGCATAAATCCAAAATATGAGATGTTGGACACTGATGAAGATATTATTGTAAGAGCTTTTGAAGAAGTGGATTCATACGCCAAAAAGAATGGTATACCCAAATCAAAGATACTCATTGTTCCAACATCATTAGAATTATTTTCACAGACTGAAAAGTATGCTGTGAATAATCATAAACATTACTCCCTAATAAAAAGTAGAGGTGACGCGGGTTATATTAAGTCTGCTTCATTCCAACAACAATACATAATAGGAAGTATTGATTATATTGGTGGACTTGAATTTGATTATGTTATAATAATAGGAGTAGATGAAGGTCGTGTTCCGCCTAAATATTCAGATGAATCATTCCACTTCACTAATTATGCATGGCACAATAGAATGTATGTAGCGATTTCCAGAGCTAGGTATGCTCTCTTATTACTTGGAAATAAAAGTATGGGGCAGAGTCCAATTCTCGAAAGTGCAATTTATCTTAAAATTCTTGAATTCAAAGATTAGCATTGCTTTACCACTTTTGACAACAGATTAAATGTTGATGTTATAAGAGGGTGTGTCAAAATGCAAAACTCTGAATTCAAAGCTTTCAGTTTGCAAGTACCCTATTAAAAAAATGAAAACAACAAATAAAAGTCCATCTCTTAGCCCAAAATATGGCTTTGAAATGGACTTTTTTAATTCTCAAGTTTCAAATTGTAAGACTTTCAAAGGGTAGTGTCCCGTTTAAAAGATACATTTTTAGTTGAACTTATATATTTGAGCATTCTTCTCCAGCTTTTCAATTACATTCATCGCTTGATTTCTACTTACATGATGTATATATACTAGTTTACAGTATATGTTTGAGTATTCATTATAAATATTAGTAGCGAATATACCAGGATCATCTGTACCAACAACAATCGGAGGTATAGGGTTACCTTCATTTTCCCATTTAATCCAATTCCACAGGTGATATGTATCATAGGTATGGTGATGACCGATTCTCACATTGCTGGTAGGAAGTGTTTCAATTACAATTTCCTTTTCATTTAAATACTTCAAAAGCATCAGCTGTAACTCCTCCAAATCCGATTCAGAGAAAATTTCAGTTGTCTTCACTTCAATTATCTCATCATACTTCTTTCTGAATTTAGGACAATGATATTGCCTTAGCATTGTTATTCTTTCATCCTTTTCATTCATATGCTCACCACAATCGCATTTGTCATCCTCAGAATCAAGATTAAGTCTATTGAATACTTCACACCATTCTTCGTGATTATACTGCGGTATATCCTTAGCGCTTTCCTTATTCCCTGCAAAGACATGAAATGGGCATAAGCGACGAAGTTTCCATACTTCACTCATCAATTCGATGGAATAAGAATGACTATATATACTATAATATAACTCGTGAATTTTGACTACGAGATTATTAATTGTATGCTTTAACTTATCGTTTGAATACTTTGTTATGAGATGATATGCAAAAACTAGGTCATCAAGATATTCACCTTTACGCATATAGATATATTCGCCAACGTTTTCAATCCATTGTTTAGGTGACAACCCTGCAGCAGTAGCATGTCCTATGCGATCTCCATAACTGAAATCCAAGAAGTCTACAGCCTCGTAAATACTTCGAAGACCTCCTAAAATATGAAAGAAATCCTCTCCTGCATGATATGTAAAGTGGTTGAAACCTCTCCTCTTGAGATAACGGAATGCAGGTGCAAATACTTCTGGAGGAGCATCAAATTCACTGGCAGCAGCATCTACTCCAATAATATGCCTTGAAGCTGGTGAGTTGTCGTCCTTCATTCGTGCAAGAATATTTGCCCTTTCCCATACATCTTTACGCAACTGTTCATGTCTAATCAATGTCGGGGCATTATCTTTCTTTTTTATAAAGTGAGCTATCAATTTCAAGTCAGGAGTTTGATTGTATTCAGATTCAGACAAGCTGTTAAGATCTTTCCAACAATTCTTCCAACCTTGAGTTATATTAGATATAAGTTGCTCATTCTCTTCTGTTGACAGTTTGGGAGAAAAACGTCCTTCCACAAAAGCTATATTACAACCGCTATTTCCACACAATTGCAAGAAACGTGTCTTATAATCAATTCTTTCACAATTATCGCGAATTCCATTCACTGTATATTTCTGGAATTCTTCAAATCCATAATCATGCTTTTGTTGTACGAGAAGACGATTAAAGAAACCGAGTATTAGTAGATATAGGTGAAATGCTGATGCTACACCTTCCTTCGGGTTGTCAACCAAATAGCCCAATACTAGAATATACATTAGCCCCTCTACATTCAATGGAGTTCCATACTTGGTTCCTCCTTCAATAGTAATTGTAGCAAATGGATTATCTATTCCATCATTAAGTTCATCATTGCCATTTATGAGAATTGAAATGACTTCCGATAAGTCTTTTGCCTTAAAAAGTTGCTGTAGTGATTCTTCTTTTGCCTTTTCCGCTTCACTATTCAGCTCTTCAAACAAGACCATATATAAGTATTGTCGTATTCTTCTTGCAATTAATAGTAATTGCTCCAGTTTCTCTGTACTCATTGGAGCAAAATCTTGTTCTATCTGTTCTTGTGCAAGACTACTGTTAGTTATAGAATCATTGTACAAATCCATGATTTTCTGCGGATACATCATCAAGTCTTGCCAAACAATATCGGTTTCTGTAGAGCCATTTAAGTGAATGTGCAAATCGTGGAAGCCTTGATGCTGATTTACAATATATTCGATTTCAGGAATATAAGGATATGGTAAAGCTGTATGTTTAACATTAGGAAGAATCGTTTTGATACAATACTCTCTCATTTCAGCTATGTCGGCATTCACGCATAATGGCTTCTTTATATGCAAGAATGCCATTTGCAGAATTAGCGGCGGAATATATGTTATAAGTTCTTGCCACGAATTCTGCATCGACTGTTTTACATAAATCTGCTTATCAATCATCTCCAAATGTTCCTCTGCCAACTTATACAGTCCTTTTGTTAAAAGACTAGGAATAGAGTCAATGTCTTTTAACGAATATTGCTGATTCAGTCTATAATAGTGATCAGGGACATTCTTATCCTCACTACGTAAGAGTAGCAACAAACGCCGTATTACATCTTTGAAAGACGGGACCTTACCACAGATGTAATCGTTAAGCGATATGCTGTCAGCAAGCAAATATCTTATGATTGAGTTTGTTGTCATTGAAACTTATTTATTGTTCATGTTTTCTTTGTAAACATTGCAACGTTAACTAATTGTTTATAAATAGACTTTCCTTTAAACCACTCCAAATTAAACATATTAGCTTTTCTTGAACTTTTGTAGATATCCATGGAGAAAGACAACATATCAGTGTGTTTTGTCTTAATGTCATTATTGTTTTCTTCATCTGTTTTTTCGTTAAAATCGTTTTGCAGTGATTCAATGTTCAAATAAAGTAATAGTAATGGGCATGCTAATAACCAACGCGAAAATTCCATTTTTACCCATTCTTTAGAACTCTTATTAACCTTCTTTAGATTATTAATGAAAATGGTATTTTTCTCTAAAGGATTATTATTAGATAAATTAAAAATATTAAGATTCTCTTTTGCATCCTCAACAAGAGCAGAATTCATAACAATAACGATTCGTCTATGCATGGCATCTCCAAGATTGGGGTCCTCACTGGCCAAAATACGATCATCTAAGGTCCTCATAGCGTAAAACGCACGTGTAGCTATTTTACCAATTAAATGAGGAGGAACACATTTGGGGCATTTTTCCATCCAAGTACATAATACTTCAGCAAGACTAGTATCATTCTCTTCATTTTCTTTTTCTATAGTATTAAATATAGGTTCCTGTTCCGATGGATTTGCACCTTTTTCAAAAACAGGCATGACATTATCTTTTACTTGAGAAAGTTCTTTCAATAAAACATAAATGTCATTTACATTATTGCTTCCATCTTTTTTTAATACATTATATCGCTTAAGTAATTCTGTAATAGTACCCAATAAAGTATAGAATGAGTAGATTACAATGGATTGCTGTTTATTAGCATACGATGCTATTGACATTGGGAAAAATGCAAGTTGTCTTTCCATTAAAGTTGCTTCTTCGAAAACAACATCTATTCTATCTTGTGTTACATTTTTAGATTTATTCGCTTTTTTAGCTAAACCTTTAAGGATTAATGTACCTCCCCAAGGTGCTTTATTTTCCGAACTATTATAATTTAGACTAGCTCTAATATAGGTTGATAAATAACTACAGATATCTCTATAGACCTTATTTTGCCCAATAAATGAATAGTCAGATAAACCTTCAATTGTTGGGACAAGTGCAGCATCCTTTTTCTGGTCACTGCGATATGGCATTATAGTGAGGAGATTCTTTATCGTTGCTATCGTAATCCAATATTCAAAAAACATTGAAGGATTATTTTTTGAATGTTCAACAAACATCATATATAATGAGAATAGGACCGCATTAGAATTAACAGAACCAGATGTTGGCAACAATTGATATGTTTCATTCAGTAATTCTTTCTTGAGCAAGAAATCATGAGCGATATTGCAGAAATCCTTTGGTTGTGATTTTGCCAATTCAACATCAACACCAGATTCATACAAATCACTCACAAAGGCATCTGTTACATTTAATATATTTATGCTGCTATCAGAAATCTGTTTAAGTATTTGTATTTGAGTTCTTAACGGCAACCCCAACAAATATGTATTTACCGCATGAATCTCATATTTATTATGTAATCCTAATTTATTCAAAAAAATCTCATAATGTTTATATATTGTAACCTCATTTGATTGTTGATTAATAAAAATTTTGTCATCATTATTTAGTTTTTCCCCAATAGTAAGCAAATGTATTCGATTGGAAGCCTTCATTATTTTTTGCATATATTGGCTCTCAATTTCGGTTACTAATTCATCATACTGCTCAATTTTTTTTAGCTTCTCACCTTCCCACGTTAAAAGTTCACTTCCAAAATTCTTCCATTGATGTTTTCGTATTGCTTTTGAGAACAACTTTAGGTCTCCACTTAAGAGTGTTATTATTTGCGGAGATGTAAGATACTTACGTATTGTTTCAAGTACTTTCCATCCGTTATTGAAATTAACATCAATATCATCAAAGGCTATCAAAAATGCCTTTTTACCCAAGATTTCAAGTGCTTTCTTTACTATTTTATTAAAATTCTCTTCAAGTTCTTTTGCAGCTTTTACAGATTCAAGACCTTTTCTCATCACATGCTCAGGGTCATGCCAATTTGAATATAATGAACCATTGTCTATATCAATGGAAGGCAAACCAGCCGCCAATTTCTTCAGTTTATCATCCCACGATTTCCTTTGACGATACTCTTTACAGCATGGATCGCATTCATTTTTACTGATTTTCTTTTCAACTTTATCAGTAATTAAAGAAATCAAAGTTAAAAATATGTGCCCTTTTTCCTCTATAAGCGTAGGGTCTATAAGCTCTATAATTTCAATATCGTCATGTCCATTATATGTCTGAAGAATGCTCATCAAAAAAGAGGTTTTACCGCTTCCTCGTGAGCCCAAAATAGTAATCGTATCATTATAGCGTTTGTGAATACCGATACAATTATTCTTGTCATCTTTAGTTTTTATTATTTTGTTGTTAATAAGCTCTTTCACTTTATCAAATTCCGTCTTATGAATAATATCTGCTTCATCATATGGACGGGCATTCAAACTTTTGCTTAAGTTTATTATAATTTTGTCGTTTCCCATATTCTTAAAGTTTAAATTTTAGTTCGTATATTTTTAATCATTGCTACTATTGCAACGCCCAATTCTTTATATAGATTTCTTCATTTCATTTGCGACCAATTCTTGCAACTTATTTTTAGGTAACAAGTATTGGTATTCAGCTACTCCTATTGGCTTGTTAACATCTTGCAGAGCCAATTCTACCTCCAAATGGTCTTTCTCGGCACATAATATGATACCTATAGATGGATTCTCATCCTGAGCCTTCTCAAACTTATCCAGTAGCGATAGATAGAAATTCATCTTGCCAACATATTCTGGCTTAAACTCGCCAATCTTTAATTCTATGGCAACCATAGAACGGAGTCGGCGATGTAAGAAGAGCAAATCAACCCTATACTCCTTATCGTTGAAAGTTAGTGTATGCTGATTACCGATGAAACTGAAGCCACTACCCAATTCCATAATAAAGGTGGTGATTTTTGCACAAGGCGACGCTCCAGCTCCAATTCTTTCAAAGGTTCAATAGCATCAATGAATCCGAGATTATAACTGCTACGAAATACCTCATTGGCATATTCGGCTTGTTGAGCAGGCAGTGTGGTTGTAAAGTTGTTGGATTTTTCAACTGCTTGAATAGAAAGATGGTATTCAGATTTCAATGCGTGGCGAAGCATATCTCGTGACCACCCTTTAGAAAATACTTCGTTTGCATAGAACACGACATGTTCAGGGGATAAATCATAATTCATAAGAAGTAGATTATGACTCCATGGCAAAACTGCTACGGTCTGTTGCACTTTTATATCATCCTGACAATAACGGAGATAGAAACGCTTCATATTCCAAAGGTTTCGTGGAGATAATCCCATATTTGGATATTGAGACTTCAAATCAATTGATAATCTCTTAACAATACTATCCCCATGCTTGCTATCAACTTTCTGTTCTTCCAACAACTTCCCAATCTCCCAATAGGAAGACATTGCTATTGTATTCAATTGCTTTGCTATATGCAATCGTGAAGTTTCAATTACTGCTACAGCCCGTTGCAGTAATTCATTGTAATCTTCTTCGCTGAATGTTATTGGAGAAGTTAAATTCTTCATAGTATTATTTCTTATAAATCCAGTCAAAATTACTCAATGATTGACAGTAGATGTTCTGGAATCGTTATATTGGGTTTGTAAAACATCACTTCTATGCCATGCCTTGTTTTACCGGCACTATATGGCAAAGCATACTTCAGTATTTGAGCATTGGTATACAAATCACATATGAAATCATGATTGTCGTATGTAATTATCCAATTCATATTATTTCTTCTTTGAATAACTTCTGATAGCTCAATATGGTTTTCTTTCTTGAAGAAATTGACATATAGTTCTCTCCCCTTTACAAAATAAGGGGGATCTAAGTAGATTAAATTCCTAGGTGAGATATTTCGATATTTGCACAATAAGTCAACAGCATTTTCATTGTGAAGAATGATATGGTCTTTATGTTGAGCAATAAGTATAATACGCTCAATGAGTTGTTCCTTATTATAACGAGCCCCGATCTTATATGTTCCAGTTTGGTCTAGCCCGCCAATCACTCCAGCTTTTAGTACTCCAGAACGATTCGTCCTATTTAAGAAGAAGGTGGAAAAACCCAATTCAAATATCGGCGCATTATTTTTATTTAATTGTATTTCTTTTTGTCTTTTCCATTCCTCAACAGACAAATCCGTTTGAAGTATCTTTTCTACAAATGCATCAGTAAAGTTCAATACACTATACCAAAAAGCGTATATGGAACGGTCGTAGTCATTGATAACAACTCTCTCCATATGCCCATCTATAGCCAAAGCCAAAGCTACAGCTGCACCACCAGAGAAGGGTTCTATATAAGTTCCCCCTTGAAGATTATTTTGTTCTATGACAGAAACAAAAAAATCTATCAAACGACTCTTTCCACCTGGATATCTTAATGGACTATAATTCTTAACACTCATTCTTTATAGCCATATACATTGCGTCTAGAACAGGAGCTAATTCGTTCGCACATGTTTCAAGCGCATTAACATTAGCAGAATAGTATTGATTGTGTACAAACATATTACATGCTGTCAGATCGATGAAACCATTACTATTTCTCTTGAAATTTTCTAAAACCTGAACTAATCGAGTATTATTGTCCAATAACTCAGGATGCCTTATAACATATGCAACCATACTGCCTAATTCTGGTATCTTAGAACCATTCCCTTTGTTCTCAAATCTTGTATAACGTCTTAATTCATCATCAATTATTTCGTCATCACTTAATGCGTATGATGATTTTATATAATTTTTGAGTTCATTATATTTTCTGTCATTATGCGCAGAAGAACTAGCAAAATCCTCTTTATTAATTTCACCTATTTTCTTTTTCTTTTTTAGGAACTCATATATAAACATATCCACATAGCAGCGTAAGACTATTCCTGCCATATCTGTATGTTTCTTATAATTCAGCTCTTGCATGCTCTTGAACAAAGCATCTATCTTGCCGACGCCGGTGTCACCCCAATTATAACCTGCAAAAAGCCCAGATTTACGACGGGAACGCTTAGACTTACCAGTGGTGTCATCTTTTTCTTGTTCCTGGCTTTCACCAGTATCAGTTGCTTTTGCGTCTTCTTTAGATAGAATTGGTTTATCCGACAATGGAACATCTAGATCAAAACGCTCTTTGTCAAATACTTTTATTGTAGAGAAGTACTCTTCTTTGTCCTTCTCATTATTAAAAGTTCTAGAAGTCAATTCTTGTGCAAGAATCTGCTGAACAATAAATTTAAAGCGTCGGTCAAACTCCTCTTCTGGTAACCTTTTAAGAATCTCGCCACTACTACCAAAGCTCAATCCCAGGAACTTAGAGCCACGTTCATCATCATAAAAGCGTTCAAAATTCGTTATAGGAAATCCTTGTTCTTTGATTTGTTCCAACTCATAAGGCTCTGAAGCAAATAGGCTGATACTGTATTGATGCACAGAATGACGGCGTAGAGCTTTCCTTATTTCCGATGCAGGAACACTAAGTCTATTGGCAACTTCTTCTGCCGACAAATTTTCACTTTTTAGGAGAGTTATCAAAAAGGCATCTTGACTTACCTTATCCCATTTCTGCAATGGTATCCCAGTATGCTTGTTGTAGATCAATGTATCAGCCTCTCTACGAGAAGGTGCAATATGGCATCTGATTTTTTCGTCAATAGAACCATGTCTTGAGAGCTCATTAGCACGCTGAGGAGACAGATATTTATTGGGATTTAATATAATTTTGCAAGCGGCAACTCTTCTGTTACCTTCAAGAACCACATATGAATCACCTTCTTTGCAAACTATAGGCTCTTCGTTCAATAAATAACCATTAACAGCTATAGCTTTGGCCAATTCATAAACCGCATGATTCTCTATCAGATATTTTACAATCTCCGTTTGATTCATCTCTTTGCTCGACTGATATGAAAAACGAGGATTTTTAACATCTAATTTCAGATTGTCGATAGACAGCAATCTAGAGCCCCAACTTGAATAATCAATCTTCATAGATTCTCATAACTTTATGTGAACATATTGCAAATATACAAATTATTCTATAAATGTCTTGAGATTCAACGAAGAATATTAGATTATTGATAAATAAATAGTCTAAAAAAGCAGTTATTGACAATGTTTACATTTCTCTGTAAGAAAATCCCCGACGCCACATCACGTGGAATCGGGGATAACTATGAGAAAGTTATTTTAGCCACGAAGTCCCACGCCTTAGGTGTGGGACTTGACGGATGAGATACGAGCACTCATCCTCTAATTATAATGCAACTTCAGATTAGTTGATAATTTTTTATAATAAACCCGTATAAGTCTTAATCAAGTAACCTTTACCGAATTTTTCCTTTATTGTTGCGGTATAATAAACCGTAATATTTGAAAACTCCCCAATAGGATGTGAATAGGTGAAATTGCTTAGAATATATTTGTTTGTATCGTACACTATACTTCCACTAACAGAAGTTCTCACGGTTGGACCGACTGTCCATGTAAATTTAAAGAGAAGGTCACATTTGAAAAGTTCTTCAGACTCCCACGTATAGAATCCTGTTTCAGTAGGCAATATTGCACGTACGCCTATTTTATTTATCGAAGAATCATCCATAAGACTGTCTTTATTCAATATAGAAATAGGTATCATTCTATTGGAATCTGACTCTTCTACCAATAAACTCTTTTCTATAAACTCAAAGAATGTCTCGTCTATCTTACTAACATCTGTACCTTCTGTCAGAACAAACTCTTTACCATATACTATTCCAATAGAATCCAACTTGGTCTGAATTTCTGCAGCAATTACATCTTCTTCTGTAGAAAAGGAACGAGTGGTAGAATAAGAGTTGTGCTTTTCGTAGCTTTCGGTACTTAAAAAGGAATTCATCTCATCTTTGGAGCAAGAGATTATCAAAAATACACAACAGATTACAGAAACTCCTAATAAATAATTCTTCTTTGTCATTTTTACGTTTTTTAATTTAATTTTAATATTAATATATAGTTGCATTATAACTCTTCCAATTTCATTTTATCGAATCTAAACTCTTTGTAATATTCATATTCTTGCACCTTTTTCATCGCATATGCATTCCCTTTATCAGCCAACCGCTTATAGTACTCGTCTGCTTTTTGTTCGTCTTTTCTTACGCCGATACCGCGTTCATAGCAGCGAGCCAAGCGTAGTGATGATTGCTCGTCACCTTGTTGCGCACAGATAGCAAGATATTCAACCATACGTTTCTTGTTCTTCTTCACGTAATGTCCGTCACGATAGCAGTCGGCAAGGAACTTTTGGGCTGCAAGCAGATTGTTGTCTGCTGCATACTCGATCAGTCGGATAGTTTGTGATTGTCTCAATTTTTTCTCTTTCTGTTGGGATATGCTGTCGCGTGAAGCGAGTATCATAGCTGCAGAGAAGGCTGCTTCGGGATATTTTTCTGAAGCGGGAAGATAGTATGAGAGAGCAATACTGTCGCTTTGTTGCACGGGGCCTAATCCCTTTTCATAGAATTTGCCCAACATTACTTGTGATTGAGCGTATCCTTTCTTGGCTGCACGCTGATACCATACGAAGGCTAACGAATCGTTGTTTTCCACAGCTTCGCCATTCAAGTAACACCCCCCGAGGTTGTGGCATGCCGAGGCATCGCCTCGTTCTGCAGCGAGGAGATAGTATTTGTATGCCATTTCTACATTCTTGTCCACTCCCCAACCGCGATGATAGCATATACCTAGGTTGGCGATGGCGGGAGGATATAAACGTATGGCACTTCTCTTGAACAGCGTGACAGCATCATCCAATTGCTGCTCGTGCAGTTTTCGGATGCCCTCTACGTTATCACGATGCATGGTTATCAGTTCGGTAGGTGATGGCTGTATGGTATCAACGATGCTTCGCCAAATTCGCAGATCGTTGTCGTTATGGGTCGATATGGTTTGTTGTATGCAACGGTTACCGATGGGCTCATTGCTAAAGATTTGTTGTGCATTCATTCCCTCTATCGCAATTCTGATGTCTTTTGTCACTAAAGGTTTGTTTAATGACACAGTAATCGTCCCTATGCTGTCGGGGGTAATCTCTGTCTCCCACAACAATGTCCGGTGGTGTCCTATTTCCCCATACGGCAGTTCTTTATTACTATAGTCAGCTGCATAGAACCGCTTGCTCTGGGAGTAACCTTGAAGGTGGGTGAAACGGTTGTTCCATCCGTTTTCCCCATTGGGGATATACAGGCTGTCGCGTTCGGCATCGGTATAGGGTACCATACAAGCCACATAGTTTGGAGTCTCCATAGGAAGGTTCTCATTGGTATAGAACTTTGCTCGATTTGCATGCCAAATCCAATTGACACTAACTCTGTCCATAAAGCGATCATTGGCATTGATGTCATTGATTAGCGCAATAGGCGGTAATATTTGGTTCACATAAAAACCATGATAATAGTCATTGCCCTTTCGAGGTGAATAATAGGTTGTTCTTGAATTGGGACTGACAAAGGATGTTGTATGAAGTTTTGCAATGGTGTTATATTTTTGCACCCAATATCTGAGGTCATTGGTAATCTGTTGTCGGACAGCGTAATCGTCACTAATAAAAAACTCTTTGAAGTTAAAAGGGTTCAAGAAATCCAAATAGGTGGGATATTTGTCATCCATACGAATGCTGTCAGACATACATACATCGTCAGCAACAACATAGTGTAGCCAATAGCATCCTATAAAATTCCTTAGCAACGTGGAACCGACAACTTTGTAAGGTGTGTTCCCCTCATCTGCGATGGTGACATCTCCATTAGGCTCCCGATAGCAATAAATGGGGGCTAAGTACCACGGGCCATTATCTTTGTTTGTCAATATACTGTCTTCAATAATGTTATAATCCATCTCATCGTCGAGTAGTGCTTTTCTCATTTCCCAATAGGCATCATAGTTGCGTTCCCATTCGTTCAAATAGTTGAATCGCACTTCGCTTATGGGCGGTAGGTGGTAGCGGTTTTTTCTCTGCTCGTCAACGATTTCTAAATCGGGGAGTAGATAATCAAGATTGCCTACCTTGAGAATTTCAGTTTGTTGCTCATCTGTAAAACTGAATCTCAGATATTGCTCTGGCAGAGATTTGGGAGAAAAATGTTTGTCGACGATGACAATGGGTCTCAGTTGCTTGTTTGCTTTCTGCTCTGGTGCAAGCGATACGATGCGGCTTCCGTAAAAGTCCTCAGTGTTGATACGGAAACATCCGTCAATGTCTGTGGTAAATTCATATTCCAGCACGACTGAATCTTTCTGCATAGAAAAAATCATCGGACGAAACTTAAGTGGAGTGTATGATATGGGAGTCTTCTCATATTGATGCCGTTTACTTTTACTATAAGAAAATTCAAGGAGTTCGCCTTTGATGGTTATCCCTTCCTCTATGGGGTGTTGTAGGTCGAAATGTCTATTTGATAATGCAGTCCAATCATACGATGTCCATCCGTGAGTAAGCATCACAAGATCGAGTTCGCGTAAGCGGTTGGCATTCTTTTCGTCGAAATAGCGAGAGGCATCGGGGATGTAACCTTTCAGTTCGCTGCCTAGCAACATATGGGTGTACAGATTGTTACCAGTGCCTATACTGTCGCAAACATTCTTGTCGGTAACTGAGAGGGAGAGCTCAACATCGGAGGATAGAGGCTTGCCATCTTCGCGGACAATCGTTAGATTCAGTTGGCTGTAAAGTCTTGGCGTGTCTGTTTCGATAGGATTATCCTCGGAAGTGGTAATATTCAGGCGTATGTTTTGCAAATCGTCAGAATGCAGGTTATGGTGCTTGACGAAGAACTGACGTTCGGCAAGTGGTGTATCGTGATTAGCAAATACGACAAGACGGCATACTCCTTCGGGGAGGCTGTCACGATGTAGAATGATGATTTTGTGTGTCATCTTGCTACTGAAAGGTTCGTATAGCTGCATACGTCCCTTGTTGAGTATGGCACACCCTAGAGGAATGTCTTCTCTGATATTGTTTCTGATGTCAAGAATAAAGGAGTCGGCCTCCTCACAAACAGCGATGCCTACACCCTCATTCTCAACCATAGGTAGGGCAAATTGGACTATCTGCTCCTTCACACGTCCCCGTTCGTTGTTTTCGGTATACCTGACTTCCGCACGATACTGCATTCCCCTGCGTGGTGTAAAGTGGAATGCTCCTTTCCCGTTGTGTTCGGGAACAGTGCAGAGCAGCGGAAGTTTGTCTTCAAAGATGGTTATGCTGTTTTGCATGGGTTTGCCATCTTGCCGCAACAATTCATAGGCTACTACGCATGGCATCCCATCGACCAGATGTCCACCTTCAGGATAAAAGTCAAGGTGGATTTTCTTTTCCGCTTGTTGTTTGTCTTTGGCGAGGATGGGACTTCTCCTGCGGTCGAGCATATCCTTAATTTTATAATGTCCGCCACTGACGGCATCATATACAGGGAATGTGCGGGTAAATATTGCCTCGTCACCCCAATTGAGCATATATCGTGTATAGGCCCGTACTGTGTAATAACCTGACAGGATGGACTCCTTCAGGTCGAATTCTCCGCAGCAACATCCCTTGTCGTCCAGTTTGTATTTCTTGGTCTCCACGATATATCCTTCGGGAGCTACCAACTCCACATATAGCACTTTGCTCTGAGGGCGTAGCGTATGGTCGGCTGTTCCCACTACGTATGCCTTGAACCACATCGTCTCGCCTAGATAGTAGCTTGTGTTGTCGAAATGCAGGTATACTTTCTCTTGAGGGAACAACTGGTTGACCATAATGGCACGCATAACCAATGTGTCCAATGGCAATTGGGCACAAAGGATATTGGGCAGCAACAACAGCAGGACGGATAGGAAATGCAGTGGAGATTTCATCAGTTGTTTATAATACGATGCACAAAAAGGCAAAGAACTGTCAGTATCAACGCGACAAGCTCAGTAATGAGTTTGAATCTAATTTTCATGTTGAGACAGTCTTTGTAATTCTACTTCGGTGTTATGTCTTATAATTTCAATCTCAGGCGAATATACTTTAATCTCTTTGGATAAGATTTGATTCCCTATTCTTCTCAAGCTTTTAATATCTCCAATTTGTTTGTATATCTTAAACAGATTGTACAAGGGAATAAAACGGACGGGACACATATGGTGTGCTGTAATATAAGCCTTTTCTGCGTCTACAAGTTGATTGGTGTACATGTATGAATTGGCTAGCATGAGCTGCGCTCCATAACTTGTTCTATGTTCCTTGTAACGTTGCAGGACTGAAATGGTCTGTTCATATAGCGAATAGTTATAAAGTACAGTAGCATAGCTGTACAGAAAATCATCGTCATCTTTATAGTGGTCTTCTATTCTCGCCATTGCAAGCAAAGACTCCTCGTATTTCCCTTGTTTGCATAGTGTGACCCCTTTTTCCCATTCATGACGATATTTGCAATCAATTATTGTACATACGATTGCAGATGCCCCCACGATAGTGAGAATATAAGCATATTGAGAAATTCTACACAAACGATCATATAGCAAAGGGAAAAAGTATACGACTGCAAACAAACCAACAAATGGTAAGGTAGAGGGATAAGCAAACAAGGCCCACAAGCACAACATAAAAATAAATAGAAGAATAACTCCCTTTTCTTTGATTTGCTTCTTGTATATCCAAACAGTAATGGCGGAGACAAACCATAGCATCAACAGCAATCCGATTATTCCCCAATTGATGGTGACAAGAACAAATTCATTCAAAGGATGCCGTATGTTATCAGCTAAATAAGCATATTTTTCATCACTGTTCTGCCTGAAGAAATCTGCTTGATAATCCATATAATGCTTTGCAAATCCATTTTGTCCCCATCCGAAAGGTTTATCTTTTATCATCTCAAAAGATTGGGAAAGAATGAATGAACGGCCTGTAGTTGAGTCCTTTTTGCTGCAAAGCATAAAAAGGAGCAATAGAGTAATCAAAATTGCACAAATTCCTGCAAAGTAACGAAAGTTTATCTTACAGATTCGTTTTAGCTGAAATAGACCTGCCATGCACATACAGAGTATTCCTGTCCTTGATTCTGATAGAACAATCGCAACAAACAAGACAGCAAAACAGATATAAATCAAATATCTGACTATCTTATTATTACAATTCAGGAAATATAGTAAGGCTGGGACAGACAACGAAACAGCCATCGCATATAAAGTGGGATTGTCAAAAGTTCCTGTTATTGTTGGTAGATACCCAACTCTGAATAAACCTATGCAACCTTCTATCAATCCAGTTGTTGCTGCAATCAATAAAGCATCTCTAAAGATATTCTGGTGAATTCTGTTTCTGTATACTATAATCAGTGTCAAGATTGCCAGAACCGCAAGTATTGCTATATGATTTGCACAATACAGATTAGGGAATAATATAGTTGCAGCAAAAGAGGCAATATAAAGTATTGCAAATATTAATCTGGTACAATCAAATGGTATCATCAACTTCATATGGCCCCAAGTTCAACTCATAAAATATCAGCATTATCTAGTTGTATCTTTCCATTGTTTACAAGCGACAAGTGTCCACCATCCTGAATGACAATTGTCTACGCGATTAATTTACCTTTATTTTCTATGGTCTTCAAATTCGATTCTAATAGATTTTTCATCTGCAAACCCCGACAATGCGTAACAGAGCAGCGCAGCAAACATAATAACTTTTTTTTATACAGAATTTAATTTTAATGATTATAAAAAACGCTGCAAAGGTAGACCCAATGCAGCGTATCAGACGAAAAAAGTACAAGACAAAAACAAGACATTTTATTTTCCTTACTCTTTGTTTTTGAAAAGAATAGTCTATTACTAAGTGTTTGTATTTGGCTTTTAGATTGTTTGTGAAATGTCTTCAGGAAGCTTGTCCGCAAGGCGAACTTTGCGCTTACGGATGATATCATCGCTCGATGCGGTTGGCATTCGAGGATGATACCAATGGAATCATGGCATTTATAATGTTACACAGAATAAATAAAGAATAAAGGCAACGATCAGTTGCCTTTATTCTTTCTATCCACTATCTTGATAATCTTTTCCCGATGATAGTGATGACGTTAGCTGCCTGCCGGATGGTTTGTTATCGTCAACATAAACATCAATCACCTGATTCCGTAGCATGCCCGGCACATAGGAGATGTGCAGCCATCGGTAACCCTCCTCGGCGATGAGTTGGGTGAAGCGGATGGCGTGGGTGGTCTGCATCTCTATGACGAGGGCAAAGAGTTGCTTGTTTTGTTCAATGCTTCCTGTGGTGACATCTGCAGCACATCCAATGATGTGGTGGCTGTTGAGGGCTCCGCCCACGGCGGTGTTCAGTGCGGGGCAGCG
>JAEIGA010005040.1_pt1 | contig 20286 bp, 36 predicted proteins | sample 9270691 | NCBI WGS metagenome assembly JAEIGA01 (sample SAMN17057246, study PRJNA624740) | gut metagenome | biome: biome; isolation source: fecal sample | host: Bos grunniens | place: China: Xizang | collected 2019 | reverse complement strand
TGTAGAAAGTCACACAGGTTTGGAAGATGTAGAAATTGAAATTGAAATTCTGAAAAAATGTTATTCAATGCACAAGAAACTTAATACAGAAATTAACACTGCCTGTTGGAGAATACCACAGCGCAAGCGCAAAGAAATGAACTTGCGAAAAGTTTTTAGAAAAGGGGTTGACAAATAGTCGCCCCTATGGTATAATAAAGAAAAAAGGGAGGGAGTAATTAAATGACAGTGATTTTAATAAATGAAGATTGGCATGGCTATGTTGGGCTTGCTATTGATTATGCCAGTGCTGTTGATTATCTTATTAAGGAAAAATGGATTGATGAAGATTTTGAACTTTATGTTGAAAAAACAAATAGTTATCACCCAATTAAAAAGATTTTGGGAATAGGCTGGGAAGAAAAAGTTGTAAGTTGGAATATTGAAAAATTCAATGAATTTTTTGAAGGGCTTTTCAATTTGCAAGAGGAAGAAGTGCATAAGAGAATGGGCTGTTAAAGCCCATTCTTTTTTTGCCATGACAAAGATGCCCGGGCGGCGCACGCTCCTCATGCGCCGCCTTCCATTATACCACAGCCCCCGGCTTTTTGTCAAGCGAAATTTGCAAAAAAAATGCACAAAAATTTTTCCCAAAATTTGTGCATTTTTACTATTGCAAAAAATTTAAAAATTTGCTATAATAGATAATGTCAAGAGGGAAAGAAAATCTTAAAAATTTCAAAAAAGATTTTCAAAAAGTGCTTGACAAACCAAGCACAATGTGCTATAATACAAAGTGTCAAGACAAACAGCAACAGTTTTCTAAAAAGAAAAAAGTTGAAAAAATTAAAAAAAGTGCTTGACAAACAAAACTGAATATGGTATAATAAAAGTGTCCAAAGGGACAGAGAAAAAAATCCAAATGGAAAAAGGAGAAATGAATTATGGCAAATGTAAGAAAGACTCAGAGAGAAATGTATGCAGAGATTAAGGCATTGGTTGAGAAGTCTGGTGTCGCAAATGTAACTGAATTGGTTGAGTTCATTGACAAAAAGGTTGAGCAGTTGGAGAGAAAGTCTGATTCCAAGAAGTTGACCCCCAAGCAGACCGCAAATGCGGAGATTAAGGAAAAGTTGGTTGAGTTCCTTGAGGAACAGACTGAAAAGCTCACTTGTACTGAGATTTTCAATCAAACTGATATTGGTTTGACTTCCGCCACTCATGCGTCCGCCTTGTTAAAGCAGTTGGTTGACACTGGTAGAGTTATGAAGTCCTATGACAAGAAAGTTGCAAAGTTCTTTGTAGCTGATGAGGGGATTGAGGGCTGATAAAGCCCTTCCCCTATGGGGGTATTAAATGACTGAAAAAGAAAAAGAGATCCGCAAGCACATGGAAAAGTTAGGCTTGACAAGAGAACAAGCAGAACAGTTATGGATTGAGGATAACAGTGATATTGTCTTGCCTGAAGTCGCAGAAATGGAGAGAAAGGCAAAAGAAAGCGGGCGGCGGTATGAGCAAAGTGACAAACCCCGCAAGGCAAGCACAAGAGAAAGAAAAGTTGATGCAGAGAAAAAGGAAATAATAGAAATGATGGCGGCTGTACTGGGTCAAAGGTATCAAATAACCACCATTAAAACAGAAACAGAAATTTTGTTTTCAGATGGGGATATTCGCTATACATTGAAATTGACCAAGCACAGAAACAAAGATTGAGACAGGTTGCACAAAAAGCAACCTGTTTTTTTGTGCAAAATTACATCTTGACAAATTGCGGCAAAGGTGCTATAATGGCGGGCCGCGCACGTGCGCCGCGGCCCATTCTTTCCATTATACCATACCCTCGGCATTTTTGTCAAGGGAAATGTTGCACAAAGTTAAATAAATATTTTTCCCGCAATTTGTGCATTATTACATCTTTACAAACTCTGCAAAGTATGCTATACTTAATACATCAGAGGAAAGGAAGTGCATAGCAATGGCAATCCGCATGAGTGAAAAAGAAAGGATAAGCATTATTTCTGCGATATTAGAAGTAATGTCAACAAAGAGTTATTCCCCTAGCCCCCATGCTTTTAAAAAAGCAATGCCCTACTCTTATCATGGGGAAGATGGTGCTACTAAGTATTGCTTAGTTTTTAAGCATTTAAACTTTGTGATTAAGTATGGAAGTTCTTATTCTAACTCTAAGGACACTTTAAAAGAAGTAGAAATTTATCAAAATGCAATACAAAGAGGGATAGAACATCTGTTCCCCCAGACAGAACTTTTAGTTGAAGTAGAGGGGATTGCCTTTGTAATTCAAGAAAAAGTCCAATTTTCTGTAGGAAATATCCCTTACTATCGCCAAATGAAAAACAGGAGAACTGTTCAAAAAACAGTATCAGATAATATTGTAGAAATTTTCGCTGAGGGTATGGCTATTAAAAATCTGCCTTGCAATCGCTACATTGACAGAGATTGGTTAGCAATGTGTATTTCTCTCTATGGTAAAAGAGTTTGCAAAGAATTATGCAGATTTGTGCAAGAACACAAAATCAATGATTTACATGGTAGTAATATTGGTTATTTGAATAATAAACCTGTAATTCTTGACTTTTGTGGTTTTGATAATAATAATTATTACTCTTGAAAGTAGGTGAAAAAAAATGAGAAGTCCGCCTTTGCTTTGCTAAATTATAACTTAATTAAAAACTAATGATTATTAAATTAAATAAGTGAGTTTGTTTAGCAGAGTTGTTTCCCACAAAACTAAACTGCATGGTTGGAAATTTCTTTAGCTTAGTTCTTAACCTATCCACCAAATTAAGGAGATAAAAAAGTAACAGCATAGGAAAATTAAAAGGAAATAGTAAAAAATGCGCGCAGACTTTTAATTTTCCTATTGACATTTTTAAAAAAATTTGCTATAATAAAATTACAAAAAAGAAAGGAAAGGAAAATGTGCTATGAATTATACTTTATCTACTGGAAAAATTGTGAGGATTCCGGATAGTGAGATTAACAAATTTGTTGCTAATCATGGAATTACAAAAGATGAGGCTGTTCAAATGTGGCTTGAAGATGAGGGCTACTTAGAAAATGAAGAACAGGAAGCCCTGTGCCAAAAGGCAAAAGAGAATCGCATCACAGCAACCATTCATGAAGCAAGCGCAAAAGACCCAAGAAAGAAGACTCAGCGAGAGAGGGTTAAAAAAGAGGACCCCACAAAAGAGATGATAATTGCGGAAATTGCTAAGTTGCTACCTAACTTTGCAGAAAATGTAAAGATTGAAAATGCGGGAAAGCTGATTACTTTCACCATTGGAGCGGACAATTTCAAGCTTGACCTCATCAGACAGAGAGCCAAAAAGTGATAACACTTTTTGGCTTTACTTTGTTAAAGCGCACGTGCGAGGGCATTTTGCACAAAAACGCTACAGCAAATTTGTGCAACTTTTCCCGCAAATTCCGCTTGACTTTTCCGCAAAAATAGCTTATAATTAAGATACAGAAAAGGAAAGGAACTGATGAACATGATGAAGAAAAACTACTTAGTATTTGATATGGACGGCACTATCGCAGACCTTTACAAAGTTAGCGGTTGGCTGAATGATTTGAGAAACTATGACGCTCGCCCCTATGAAGTGGCACTGCCGCTTTACAATATGAATGAATTGGCTCGCCTGTTGTGTGCTTTTAAAGCTAATGGTTGGGGTATCATTGTTACAAGTTGGAGTAGCAAAGAAAGCACTCCCCTTTATGATTGGGCTGTTGAAAAAGCAAAGATTGAATGGCTGAAAAAGTATGGTTTTCCTGCTGATGAGATTTATGTTGTGCCCTATGGTGTATCTAAAACCAGTGTGACTGCACACTTAGGCGGTTATCAGATTTTGATTGATGACAATGCAGAGGTAAGGGCAGAATGGGGTAATGGTGATACCATTGACGCAAATAAGGACATCTTCACAGAGCTGTTGGAACTGTATTTTGAAATGACTGCATGATAAAGGGGGTATAAAAATGAATATTTACAAAAAGAGAGAAAGAAATACTGTGCCTTATAAAAATGTACAGGCGGGTCAAGTTTTTGAAGCTGACAGCACTATCTATTTAAAGATTGACCCCATTTACACAGATGAAGACACTGTAATTGATAGCATTATTCTTGAGAATGGCATGGCACAAGAAAATTACATTGATGATAACTCTATTGTAACTCTTTTAAACGCTACTTTGGTGATTGATGATTAAACCGCGGGAACGCGGTTTTTTCGCCCGTGTGCCTGACTACTTAATTAGTTACCTAGTCTGAGTTCGTTAAATAATTAACGAAGTTGTCGGCGCGCTGGCGACCGCCAGGTGCCGAACCCCAGACCCATACCCTATATGGCAAATTTTGCTAGTTGTTTGACCTGCCTCATATAGCGCCTAAAAATCCCGAAATGATGGGGCCCCGGCCCAGTCCAGGGCCCCATATGGCCATTCCCGCACTTTGTTTTAAATTTGCCTCGCACACCAAAAAATGAAGTCTTATTCGCAAACCATATGATCCTAGATGATTACAATAGCAGACAAATAGGTCCTGCTTAACAAAAAAATGTCCGGAAAAACGTAGAATTTGTTGATATTTTTAAAAATTTTTGTTATAATATATATATAAACAAGAGAAAGAGAGAAAATATAAATGGCGCGACTGAATTTTGTTATTTTCTATCGCTAAAATTCGAGGAAATGAGCAAAAGATAGTGAGAATTGTGAGTATTTCTCCGTTTTTTCTGTGTTTTTGGCAAAAAATATTGATTTTTAGCCTTTTTTCTTGTGGTGCGGGCAGTGTCTCTATAGCTTCCATTAACCTCTCCTCAATGATCGTTTTAGCCAGCTGCCCGCACCTTATATATAATTAAATATATAGCGGATTGGAAAGTGTTGTCTCTTTTCATGGTTCATATTTCCTTTCTGTTTTATATATATACCAATCCGCTATATATTTAATTATATATATAATAAAGGAGAACTAAATAATGGAATTTATTTTTTCTGAAAAGGATCTTGCTTCCAGAGAAGATTTTTTGAAGGCAGCAGCTCATACTTATGAAGCTTATAAGTTTGCCAAGAGAAAGAAAGAAGAGGAAGAGAGAAAGCTTAAGTTGGCTACTGAGCGGGACAGCGCCTTAGATGCAGCTATGGATGCGACTGAAAAATTCTTTAGTCTGTTCTGGGATGCGGATGATGCTGAGGTTGCGGATCTATTAGATTATACTCTTACTCTATTAAGAAAACAGCTTATTTACCTTAGTAGCATCATGGATAAGGAAAACGGAGACGGGATTAAGGAATGGTGTAGTGGGGTCGGGGTTGGCCACCACACTCTCACTAAATCTAATAAATCTAATAAATCTAACGATTCCGCTAAGTGTAATGACTCTACTAAGTCTAATAAACCTATTGAAGCTGATAAGGCTATCAAGCCCGCCCATGGTGAAATTAAGTTTAAAAGATTTAATGAGCCAGTTACCCTAACAGCTCACTCTGATAAGCCTATTAACCTTGATCTTCTACCTCTAATCAATGACAAGCCCGCAACTCTTAAACCCATTGAAGAAGATGAACTTACCAAACAGCTTTCTAAGGTAATTAACAGTCTATTTGAAAAACAGGAACCCACCAATCAACTTGACGAGCTTATTGATAAACTTGTAAAATAATTAAAAGCCAGTTTTCTAAATGAAAACTGGCTTTGTTCCTTGCTCAAAAATTTTAAAATGAAAATTCAAATACACCCCGGCCCACGCGGCGTGAAAATGAAATTGCTTGAGCGAAGCGAAAGCAAATTTCATTTGAACCTTATTTAGCATAATATTATTTAGACTTTTTAGTGTGTTTTCCCAAAAATAGCAAAATGAGTAACTAGATTTTTTTCCAAAATGCTATTTTTTCCGCTTATATTCAAAACTATATTTCGTTAATTTCTTCTTTGGCGCGCGGCCATCATAAAATTCTACCCAATCTATTAAACCAAAATCATGTAAAGCACTCAAAGCATTCTTTAATATTTCATAAGTTCTTCCATTGCCATTAGTTTTCATGCCTAAATGATCAGCAAGTTCTTGTAAAGTAAACTCATATTGGGTTCCTAATGTCATAGCATATTTATATTTTTGACCCAAATAAATATAAATTTTAATAATATTATCTTGTACTACATCTAATAAAAACTGAAGCGTAGAAAGAGGAATCATTAAAAATATATCTTCTTTATTATCTAAAATATAAAATTCATTTCTTTCTATAACATACCCCTTATCAATTAAATACTGTAAATGACTCTTAAAAGTTTTATAGCTTTTAATACTTAATTTACTCATTATATCTGCTTGTTTAGGCATTTCACAAAAATAAACTCTTGTTTCTACTCTATCTTCTACTTCCACAGGCCTAGAAATACTTTGTAAATAAGCATATAACTCTCCATCAATCTTCTTATCACTTAAAAAAGTCGTAGTATTAGTCTTTAATGAAGTATCTGCTGGAAAACGTTTTTGAACAACTTTTATCATATTGCTACCTCCTTACTTTAATTCAAAATTAAAATTGGTAAAATTTCATTTTTTGCCCATAACTAACTAGATTTTTTTCCAAAAAATTATAGCATTAGCTATGACTAACTAGATTTTTTTCCAAAAATTTTTACCAATTTTAATTGAAAATAAGGAAAAATTTAATAAAATAGCTATACTATGACTAACTAGATTTTTTTCCAAAAATAGCAAAACTATTATTTGTACAAAAATTTAACACGATTTTTTAACATTTTGTTAAATTCGATTTTCGTTATTAACATTGTTAAAATTCGTTCTATTTTCGACTTTTCTCAAACTAATATCTTTTCTTTTTCCCATCTTTTTGAGCAGACTGAGATAAAGCGGCAAAGCTTGGTGTTCCGCGCTCAGAAGGGCCCTCAAGAGCAGCTTGTAACCGCATTATCGCTTCTTCAGCTTCCGCAATTCTTTTTCCAAAATTACTCATAGAAGCTTTAATACTAACTAAATCGTCTACATTAACTGATGCACCATTTGATCCAGTTACACCCGAATAATTTATTGAATCTCTTCTATCCATACAATAGCGATTAAAAGCTTCTTCTATACCCTGCTTTATAATAATACTATCTTCCTGCCGATTCATTTTCTTCATTATCCTTTATTACATGATAAAAAACTCCGGGATCAAGCTCACCGTTTTCTTTTAATTTTTCATAATCACTTTCCTTAATCTCTACAAAACCCACTTTACTCATCGTCTTTTCCATATTTTAAATCTCCTTTATCCATAATATAGTATGCGGCGGCAGTGCCTCGTCCGCGCTTTATAACCAGCTTTCCCGCCTTCTTTAAGTGATCTTGTATCTTTGGAAAGTGATGTTCAACATAATGTATCGAAACATTTAATTCTTTTGCAAACTCTTCTTTTGTCATATCATTATTATATCATATTTTTTATTAGATCTCAACTTGAAAACTCTAAAAATTTATGTTACAATATATATAGAAAAATAACAAGAGGTAAAGAAATGGCTATAGATAGTTTTGATGGAAAATATGCTTTTTTAAGTAACTTTTATCCTGCTACCGTCTTTTATGAAAGTCGAAGTTATCCAAGTGCGGAGCATGCCTTTCAAGCGGCAAAGACCTGGAAACATGAAGAAATAATTAAAATTCAAAATGCTCCAACCCCAGGTAAGGCAAAGCGCCTTGGTCGCAAATGCACACTTCGTCCTGATTGGGAAGAAGTAAAAGACGATGTAATGTATAAAATTGTAAAAGATAAATTTGTTCGCAATCCTGACTTATCTTCCGCATTGATTAGAACCGGCGAAGAAAAACTTATTGAAGGCAATAACTGGGGAGATCATTATTGGGGCGTCGATGGCCATGGAAAAAATAGATTAGGCCAGATTCTAATGAGAGTTCGTTCAGAATTAATTAACTGACTTTATTTTTTATAAAAATTTTGTTATAATTATTATAGAAAATGAAAGGAAGGTAATTCTATGACGAATATTAAACTTATTGAAGCAGCAATTAAAATCGCAGAGCAGTATTTTGAAAATAATAATATTGCTATGCATTCAAGTGTCATTAGACGCAGAGTTGAATATTGGTATAATCATAGCGATATTGCAGACGCTGAAATTTTGGCGGCAGTTGCAATCAATGGTGAATATCATGCTGGATATTCCTATGATGAAATTTTAGCTATTAGAGAGTATTATTTTCCTACCATACCTGTTGAATTTTCAAATTTTCATATTGGAGAAATTGAAACCGCTCTTCGCGATGAGTTCTGGAGGTAAGATATGTTAGAGTTCTTATATATATTGCGTATTGCATTAGGAATTTTTTTGCTACTATTTTGCACAGTAGATTTTAATGTTAGAATAAAAAATTGTTCCAAACAGACACAGAAGATATTCTTTATTGTAATATTAGTGCTAATTTGGCTATATGTAATTTGTGGGGTAGCTGGATGGGTGCTTTAATATTCTTTTTTATATTACTTATATTTTGTGTTTGTTTCTATATTGGTGGCACTACAGTCGTACTTTGGCTGTTACCCATGGTGCCCTGGTATATTGCGGCAATTATTTTTTTCATATTTTTTGCAGTTTTATCTTTCATCTGCATTCTCACATGGTAAAGTGCTAGTTAATAGCACTTTACTTTATTTTTTATAAAAATTATGATATAATATTATTATAAAAAGTAATATGAGGTGTAAAATGGTAGATATTGAAACCCTTTTGGCAGATATGCACTTTTCAAACGAGTTTTGCGAAGATGATTTCTTAGCTTTTTGCGACTATGAAGAAACTTTTAGTGATATTTATCACTATGATAGCGGGGCAACCAAAGGTGTTATTATCCCAATAGACGAAGATTATGTAATTAAAATTCCTTTTTGTGGTTTTCATACTTGTATTTTTACAGATGAAACCAATAGAGAAGAAGAAGAATTTGAAAACTATTATGGAGCAAAAACTTCATTGGCCTGCTATGATTGGGATTATTGCCTTGTTGAAGTAGAAAAATATGACAAAGCTATAGAAGCGGGAATAGCAGATCTTTTTGCTCGCACCGAGATTTATGGTGAAGTCAAAGGGCATCCTGTTTACATTCAAGAGAAAGCAGATCCATTTCGTTGTGGCAATCATAAGATTCATACTGCGGCAAGAAGAGAAAAAACTCGAAATAAAGTATATTCATTAGGATATGAAGTATTTAATGAAGATTGGCTTACTGATGTATTAGATTATTTTGGAGAAGAGATTTTTTTAAAGCTTCTTTCCTTTATAAAGAAAGAGAATATAAATGATCTTCATACCGGTAATTTAGGATACATTGGAGATAGACCTGTTATTTTTGATTATTCAGGTTATAATGAGTAAAAATTAAAGGAGAAAAACTATGGCGAAAACTAGAGAATACCCTTGTGAATTTTATGTTCGTGAAAAAGAGTGTAGTAAAGGCCGAGATGGTATCTTTTATCGGACTTGTCAGACCTGTAGTTTATATCGTAAGAAACCAGGAAGCAGGCCTGCGCGTCCTGATACTCGTAAAGAAAAAACTGAAAAATTCAATAATGACAAAAGAAACTGGCTGTAAATAAGCCAGTTTTGATTTTTATAAAAATTTTTGTTATAATTATTATAGAAAATGAAAGAAAGGAAGGCAACAATGAAAAAAGATATAAGTGCACAAGCTATGCAAGATTTATCTGCAAACAGTATAATTCAAAAAGAAAAAAATAAAGAAATTGAATTGGAAAAAATGAAGCCGGCCATGGAAAGGTATGTAAAAAGACATATATTACCTAAAATAAAAAAGGCGGCAAAAGAAGGTAATTATCAAATCTGTTACTTTCCTCGTGGAAAAGCTTCCAAGTATAGTTCTTTAGTTGTTAAATTTTTAAAGGAAAATGGATATAGTGTTCATCCAAATATATTCTCAGAGAGTTTCAATATCAGCTGGCATGAAAGGAAGCATAATTATGATTGATCCTTATTATTTTTATATGGCTGAGCAGGAAGGGTTGATAAAAACGCGGGAAGGTCGATTAAATCGTGCATTAATCCAGACCAAGGATCTGTTTAACCGCTACTGCCGCGAGCTAACTATGTATGAATTTGTAACCATTCTACATGATAATGAGATTATCTCTATTGAATCTAAAGAATTAGTGCCTTTTTTACAGTATGTGGAATGGCTTTAAGGAGGAATAATTATGAAATATATTAAATTTTCAATGTGCGCAGGATTTTCAGGAACTGAAGATTATGAGTATCGAGTAGTCGAGGATACTTGCACTGATGAAGAACTTCATGAAATTGCAAAGGGTATTGGCAATGATCATGCAGAAACCTATGAGTTTTTAGCTACTAATGACCTTGATCGTAGTGATTATGATACTCAAGAGGAATATGATGAAGATTATAACTGTGCCATAGAAGACTATTGGGCAAATATTTCTTGCTTTTGGGAAGAAGTAAGTGAAGAAGAATATTTCGATTATGTAAACTGCTTTTGATTTTTATAAAAATTTTTGTTATAATTATTATAGAAAATCAAAGAGAGGAAAAGCAAATGAGCGAAAATTTAAGAATGGAACTCAATGATTTCCTACGAAATCTAAAACAGGTACATGATCATCTTGACTTAGGAAATGCAATTCCTTGGCGGCCCCAAGATTTTGTGAAAAATCTAATGATTGATTATGAGGACATACTTGAGCGATATGGAATCATAGATGATGAGTTAAAAGAAATTTGTTGATTTTTTAAAAAAATTATTATATAATGTATATGTAAACAAAATAAATAATATCTATCAAAAAAGGAGAAATGAATTATGGCAGAGATGAAGATTACTAAGGCAATGTGGTTTGAGATGATTAAGGGTGTTGTTGAGGCTTCTGAAGCTGAGGAAAAGGCAGGCATGCTTGAGTTTATTGAGAAGGAGCAGGAGATGCTCGCTGCTAAGGCAGAGAAGGCTCGTGAGCGTGCGGCTAAGACTAAGGCGTCTGGTGATACTCTGAAGGCAGCTATCAAGGCTGTTCTGACTGATGAGTTTCAGACTGTTGAGGAAGTAGAGGCTGCGATTGAAGCAGACCAGTTCCCTGAGCTGACTCGTGCAAAGATCGTTGCTCGTCTGAGCGCTCTGGTTCGTGACGGCGAAGCTGAGAAGGACCAGAAGAAGATTGAGGGTTCTAGCCGTAAGGTTATGGCATATCGTGTAATTGCCTGACCCTCAATAAACAAATAATTAAGGGCGCGTCCTGCGCCCTTTATTTGTATATAAAAGGAGAGATATATGAAATTTTTAGTTCCTTATAAGAAAGATAATAAAATTGAACCTAATATGGAAGTGTTTATTTATTATAAACATACAAACAGCACATCTAAGTTAATAGATTTTCTTAAATCTGTATTTCCTACCAGAGTAACCATTGTAGTAAGTGCAGATTTAAAAGATGATTTTTTTAATTTAGATTATCCAATTTTAGAAGCATATTATATGACGCATCCGGAGGCAATTAATTTTACCTTTGAATTTGAATCATTACCAAATGGAACGACTCCATTTTGTAAACTTCCACATTTTTATAGTGTAACTGCTAATAACTTTATTAGATTACAATTCTTACTTAGTCTAAATGTTTCTGATGTAATTATTTCAGAAGATTTATTATATAATTTGCCAGTAGTAAGAGAAATGGCAAAAGACGTAAAAATTAGAAGCTATATAGATGGATCAATAGATATAGATCCTTATAAAGATTTTTTTATCTATCCTGGTGATGTTCAACACGCTGAGCCTTTTATTGATATTTTAATTACTCCCATGACTCCTTTATATGATATATACAGTAAAGGAATGTTTAAAGGAGATATGTCTATTTTTACAAAGAGTCCAATAACTCAATATGATAGCGATCATCCTTTATTAAAATTATTATTTGATGTAAAGTGCAGATGTGGATTAAAATGCTTAAAAGGAAATAATTGTGAATATTGTACTCATCTTAGTGAAAAATATGCGGCAATAGCACAATCTGCTAATTGATTTTTTATAAAAATTTTGTTATAATTATTATAGAAAAGTAAAGGAGATTTACATATATGGCAAGAGGTAGTGCATCTAAAGAGATTATTACTGCTAAATTACTTTCATTGTTTGATGGTAGTTTTATAAATGGAAAAGAAATTCGAGTACCAATGGTGGAAGATGGTTCTCCCATTGAAATTAAAATCACTTTAACTGCGGCTAAAGATATTGTGGGCGGCGGGGCTCCGGTTAATGAAGTTTTTGCCCCGGTTGAAATTTCTGCACCTGTATCCGCAGAACCAACAGATGAAGAGAAGGAAAATGTTGCTACACTATTAAGAAACATGGGGTTCTAATATGGCACATATTTATAAATGTAGTGAATGGCAAAGCGGCACTGGGCGCTGGCTATGCGGAGATGTAGAAGATTTAGCCCAGATGTCAGGTGCGTGGTGGATACCTGCCCGCATTCTTAATATATCTTTGACAGACTACATTTTACTCTTGAAGAATGAATACAATGCAACACATATGTCTTATGATAAAGAAACAAATGTGTTGCTTTTTTCTTTCGATAAATATGCTGACTGTCATAGATATGTATTATATATCAATAAAGTAGCAAGAAATCGCAAGTATTATATTTGTTGATTTTTATAAAAATTTTTGTTATAATTATTATACAAAATGAAAAGAAAGGAAGAAAAGAATATGAAACTTTTAACTTTTTTGGTTACTTATCTTGATGACAATAGCACTAAACATATTACTATTGTAAAAGGCTTGGATTCTGTAAATTTCATTAAAGATCGGTTTATTATTCTTGACTATCACGTTGTTGAAGTTGTAGAGCGTGGGGAGGTAGAACTGGTATGGTAAAAGTAAATATTCTTGATCCTAAACGAACTGAGCTGACTGCCAGAGAAAAAGAAATTATTGAACAAATGATTCGCGCGGCACAGCCAAGAGAAAAAGAGTTTATGTTTGAAATTTTAAAAGATGAGAAAGCGCATGGGCGCTTTTAAATACTGAGAAGGCCAATCTATGGAAAGTGACGTTGCTAATGGTTGGTAGCTGATAAGCATATTGCAGATAGCGGTGAGCGGAAAATGCCGGACGCCTGACCCGTTAAAGCCAGGAGTAAAGATATAGGGTGTACGTCCTCCTATATCTATTTGGGACTTTAGTTCAGTTGGTCAGAGCATCCGGCTCATAACCGGCAGGTCCTGGGTTCGAGTCCCAGAGGTCCCATTGGCGCTGATGTGTAACAAATATGTGGCAGCGACTAGGGGCACCCATATGAGGTGTTAAAAAACCACGATGTGTAGGCAGAGCCTTAAGGACTTAACCTTGGCTATTAAGCGGAATTGGTGAACTGGATATCACGTTAGAATATGCTATGCTTTTGCAAAAAAGCGAGACTGCAATACACGCGATTGGATCTAAAGTATCAGGTTCGATTCCTGAGTTCCGCATTAAAGGAGGACATTTATGAGCAGATCTTACAAGAGAAATCCGTGGTATAAAGATGATCCTCTGCGGATATGGGGTAAAAAATATGCAAATAGAAGAGTGCGGCGGCAAGCTGCCTCTGAAGCGCTACCAACCCGCAAGTCCGCATTATATAAAAGATTATATGAGCAATGGAATATTAGAGATTATGAATCTCGTTGGTCTAAAACTGAGGCTCTTGAAACTAAAAAAAGATGGGGCTATGATCATTTAACTGATGAAGAATTTCTTCATAAGTATTGGGCTCCTTATTATAGGCGGAAATAGCTAAAAATTTTTTGGACACGATGGGAAAAATGTTATGTTTTAATTTTGAAAAATATTACCTTGAAAGGAGTCAATATAGTGAGAATTTATATTTGGTTAGATGATGTAAGACCTATACCTGAGACATGGGTTTTTCAGAATGATATATTGTTTATTCCTGTTAAATCATATAATGATTGTTTAACAGCTTTAACTATAATTAAAAGTTATTCAACTGATGAAGAATACGTTACTTATATTGATTTCGATCATGACTTGGGTGAGCATCTTACTGGCTATGATGTAGCTAAGGCTATTGTAAATATGGATATGAAAAATGTTTATTTTAATGTTCATTCTGCTAATCCTGTTGGTGTTTTTAATATTACTCAATTACTTGAGCATTATGGATATGAGCAATTTAAAGCCAGTGATATTCGTGTACTATGAAAAAAGAAATAACTATTTCAATAGATGAAGAAACTTTAAAAGAGTTTAGTAACGCCCTTGCTGCATATGGAGATGTTGTATGGGCGTGCATATTAGGCACTAAAGTTAATAATAAATTTGAAAAATTAAAAACTTTAGATGCAGAAGAGCTAACAAATAGATTTAATAATATTAAATCATTATATTTAGAAATTAAATCAAAATATAACGATTGATTTATTGTAAAATTTTTGTTATAATTATTACATAATAAGTAAGAAAATTAAAAAATAAAAATGAGAAAAGACCTAGGAAGATTACTTGCAAAATCTTATATACAAGATTTTAAGATTAGTAAATATCGCGCAGGGCGCTCACTCCGGAGGTTTTTATTTTTATTTCTTATTTATTATTTTCTTTGAGTCTATATGAGAAATAAAATACAAATTATAGACTAAGTCCTTGAATTGAGGGAAGGGTACTTACAGTATTGGTGTAAGGAAGCTATTATTCGGTGGTGACGATAGCAATAAGGCTTGGTAGTTCAGTTGGTAAGAACGGCGGACTGAAAATCCGTATGTCGCTTGTTCAAGTCAAGCTCAAGCCACGTTCATACTCAGGTGACCTACGGGTCCCTGGGTCTATATGGGAGATTCGTCCAATTGGTAGGACATACGGCTCCAACCCGTAGAATCTGAGTTCGAGTCTTAGGTCTCCTGCTATTGAAGCAAAAATGCTTTAATTGATTTTTTTCAAATTTTTTGTTATAATATATTTATAAGAAATGAGAAAGGAAGTTAATCAATGAGAAAATATTTTGAATGTCCTATGCAGGTTTCATTTTATGATGTTGAAACTGGAAGATTTCTTAATGGCATTGCTTATCGAGATGAAATTATTTGCCTTGAATGTGGCGGAGTAATTCAGCTTTCTGATCTATATGAGGATGCAAAAGCAAATGAAATTGATGTACCTTTGACTCCTTATCGTGATTGGTGTGACATTTCAGATTATTGTGATTAAAAATCTTAATTGATTTTTTATAAAAATTTTGTTATAATAAGAAAGGAAAATCAAATGAATAGAAATAAGAAAATCGCACAGCTTCATTATGAATGGAGAAAAGAAGAAGCCAAGCGGCTTAAGGAAAAGAAAGAAAAATCAAATACTGAAAAGTAAATGATTTAATTGATTTTTCTTAAAATTTTTGTTATAATATTTATATAAAGATTAAGAAAAAAATCTTAATCTTGTTTGGAACTATAGCTCAGCTGGTGGTAGCATCTGACTGTTAATCAGAGGGTCGAAGGTTCGAGTCCTTCTAGTTCCGCTTATCCCAAAGACATGGATTTTGTGAGTTTCAACTACCACCGGCGGAATTTCCGATATGTGGCAATGTGGCTAAGGGATGTAAAAATAAAAAGGCAAAGTAAAACTCTCCTTCCTTTCTCTTTTACTGGCTTAACTCAGTTGGTTTAGAGATTCCGTCTGATACGCGGAAAGTCCGGGGTTCAAATCCCTGAGCCAGTACTCAAGTAACTTGCTACACGAGTTCACCCAAGTTAGGGTTGTATAGGTAGCACTTACGCTAAAAATAAGAGTTCGATTCTCTTAGGAGCGATTATTAAAAATCTTAATTGATTTTTAATAAAATTTTTGTTATAATATTTATATAAACAATAAGACATTTACAGCAAAAATTAAATGCGTCTAATTTGGGATTAGAAATGGCAAAATAAATGTCTTGAATTTGCCCGGTTCGACAAGCGGCCAAGTCGCCACCCTTTCACGGTGGAGTCAGGGGTTCGATTCCCCTACCGGGTACGCTTAAATCAACAGATTCTTATGAGTATCTATAGACGATTAAGAATTGAGATTAAGTAAGTTTTCCTCTTTTAGATTGGGCTTTTAGATAGAAGAAAGCGGGTAAAGTCTCCTATAGCATATGGGTGAGAGGTCAATTCCAATGCCGGTTTGAAACAACCGAATCAAGTTTCCTTGTTTAATAATAAGACCTAGGCACTGTTATTATTAAGCAAGTTTAATATTGCGGGGTAGATAGGAGAGGCTCCTACCCGGCCTCATAAGCCGAGATACGCGGGTTCGAATCCCGCCCCCGCAACGCAGTAAGTTTGTTATTAAAACTATTCTTCTTACAGCAATAAAAATGAATAGTTTGCTGTTTCTGCTCAGAGGGGACGCAGATGACATTATTAGTTAAATAGGAATACTAATCGCAAGATATAGTGCGGAGCTATATCCCTCGGAAGGTGGTGGAACCTTTAGGTCGTTTGCAGTGCATTGTCCTAAAAATTGAACTGTGGTTCCGGTTGGTACTAAAAACGCAGAACCTGATCTGTGAAGCATAAATCCCGGTGTTATGCAATACTATAGGAGGGCGGTAGAGTTGGAGAGCTGCGGCGGACTGTAAATCCGTTCCTTCGGGTGAGTGGGTTCGAATCCCACCCCTCCTATTAACTTCAAGAGAAAGGAGTAAGGGTATGTCATTAGATAATATTGAGTTACGCAATATTGATGTTAAGACTTTATGTAGCTTAATTGATCGTTGTAAAGGTGATGTTTATTTGGTAACGAATGAGAGTGATAGATTAAATCTTAAGAGCAAATTATGTCAAATTGTTGGATTGACTAATTTAATTGAAGGGGCTAAAATTGCTACTGCAACTCTTCATGCTTCAGATCCAGAAGATGATAGTATGCTTTTTAGATATATCCTCTATGGAGAGTTACCTAATTGACCTTTATGGTCACTATGCGGGCGTGGTGGAATGGTAGACACGAGGGACTTAAAATCCCTTGACCTTGAGTCGTGCGGGTTCAAGTCCCGCCGCCCGCACTTAAAGGCCATCCTTTGATAAGAATAGGAATAAAAAACAGAAAGTTTCATCTTGAGCAATCCTATCGCTTAAAAGATGAAAGGCTCCTGAACCATAGAGATAAGGACGGTACTATGGTGGCGCTCATGCCTTAGTTGAACGTTTGGCACCTACGGAAAATAAGGTGCATTATGCCGAAGTGGTGGAATCGTAGACACGCTAGACTTAGGATCTAGTAACCTAGAGTTGTGAGGGTTCAAGTCCCTCCTTCGGTACTTTATATAGCAAAAGAAAGTTTGGAATCTTTCTTGACTAAAAGTGCACAATAGTCAACCATCCATTAGGTAATTTGCTATATATTAGAAGATATATTATTAAAAATACAAGATACAATATATCAATAGGGGTTTTATTTGTTGTACCTTTACACAAATTAAATAAACAACAAATTCTCTAGGCGTAGTACCCAAGTAGGTGAAGGGGGCAGTTTGCTAAACTGCTAGGTCGGAGTGATTCGACGCGAAGGTTCGAGCCCTTCCTGCGCCGCTAAGGCAATTTTAATATTAAAATGCTAGTGAGGTATGGTGTAATCAGACAACACGGCGAATGGAGGTCATATGCCAAAAGCAGTTGAGGTGCGGTGGTCCCAAGTCCTCTGCCTCACGAAGATCTTTGAGGTGTAAAAATGGTTAAAATTCTATCTAATGTTAGACCTTTATTGCAATCTGATTATGGTGAAGATAATGATTGTTCTATTACGAGTATTACTACTTGTGTATATTATCATAGTTATGGCATAGATAATGATTTTGAAGAGATTGAAAATCTTTGCCGCTATATTTATAATAATCTTGCTACTTTGGCAGAGAACAACTATTTTTATAATGGTAAGACATATGGAACAATTCCCTTTTTTATTAAAGGAATTTATAATTGGGGATTATTAGTTTTTAATAATTCATTAAAGCGTTATTGTAAAACTAAATCTGCATATCTAAAAGGCATTGGTTTTAACTATCAAAAGATTTGTGATATTATTGATGACGGTAAGCCAATTATTTTATCTGTTAATAAATGCGGGAAATATAAAAATCATAGTGTTACAGTAGTGGGCTATATGACTGCTTCTAAGCAATTGATTGTTTATGATAATTGGACAAAAGCTCAGCAATGTATAAAGTATGATGATATAAGTCTTATTTCTTGTATTAACTATTAGGCGGGCAGTGCCTATATGGGTGTTATATACCCAGATAACTGCCATTTCCGCTTGGCGCAGTACCTTAGTGGGGAGGAGGCTCAGTCTTGAAAACTGTTGTCCTTCACGGGACTGTAGGTTCGAATCCTACCTGCGTCGCTTACTCTGAACTTCAGGAGTATAAATATGAAAGTCGAGGAATCTGTCTTTTGACAGAGCAACGCTGGTCGTAAGTGCGGAGTAGGGTAGTCAATAGTAGCCAATAATGGTGGAGACTTATAAAGAGTGGACGGTATGAATCCGGTAAGGCGTATGAGAGTACCGACCCCTACATTATAAGGTTTGCGGTTAACCTTAATTAAAACCGCCTCTATATATGAATAGAAGCAGAGATTATTATCGTAAAATGCGGGCAAAGCATATCCGCAGAAGAAAAATAATTGGATTAAAAACATATCATTGGAAATGGGAATATCTTCATGATGGTATGTATGCTAAAGGAAAAGTTCATTGCTCTTGTCCTATGTGTTCACCTAAAACGCGAAATAAAGGTGCTAGACGATATAAGGCAGGTAACTATGATAAATCATTGAATTATAAACATAGTGATATGCAAAATATAATTTCAATGAATCAGCAAATGGAAGAGTTTGTTGAAAATTTGTAAAAATTATTATATAATATTTATATGAAAAGTAAATAACAATACTAACTTAAGAACAGTCGCGATAATGGATCTTAAGAGATGCCCTCCCTATAGGGGTTTCCGAGAATAGAGCGGATATAGAGGTACCAAAATTGAGCAAAAGTTATTTATTTGATTTTGTATAAAAATTATTATATAATATTTATATAATTTAATAAGACACAGACAGCAAATATACTGTAAGTATAATATTATCGGTTCGAGTCCGATTTTGTCAGCCAAAAAATTTGACGAATAGCTTAATTGGTTAAGCATATACATAATGTGTCTTGAATAATGGGGTGTGGCCCAGTTTGGCTAGGGTGCGTGATTTGGGATCACGAGGTCCAGGGTTCGAGTCCCTGTACCCCAATTAACAAGGGTGAGAGTTTGTGGTAAATTCCTACTTGAAATAGTATTAAGACTATTGAAAACCACGTTAAATATGGCACGCAAAGACCTTGGCTTTGCATCGCGGGGTAGAGCAGTTCGGCAGCTCGCTGTATATTAAACAGAGGTCGAGGGTTCAAATCCCTCTCACGCGATTGTGACTATAGCTCAATTGGTAGAGCAGCGGTTTGTGGTACCGCTAGTTGTGGGTTCAAGTCCCATTAGTCACCTAAGGAGAAGCCTCCTTAAAAAACGCCCAAGATTAAATGGAGTAGATAATATTAGAGAATAATGGGAGAACATATACTCGCTCTATGTATTACACCGGTTAGGTCTACTCGCTTGGGAGCTACTCAGATTAACTCAACTGGGAGAGTGCTACCCTTACAAGGTAGAAGTTGTAGGTTCGATCCCTACATCTGAGACTAAAAGCGCATACAGCAAATTCTTCTATTGAAGAGTGCAGGTTCAAATCCTGTGGTCCGCATAGCGGATTTGGCGGAATGGTTTACGCGATTGACTGAAAATCAATTTATTCAATTTTGCGCTTTGCAATTCTATATCTTCGGGGGAGCAGTAGAAGTCTGTACTTTTAATATAAGTTTCTAAAGTACAAAGAAATACTGTATTAAAAGAGTGAGAGAGCCGGCAAACGTTCCTGCCCCGCCGAAGATATAGAATATTTTACGCCCGTCGCCAAGCGGTATGGCACTTGACTTTTAATCAAGACGGCATGGGTTCAAATCCCATCGGGCGTACTCATCAAAAGGAGTAATGCTTATGTATAAATATTTAGTTTATATCATTGAGAAAGAAAGTAAGTATGTAAAAACTACTTATACTTTTGAAGTAGAAGCGGAAAATGCCTTTGAAGCGCGCAAGATTGCGGCTTATGAAGTCTTTAAAGCGACCTGCCCGCCTTACTGGGAT
>JAEIGA010005039.1_pt1 | contig 20287 bp, 19 predicted proteins | sample 9270691 | NCBI WGS metagenome assembly JAEIGA01 (sample SAMN17057246, study PRJNA624740) | gut metagenome | biome: biome; isolation source: fecal sample | host: Bos grunniens | place: China: Xizang | collected 2019 | reverse complement strand
CCACATCATAACCTTTTTCCACCATCTGCCCTGCTGCAGTAAGGCTCCTCCTGCCGCTGCGGCAATAAACCGCCACCTTGCTGCCTGGGGCTATCTGCGCCTGGACATTGGAGATGAACAGAGAATCCTTTACATCTATATTGAGGGCTCCCTCTATATGTCCTGCAGCAAATTCCTCCGGGGTCCTTACATCAAGCAACACAACAGCTGTATCCTTTATAAGCTCTGCGAAATGGGCCGTTCCCATATTTTCCAGTTTACCCTGCGGGGCATCACACGCTGCCGCCACAGCAACACAGCACAATACTGCAAACAGATCCAAAACTCTTCTCATCTTGTATACTTTTCATTTATCACTTCAAAAATTCTCAAATATGTGTCGGGAGTACACTTGTAGGCAACATTATGCTCATACATCTTCAGCTCCGCCTCCCGGGCCTTCATTCTGGCCTGCTCCATGAGGTCAAACGTGCGGGCCACAAAATTGCCTGTCCTCTTCCTCTCCAACGGGAACCCGGCCATTTTCCTCACCTGCCTCAATGTTTTCCACTTCTCAAAAAAGCCTCCCTCTTCCTGCGCCTTGTGGGCAATCTTTGCCATCTTGTGCAGTTCCTCCGCCTTCTGCGCCTCCTGCCTGGCCTCCTTGTACCTCTTACCCCAAGGGCCCATATAGGCCGCAGCCTTCATCTGCACCTGCTCCATATCAATTACTGAGTACAGTTTCTCCCCATTGGCAAGATAACACCCCCTGAAACGTTCCACCGCCTCAAAAAACTCCCCTGCAGCACTGCTCCCCTCTCCAGTCTGGCCCAGCTCATACTCCAGGGCATCCTCACCCAAACACTCAAGGAGCTCATACCCCCTGAGCAAAGTCACCACAGGATATTGCCCGCTTACGGTAATATCCTCAATATCGGCACTCACCTGCCTTATCATGGCCGCCATTTCCAGCAGCCTTTCTTCATTGTATTTTCCCATACTGCAAAGGTATTATTTTTTTGTGACGTTGTCTTCTTTTACATTTTGTTGATTCTCAACAAAATAAAAAATAATGCCCCAGGGGGCATTATTTTTCAATTTTCTGGGAACCAGAAGATTATAAAAGAAGACAACGTCACAATTGCATAAAAAGCTCCTCCTTTATGTAGGCTATTTCATCCTGGGCGAATTTCCAGGTGTAGGAGCCCTCTTTTCCTGCAGTGAGGTATTTTTCATAGTATTTGAGGGCCTCCTTGTATTCCCCGGCAAGTCTGAGGCAATAACCTATGCGGGTATTGATAACAATGCGTGAGGGGTCGTATCTGAGTGCTTCCTTGTAATGTTTTACAGCTTTCTTGAGGGTTGCCGCCCTTTTGCCGGAATCTTCCCCCATCCCTTTCTCATAATATATTTCACCCCGGGCATAATTGACATTGTACATTATGCTTGAGTCGGGCTGCAGAAGGTTTGTGGCAACTTTAAACAATGAGTCGGCTGCTGGATAATCCCTCCATTTGCCGTTGCAGTAAGCCATATTGAGGAGAAATTCAGGATCATCCGCCAGTTTGGGGTTGGCGTTCTGCGCCCATTGAAAATAATTGACTGCACTCCAATAATCATTGATGTTCATTCGGCACAATCCAATATAGTAGTAACATGAAGCCTTGTCGCACCCGTATCTGACACCCGCCCTGAAGGTATCGCCGGCCTCATTCCATTGCTTGAGGCTATACTGGGCAAGTCCCTTTATCGGGGTTATGACAACGTTTGCAGAGTCACGCGAGAGATATTCGTTGGCCATCACCAACACGGTATCATACATCTTCCTGGCCAGGTAAATATTGGAAATCTTGTCCAGAGTGCGGTAATCGTAATTGTCCCTGCGGTATACCTCCCGGTAGTATACCAGGGCTGAATCTGTCTGGTTGAGCTTGTTGAAACTGTTTCCCACCAACGACATTATCGTCTCAATGGAATCTCTCTGGAGAATCTGCTTGCCTGTACTCAGGCTTCCGGCATAATCTTCCATCCTGTACTGGAGATTTGCCAGCTGTATCTTGTAGAAAAGGTTTTCAGGGTCTGTCTGCACTGCTATATTGTAGAACAGCACAGCAGCATTGTTGTTGCCGTTCAGCCTGTGGCACTCCGCCAGGGATGCAACCGTAGGGGCATCCTGCCCTATAAGCATCATTATATCCTCTATGGTACTTATGGCATCATTGAACTTGCAGAGGCTTTTCTGGCATGTCATCTTCTCCCTGAGCAGCGGCACAAGGTTAACGGTATCCTTTATGGCATATAGGGAATCTATTTGTGTATCCAGTATTTTTATGGCCTCCGTAAAATTATAGTTTGCCATGGCTGTGCGCCATGAGGTGGCATATCCCGCAAAAGCAACGGTACAAAATAATGCAACAAGCAGAACTTTCTTCATTTTGACTTCCTTTTTCTCCAAAGATATGAAATTTATACCGCATTTGTAGTGCTGGTTCCCTTGTTGCGCAGGCAAATGCCGCCCAGAAGCAACTGTAGTGGCGTTTTTGATTCCGTGTTGCGCATATGGCATCTTTTGGGAAACCTACATTAAAGAGGACGCCCAGGCGCAACCATCAAATGCACTTATTATTATTTGCACGGTTTTTGCTACATTTGGCCACATGCAGGACAGGATAAAATATCTGATGATTTTTTACAGGAGCACCCTCAAACTGGCAATTGGAACGGGACTTCTGGTGGCAGTATGGCTCTGCCTCACCGCACCTGCAGCAATCCCGGGAACCTTCTTCCTCTGCTTCCCGACAATTGGTCTTGCCATGGATGCCTTTTACCGGTTCCTTTCAAAAAAAAGGAGCAATGAATTTTACTTTTACCGCAATGCAGGTCTTGGCCCCGTGGAACTTTACGGTTGTTCATTTGCCCTTTCTGCAGCAATATCATTTGTATCCCTAATCCTGCTCAGCATATTTGGTCTATGAAAAAGGAAGAAGGACTTGAAGTTGACAGCGTAATCATGCGCTACGGAGAGCACACCGTACTTTCGGATGTGTATCTCAAATGCAATGTGGGGGATATTATCGGCATTTTTGGAAGGAACGGCAGCGGCAAGACAACCCTTTTCAATATAATCTACGGCACCTGCACAGCCGAAAACTCATTTGTGAGGATAGATGGGGAAGTGATCTCCAGAGGGGCTTTCAGAGGCGGCCTTGTGGGATATCTGCCGCAAAATGACTTCTTCCCTGCCCATCTGAGAATAAGGGAAGTCTTTTCACTGCTTCCGCAATGGAGAGTTGACAGGAAGGACGAAATACTTGGGAGGGTATGGGAGACCCGTGCCGGGGAACTGTCGGGAGGAGAGTTGAGATACCTTGAAATAATGTACCTCTTGTGGAGCGGTTTCAAATACCTTATTCTCGACGAACCTTTCAGCGGACTGGCACCGGTAATGGTGGAGAGATTGTGCAGCATTTTGAAAGAGCATTCAAAAACAGCAGGAATAATGATTGCAGACCACGATTACAGGAGTGTTGCCGGATTGGTAAACCGGCATTTTATGCTGGACTGCGGAGAACTTAGAGAAATTTCTTCATTTGATGAACTTAAAGGGGTATACTTTCTGTAATTTTTGCTAACTTGCATACCGTTTTAACGGGAGGGAGCATTCCCTCCAAATTCAGCGGTTATGGCAGTTATTGGTGTTGATCTTGGCGGCACAAAGGTTGCCGCAGCCATTTTTGACAGGTTGGGCAACATTAAGGACAAGGAAGTGAGGTTGCTCTCCGGTGCCAAAGGTGACAAAGTGGGTAAACTGGTAAGTGAAGTTATACTCACCCTTATGGAAAGGAACCCCAGAAAGCATATAAAGGCCATTGGGGTGTGCGTACCTGGAATAGTCTATTCCAAAAAGGATACGGTATGGGCTCCAAACATACCGGGATGGGACAACTATCCGTTGAAAAAGAGGATAGAGAGTGTTATCCAGAATCCAAAAATCAAAGTGAGCATTGAAAGTGACCGTACATGCTATGTTCTTGGCGAGGTGTGGAAAGGTGGCGCCAAAGGGTGCCAGAATGTAATCTATCTTGCTGTAGGAACAGGCATTGGCGGCGGTATACTCATTGACGGCCATGTCCTCCACGGCCATAGCGACATTGTGGGTGCCACAGGATGGATGGCCCTCCAGAATCCTTATCACGAAGATTATATCCCTTGCGGGTGCTTTGAGCATTTTGCTTCCGGAAACGGTATAGCACTGCAGGCCCAGAAGGCCCTCAGGTGCGACAAGAACTACAACGGTGTACTGCGGGGAAAACCGATTGAAGAAGTTACCTCAAAAGATGTATTTGCAGCGTATGAGGATGGGGACAGGATTGCAGTACAGGTGCTGGACAAGGCCATACAGATGTGGGGCATGGGTGCCGCAAACCTTGTGAGCCTGTTCAATCCGGAGAAATTCATCTTTGGCGGAGGCGTTTTTGGCCCTGCAGAGAAATTCATTCCAAGAATATATGATGAGGCCTGCAAATGGGGACAGCCCATTTCAATGAAACAGGTAAAATTCAGTGCTTCCAAGGTTGATGGTGAGGCTGCCCTGTACGGAGCCGGATATCTTGCCATCAGGGAGTCCATGTATGAACAATAAAAGAGAGTGCAATGAACAGTAAAGGTTATTCTACCGGTCCGGTATTTATGGCAGCCTGTGCGGGGATGTCATTCTTTGGAGTTACAATGTTGTCGTTGGGTCCTATCCTTGGGCCTCTTAACGCAATGGTTGAAGGGGCAAATGCATTGCCTTCAACAATGTCCATAGGTATAATTATAGGTACAATCCTGTTTGGCCCTGTTGTAGACAAGTTCGGTTACAAATGGCTCCTTATACTTGCCTCAATCTTTGCCCTTGCTGGTGTTCAGGGTCTTGCCACATTCAGTGAAATAGGATTGCTGCATGCATCAATATTCCTTTTGGGTCTTGGAGGAGGTATCCTTAACGGTGAGACCAATGCCCTTGTTTCGGATATTTATGATGATGACAAACGTGGCGGGCGCCTCGGGCTTTTGGGTGCATTCTATTGTGTGGGAGCCCTGTTGTGGACATTGATGAACTATTTCATTCCTGATTTCAGGATTCCGTTGAATGCAGTTTCCATTGTAATGGCCCTGTTCATCATCTCCTTCTTCTTCATTGCTTTTCCAAAGGCAAAACCTCAGGAGAATGTGTCGGTGGCAAAATCACTTGGCCTGCTCAAGTATCCTGCACTGATAATGTTTGCTATTGTACTTTTCTTCCAGTGCGCATTTGAGGGTACAAGCGGAAACTTTACCGTGCAGTACCTTTCAAATACGGGAGGAATGGACAATGCCACCGCTACCCTTGCAATGACATGGTTTACCATTGGAATGCTTGCAGGAAGACTCCCGTTGGGCAATATAATGGGCAAACTGAAAGAACTCGGCACATTGTACCTTTATCTTGGAGTTGCACTTGTTGGCGTGGTGCTGTTCATGTTCCAGGCAGCAAATACAGTTGCCGTGTACATTGCCATGGTTCTTATCGGTTTTGGTGTTGGTGCAACTTTCCCGGTTGTGCTCAATTTCATTGGAGGTGCATTCAAGGAGTTGTCGGGAACAGCATTTTCGATTGCCCTGTTCGTAGGTTTGTGCGGACAGTCATTGGGCAACAAGTTTATGGGAATGCAGTTTGATGCCGGCAATTTCGGGAGCCTCCCTATTACCCTTATAGCTTGCGTGATCATAATTGTTGCGCTGGTGCCTATGGCAGTAAAAGTTTCAAAGAAATAATTGGTTCCAAAATATAAACACTTAAAAATTAAAACAAAATGTTAGCTAACGAATGGAAAAAGAACGCTATAAGCGTTATGGACAAAATTGAGGAGACTCAAATGGAAAACATCAGAAAGGTTGCCGAGGTAATGGCTGATACCATTGAGGCAGGCCGTTGGGTGCACACTTTCGGTTGTGGTCACGCAAACCTTCCTATTGAGGAGATGTATCCTAGAATCGGCGGTTTTGTAGGATTCCATCCTCTTTGCGAGCTTCCTCTAACATTCTTTACACATATTACAGGCGAGATGGGTATCCACCAGTTCTTGTGGTTGGAGAGAGCAGAGGGTTACGGCCAATCAATCATGAAGAGCTGGAACTTTGACGAGAAGGATGTCCTTTGGATCTTCTCACACACAGGTATCAATGCTGTAAATATCGACGTTGCTCTTGAGGCAAAGAAACGCGGCATGAAAGTTATCGTGTTCGGTTCTGCTTCAGAGACAGGAAACAAGGTTCCTCGCCACTCTTGCGGAAAGAACCTTTTCCAGATTGCAGATTACGTAGTTGACACTTGCTGCCCTATCGTTGACGCTTCTTGCCAGTTGAAGAAACATCAGGACAAAGTTGGTCCTCTTTCAACAATGGCTTCAGTAACTACCGTTTGGATGACTATCTGTACAGTTGCCGAGATTCTTGAGGAGAGAGGTGTGAAACTTTACATCCACCCTTCACACAACGTTCCTGGCGACACTACCGCTCACGAGCGTCTTGATGCTTGTATTGCTGAGTACAAGAAAAGGTCAGCTGGTTTGTAATTTGCATACAACTGGCATATTGCCGGACAACTAAAAATGGGAGACATGCGTCTCCCATTTTTGTTTATTGGTTTTCAATCCTTTGTACAAAAAGACAACATCACAGACCCACGGTAAACATTATGTTGAAGTACGACTTCTCCAGATATGGGTTGTATGTATATGAAGCGGTTACCGGAAACTCCTCAAAATTCCAGAAACTGAAAATTCTTGTATAGGCTGCAGTAATGTTTGCCAATGAGAAATTCTTCTCATAGCCGTTGTACATACTTTTGTTGAATGAAGCACCCACAACTCCGGCAATGCTGTTTTTCTCATTGAATTCATGGGTATATCCCACCTCTGCATATGTGGAATATGCATTCTTGCCGTCCTCTTTCTTGTCATCACCAAAAATGAATGTTCCGGCAGTAATGTACAAAGGCACCTTCTCAAATTCATATGTACCTATCAGCTCAGCGCTATGGGTTGTTGTCTTGTTGTTGAATTCAAAGAATTTGTTCCCTTTATATGGATAGAAGTAGTCTACCAGCTCAAGCGAAAAATTCCCAAAACTGTAGCTCACAGCCAGATCAAACTCCCTGTATGAATCATCAAAGGCAAAACCTCCCCAGACATAAATGTCAAATCCACCCTTGCTGTAACCTACAGTTGGCATGACAGATGGAGCTGTACCGTTCTCAATACCTCTCCACATACACCTGTACCCAAAATCCACAGTTCCGTAAAATTCACCCTTTTCATCCTCTTGGGCAACTGCAAACAAAGGGACAAGCAACATTACAAAAAGCAACAATCTCTTCATTTTTTTAAGTTTAAAGGTTATTATCAAATACTGTTTACAATTTGGCAAGCAACACTGTAGCATATACGGCAATGGCCTCTTCCCTTCCCACAAATCCTGCCCCCTCAGTAGTAGTTGCCTTCACCGAAATTCTCTCCACATCCACACCCAATACTCCCGACAAACACTCCCTCATAGGGATAATGTAAGGGGCAACCTTAGGTTTTTGCAGCAATATTGTACAGTCGGCATTTACAAGGCAGTACCCTTTCTCCTTTATGAGTGCATTCACCCTGGAGAGGAGGATCTTGCTGTCTATCCCCTTGAACTCCGCAGAGTTGTCGGGAAAATGTTTCCCTATATCACCCAATGCAAGAGCTCCCAGCATTGCATCGCACAATGCATGGATGAGAGTATCCCCGTCCGAGTGTGCCACGCACCCCTTTGTATGTTCAACCTTTATTCCGCCAAGCCAGAACTCCAATCCTGGAGCAAGCAGGTGGACATCATATCCGTTTCCGACTCTTATATCCATATCAAATATTTTGAGCAAATTTAACATAAATATTTTATCTTTGTTTGTTTAGAAAAAGATAATAGCTATGGGATTTTTTCAGCAACCTAAAATCAGGAAATTCAACTACCAGCCGGTATTTTACGATGAGAGGAAAGAGGCTCTCAAGAACAAGATAGATGCAGCAGAGAGGGAAAGGGCGAGAGAGTACGTACCGGGAGCCAGCATAAAAGGATCCTTCAAGAGGATGGAAGTACAGAGGAAGGAGCTCAAGTACACCCCTTTCATGAGATTCATTTCAATTATGGGAATTGCAGCTGCCCTTGTTGCAGCAGTATATATGGCCCAACTTATGGGATTATTGTTCTAGAAGATGTTACAGGTACTGCCCAGCCATATTGCAAATCTTATTGCAGCCGGTGAGGTTATCCAGCGCCCTTGCAATGTTGTAAAGGAGCTTATGGAGAATGCCGTAGATGCCGGTGCAACATCCGTTGTTGTTGTAATAAACGACAGCGGACGCACCCTCATTCAGGTAATTGACAACGGATGCGGCATGACACCGCAGGAGGCAGCCTTGTGTTTTGAGCGCCATGCAACTTCAAAACTGGAGAAGGCTGAAGATCTGTACAACATAAACACCTACGGTTTCAGGGGCGAGGCCCTTGCTTCCATCGCAGCCTGTGCAGATGTAACCCTCAAAACCCGCAAGCAGGATTGCGAGTGCGGCACTGAAATCCACATTGCCGAGAACAGCATAATATCGCAGAGCGAGACATCCTGCCCGGCAGGGACCAACATTGCAGTGAGGAACATCTTCTACAATGTTCCCGCCAGAAGGAAATTCCTCAAATCAGACAATGTGGAATACAGGCAGATTGTAAGCGAATTCATAAGGGTGGCACTTACCCGCACATCAGTTGAATTCAGGCTCATCCACAACTCAAAGGATGTGTTCCACGCACAGCCTGCAGCAACCGTAAAACAGAGGATAACACAGCTTAGCGGCAAGGAGATAGCCAAAGACCTCATCACCGCGCAGACAGATACCAATATTGTAAAGATACAGGGCTTTATCGGACGCCCCGAATTTGCCAGGAAGAGCCAGCCAAACCAGTTCCTATTTGTAAACGGAAGGTTCTTCAAGAGCCCTCTGCTCCACAAGGCAATAATAAAGGCCTACGGCAATCTTATTCCCGACAGCACCTCCCCTTCATATTTCCTTTTCCTTGAACTTGCACCGGGAAGCACGGATGTAAACATACACCCCAGCAAGACCGAAATAAAATTTGAGGACGAGGGGGTAATCTTTGAAATTGTAACAGCCTGCGTAAAGGAGGCAATTGGAGAAGGCTCATTTGTTCCTTCTATTGATTTTGATACGGAGGGGGCGCCTGAAATACCTGTACTCAAGACAGGATTCCAGGGCAGCGCTCGACATTTCTCCGCACCGAAAATAAACTATGACCCTCTGTTCAATCCTTTTGAGGAAGAGAAGAAGAATGGGGCAAAATGGAATTCATCCGCCGAGTGGAACAACAACAGGGAAGACTTTACCGCCACCACCAGATTCGACGGCAATCCGCTGTTTGAACAGGGGCATGCACCAGGGGCAACGGTCCACGCAGAAAACAGCTATTCTGCATCTGGAGATGGCACCGCTTCCGCCGGATACAACGGTTTCTTTGGCGAGGAGAACGCCTGTGCCAACCCTACACTCGTTGTAAAGGGGAAATATATCCTCACAACCGTAAAGTCCGGGCTTATGCTGATAGATATAGGACGCGCAAGGGAAAGGATCTTCTTTGAAAGATATATGGATACCATCACAACCTCCTCCCAACCGGTACAGGAGCTTATGTTCCCGGAAACCATGGACCTGGACCACAATTCATATCATCTCCTGATGGAGAATGCAGAAATGCTCAAGAGCCTCGGTTTTGATATCCGCCCGTTTGGGGAGAACTGCATTGTAGTGTATGGTACGCCAGCCACATTTGCTGAACACAACCTCAACATAAAGGAATGCATTGACTCAATTATTGGAGGATTGCTGGAGATTGGCAAGAATCTTGAGCAGGAGTTCAAGGAGAAGATAGCTGCCCAGCTGGTAGCCAAATCTTCACTCGGAAGGCCACAAGCTGTAAACAACGCTCAGGCACAGGATATCATAGACTCACTGTTTGCCTGCAGCACTCCAAATACAACACCGCAGGGGAACCCTGTAATGGCAATCATTACAATGGATGAGCTTGCCGGAAAATTAATGTAATTATGATTAATTTCAGAGGAAATTCAATATTGGGGAGCATGCCTCCCGTTGTAAAGAACCTTATAATGATAAACGTTCTCATGTACCTGATTACCGTAATCACAGGTAACTTCATGTATGAGAACTTTGCACTGTTCTACTTCAAGTCACCGTTTTTCAAGCCCTACCAGCTTGTAACACACATGTTCATGCACGGAGGGTTTACCCACATCCTGTTCAACATGTACACCCTATACATATTCGGATGCGTACTTGAAAGGGTATGGGGAAGCCGGAAATTCCTGTTCTACTACTTTGTAACAGGCATAGGTGCGGCACTGCTCCATATGGGAGTGATGTACCTGCAGCTGCAAGGATACATTGCAGACTTCAACGCAGGTGACATGTTTGCACAAAGCGGCATCCAGTCTATCCTTGTCACCCCTACAGTAGGAGCATCGGGAGCCATCTACGGTCTCCTCCTTGCATATGGAATGCTCTTCCCCGACAATATCATGCAACTCATATTCCCGCCGGTAGCACTCAAGGCCAAGTGGTTCGTTATAATTTTCGGTGCGCTTGAGCTGCTGCTGGGATTGTCGGGAAGAGGGGGAGATGTTGCCCATTTTGCCCACCTTGGAGGTATGATATTCGGATTCTTCCTTATCCTTTACTGGAAGAAAAACAACAGAATGTACTGGTAATGGGAAGAAAGGATCATAGCGGGGGGAGAAAGAGGTCTCCCCTTTTGTTTGGAATCACATTCAGGGCTATCCTGATTGTGGCTGCTGCCGCCATGTTCCTCTCCTACATTGCCGTGTATGTAAATCCGGCCAAGTTTTCACTGCCGATGTTCTTCGGTCTCTATTTCATACCCCTATTTGCCATAAACCTGCTCCTGCTGATGGTCGCAGTGCTGCGCCGCAGTGCCAGCGCCTGGATTACCGTTGTGGCCCTCCTTCCATCGCTGCTCTATACAGAACTGTTCTTTAAGATAGGGCACGAAGATACTGTTGATACGGAGGGTATCCGGCTCAAAATAGAGAGCTATAATGCCGGTATGTTCTCATCGTCGGAGGAAGGGCTCTCAAGAGAAGAGTGCAGAAGGGAAATTGCTCGCCATCTTACAATGGAATCACCCGACATAGTTTGCCTGCAGGAGTTTTTTGCCGAGAGCTATACCCAGGCCGACACAATTTTCAGCCAGTACCCCCACAGGCATTACCACCTGTTCAAAGCCAGGAACGGAAAACTGTTCGGCAATATTATCCTCAGCAAATACCCCATGGGCGAGAGGGGAAGGATAAGTTTCCCCAACAGCACGAACCTCTCCATCTTTGCAGACATCAGGCACTTTGGGAGGAGACTGAGGGTATACAACAACCACTTGGAATCATACAACGTGTCATTTACGGCACTTGCCCACAAATTTTCCAATCTGCTGAAAAAGGATGACGGTTCAGGAAACAGTGCAGCCACTGAGAAAAATGCCGCCATAGCCGAACTGGGAGCTGCAGGAGAGGAAATAACCCGTGACATCGTACAGACCCACGAAAAAATGAAGGGGACATTCATAAAACGTTCCGAGCAGGTGGGCCGCATTCTGGAGAACATAAACAGCCACTCACAGCCCGCAATAATCTGCGGCGACTTCAACGACACCCCAATGTCGTACACCTACCACACCCTTGCAAAAAACAGGAAAGATACCTTCAAAGAAGCCGGCAAGTGGTTTGGCGGCACATTCATGCCGGTATGGCCGCTATTGCGCATAGACTACATACTGGTACCCCGGAACGTGGAATGCGTGGAACACACAATCCACAGGACACCGTTCTCGGACCACTACCCGGTAACAGCAGAGATTATCCTCTGATAATCTCAATCTCACTGCCCAGGCCTACCTTTATGATCTGTGATGCAGCGCGTGTACATTCACCCTCAAACTCAGGTGACACAACAAAATCCACGGCATCCATGATCTCCTGAGGAATATCCCCGAACCTTACCGGAGCCGGAGTGCCGGAAATGTTTGCAGATGTGGAAACTATTGCCTTGCGGAATTTGAAGATAAGCTTGTTGCAGAACTCATTGTTGGGGATACGGATTCCCACGGTACCATCCTCTGCAACAACATTCTTTGCAAGCCCGGTTGCCCCTGGATAAATGATTGTCATGGGCTTGTCATTAACCTCAACCAGCTGCACAGCAATCTCCGGTATCTCCTTCACATACTTGCCCACCATATCCAGATCAGCAACCAGCGTAATGAGGCTCTTGCTGTCTGAACGCTGCTTTATCCTGAATATTTTTTCAACCGCCGCCTCATTTGTGGCATCACAGCCAAGTCCCCAAATGGTATCTGTCGGATAAAGGATAACTCCACCCTCTTTCAAAACTTTAATTGCTGCATCTATTTGCTCTTTCATACTGCTGAACTGTTAAGGTATTTGGTACAAAGATAATAATTCTTTAAATCATGAAATAAACTCCGGCTACAGCCGCTACGGCTGCGGTTTCTGTGCGGAGACGGGAATCCCCAAGGGTAAGCGGCAGGTAGCCGGCTGCAATTGCAGCATCTGCTTCTGCCGGGGAGAAATCACCCTCCGGCCCTATAAGGACAGTAATTGTAGGGAGAGGATGCCGTGAGGCAACAGCATGTGCCGCCATCTCTTTTGCCATTGCTACTGCGGCTGCCAAGGTAACCTTTTCCCGCTCTCCGCAATATGCTATGAGTTTCACGCCATGAGCATCCGCTTTCAGGAACTCCTTTACCGTTACCGGCTCCTTCAACTGCGGTACAGCCCCCTTAAGTGATTGCTTGGCCGCCGAGACAAGAATTTTCTCAAGGCGCTCTGGTTTTATTATACGGCGTTCCGAGTGCTCTCCAATTACAGGCACTATTACATCTACCCCCATCTCAGTAGCTTTCTCCAGGAACCACTCGTAGCGGTCTATGTTTTTTGTGGGGCACACAGCCATTGTCAGATGGTAATTATGGGCGCCGAACCTCTCCTGCACGTCCTCTATTGTACAGACAACCTTTTTCCCGCATTCAATGATCCTGCAGCTGTAAAGGGAGCCGCATCCGTCAACTACATTTATAGTGTCACCTGCCTGGTGCCTGAGAACCTTTGAGCAGTGCCTGCTCTCCTCTTCTGTAAGAGTGCACAATCCGTTTGCTATATCTGTTGAATAAAACAGTTCCATATCAGACATTTATTTCCAAGTGTGGAGACGACCGCAGGGCTCATTGCCCCATATAGGTTCCAACTTGGCGATTTATTGCAAATATATCAACAAAACGTGTTATTTTTGTATAAAATTGGAAAAACTATTTACAGCAATGACACAGATAAAATCACAACGTTACGTAGCACTTGATGTGCTCAGAGGTATGACCGTTGCAGGTATGATACTTGTCAACAACCCAGGATCATGGGGACACATTTTTCCACCATTGGCTCACGCCAAATGGGCCGGATGCACTCCTACAGACCTTGTCTTCCCATTTTTCCTTTTTGTAGTTGGTGCAGCAATGGCTTTCTCATTTGCAAAATATAATGAGGGATTGAGCGGAGCAAGCGTAAAGAAACTTGTAAAGAGGGGTATCCTCATTTTCCTTGTAGGATTCGGCCTCAACTGGTTCCCTTTCTATCCTACCTCCCCAAATCCCGACCTTTCAGTTTGGGAAAATTTCATTTACCGTCTCGAGCACGTGCGCATCATAGGAGTATTGCAGAGGATTGCAATGTGCTATATACTTGGCGGTTTTATAGCCCTATGGCTGCAGAAGAGCAAAAAGATAATTCCGGCAATGGCAATTCTTATGGGATTGCACTGGCTTATCCTTTGGCTCATAGGAGACTCTTCTGCGGAGATGGTGAACGGCGCAGCAGGCGCTTTCTCACTTGCAGGACAGAATGCAGACAAGATAGACCTTGCCGTTTTTGGAGTTGACCACATCTACAAAGGATTCGGTATCCCGTTTGACCCTGAGGGGTTGCTCGGTGCATTGTCGGGAGCATGTACTGTCCTTTTGGGATTTATTGTCGGGAAAAAGATCCAGCAGACTCCCGACAAAATTACAGTGGTTGCACAACTGTATACCATTGGCCTTTGCTGCATTGGAGCAGGTCTTGTATGGAGCATCTGCTACCCTATCATCAAGGCATTGTGGACCGGTTCATACGTACTGTATGCAGGCGGTTGGAGCATTGTGATGCTGGCATTCTTCATCTATCTGATTGACGTTAAAGGCAAAGAGAAGGCCTTCACACCATTCAAGGCATTGGGTATGAACCCGCTGTTCGCGTTTGTAATGGCCGGATTGTTTGCAAAGGTTCTTGGACAGATAATAAAATGGAAAGGGGTTGTGATGTTGGCGGACGGCACAATGAAGGAGAGGAGCTGGAGTGTGCTCAGCTGGTTCTACAACAATGTGTGTGTGGCTATTGTAGGCGAGAACAATAATCTGTCTTCACTTATTTTTGCCCTTGTTTACGTTGCCGTATTTACCGCAATGGCAATGTACCTTTACAAGAAAAAGATTGTAATAAAACTTTAACCTTTTTATTTTGGGAGAGTCCAATTATGGCCTATATAGGATTGATATCGGATACCCACGGCGTATTTGATGACAAGCTCAAGAAGTTCCTGGAACCGGTAGACGAGATATGGCATGCAGGGGATTTCGGGAACATTGAAACCGCAGATGCCATTGCCGCATTCAAGCCGCTGAGGGGTGTCTACGGCAATTGTGACGACCAAACTGTAAGGCATGCCCATCCGTATGTACAGTTTTTTGAAATGGAGGGGATGAGGATACTGATGATGCATATAGGGGGATATCCGGGCAGATATGATTTCAAGGCATTCCAACTGATAAATGCACATATGCCCAACATATTCGTCTGCGGCCACTCCCATATACTCAAGGTTATTAACGACACCAAATATAATGTACTCACCATCAATCCGGGAGCTGCGGGAATCCAAGGGTTCCACAATGTAAGGACAGCCCTCAGGTTCAGGATTGAAAACGGCACCATAAAGGATATGGAAGTTGGTGAGTGGGAAAGAAAACTATAACACAACTTATTTTTATATGAAAAAACTACTGTTAGCAATTGCGCTTATTGCCTGCAGCGTTGCTTACGCCCAGCAGACACCGGTTACCAAAGCCAATTACGAGCTTGCGGAGAGATTCTCTGCAAAAAAAGTGGGCCAAATGGTTTTCTCTACAGATGTAAGGCCTAACTGGTTCAAGAATTCAGACAAGTTCTGGTATACCTATAAAACTACCAAAGGGACCGAGTACTACATTGTAGACCCCGTTGCCGGAACAAAGAAAAAGGCATGGGATATGGGCAAACTTGCCGCTGAGATCTCTGCCATCACAAAAGATCCGTTTGATGCCCAGCACCTTCCGTTACAGAAAATTGAGCTTACAGATGATGATAAAGCCTTCACCTTTGAGGTAAGGACATCTTTAATGGTTCCTAAGAAAGAAAAACCGGGTGAGAAGAAAAAACCTGGCAAACCACAGAAGGAGAACAAGGTGTTCCGTTTCAAATGGGATATTGCCCAGGGCAAGCTTACCGACATCACAGAGGAGGAGAAGGAGAAGGATTACCCAAGATGGGCAAATGTTTCTCCCGACGGGAAATACGCAATTTTCGGAAAGAACTACAATTTGTGGTATATGGATATGGAGAACCTGAAGAAGGCAATGGAGAACGAGAAGGACTCTACAATTGTTGAACACCGCCTTACAACCGACGGTACCAAAGAGTTCCCTTATGCCGGCAGAGGTATGTATGGCGGAAACCACGAGGAGGATACCACCAAACGTACCGGAGCCTATGTTGCATGGTCTCCGGACTCAAGGCATTTTGCCCTTACCAGAAGTGACATGAGCAACATTAAGGAACTTTGGGTTATTGATGTACTTGCAAACCCACGCCCCAAATTGGAGGGTTACAAATACCAGATGCCGGGGGAACCTGGCCCTAAAGCATACCTTTATCTTTTTGACTTTGAAAACAAGACCTCAAAAACTATAGATATTGCCGCTTTCAAAGACCAGTCTGTAAGCATTGAGAGGGCACCAGTGACTGTCAAGGAGAGAACTTATGAGAAATATGTCCCTTCTTGCTGGATGGGCGACAACAGCAAATTCTACTTTACCCGCCAGAGCCGCGACCAGAAAAGGGTTGACCTCTGCTCAGTAGACGTTGCTACAGGAGAGTGCAAGACTATCCTTCACGAGGAGCTTAACACATACGTTGAAACAAGAGATTTCAAATTCTTCAACAATGACACTGAATTTGTCCACTGGTCTGAGAGAGACGGATGGGCCCATCTGTACCTGTATGGTGCAGACGGCACCCTTAAAAACCAGATAACAAAAGGGGAATTCCACGTTGAAAATGTCGTAGGCATTGACCAGGCCAAGAGAGTTGTATACTTTACTGCATGCGGAAGGGAGAAAGGAATCAACCCATACTATATGTATTTATATAGTGCAAACCTTGACGGCAGCAATGTAAAACTGCTCAACAAGGGTGATTTTGACAACAGCGTGAACATGAGTGATGACAACAAGTACTTTGTAAACAACTACTCAAGAGTTGACTGTACCCCCAAGACTGCCCTTTATGACCAGACTGGACGCAAAATCATGGACCTTGAGGAGGCTGATCTCAGCCAGCTGTTCGCCCGCGGATACAAATTCCCTGAGATATTCACAGTGAAGGCAGGCGACGGCATTACCGATCTTTACGGCGTAATGTACAAGCCGTTTGATTTTGACTCCACAAAACTTTACCCTATCATTGAGTATGTTTATCCAGGCCCTCAGACAGAGGCAAACAACTCTTCATGGAGCAGAAGCATGGACAGGGTAGACCGCCTTGCACAGCTTGGATTCATCGTTGTAACAGTAGGTAACAGGGGAGGACACCCTAACCGTTCAAAATGGTACCACAACTTCGGTTACGGCAACCTTAGGGATTACGGCTTGGAAGACAAGAAAGTTGCAGTACAGCAGTTGGCTGCAAGATATCCGTTCATCAACGGCAAGAAAGTGGGTATCCACGGCCATTCAGGTGGAGGATTCATGTCTACCGCAGCTATCCTCAAATACCCTGACTTCTTCACTGCTGCCGTTTCATGTGCCGGAAACCACGACAACAGCATCTACAACCGCTGGTGGAGTGAGCAGCACCACGGAGTTCTTGAGGAGGTATCGGAGAAAGGTGACACTACTTTCAAATACAGCATCAATACCAACCAGCAGCTGGCAAGGAACCTTAAAGGCAACCTTCTTCTTGTACACGGAGACATTGACAACAATGTACACCCAGGCAACACAATGAGGGTAGTTGATGCCCTTATCAAAGCCAACAAGCGTTTCCAGATGCTCATCCTTCCAGGACAGCGCCACGGATTCGGCAATATGACCGAATATTTCTTCTGGAGAATGGCAGACCACTTCTGTGAGTATCTGATTGGAGATTCAGAAAAAGAGGAGATTGACATTAAACAAATGAACAACAACTAGTTATATACATTTTTGAACCATAAAAAGGGGGTACCGGAACTGGCGCCCCCTTTTTATTTCTTCACAAAAGCCAGTTATAGTGTATCTATAATCATTTGAATGTGTGACACTTACGAAGCTATGCCAAATTTGGTATATTAAAAAAAATAATTACCTTTGCGGCCGTTTAAATCTAAATCTAAAAAATAACAGTTATGAAATTATTTAGAAAAGCGGTTCTTACTGCAGCAGCTGTACTTTCAGTACTTAGCGCAAACGCAGAAGGATACCAGATCAACTCTCAGAGTGCAAGACAGTGGGGTATGGCACACACAGGTACCGCCCTTAAACTTGGCGCAGAGAGCATGTTGTTCAACCCGGCAGGTATGGTTTACATGAACTCAAAATTTGACGTTTCATTGGGTACCATCCTTATCAAATCAAAAGTTGACTTTGAGCAGCCAAACTACAAACACGAGACTGACAATCCACTGAGCACACCTATTTTTGGTCACTTCGCTTACAAACCTTGCGAGAAACTTGCACTTGGTATCAACATTACCAACCCTGCAGGCAACTCAATGGTATGGGGAGACAACTGGACAGGTGCAACCCACATTCAGGAGGTTTCTTTGAAAGCATTCAACATCCAGCCTACAGTTTCTTATAAGATCAGTGACGCTATCAGCGTTGGTGCAGGCCTTATGATTGACTTCGGTTCATTCTCACAGGAGAAAGGCCTTGTTGCAGCAAATTCATTTGCTCCACTTGGCACACTTGCAGGCCAGCTTGCACAGATGAACCCTGCATTCAGCAGCCTTGGCGCACTTCCAGGAATGATCAACTCTTTCAGCAACCAGGTTCCTGTTGGAATTGAGCTTGAGGGTTCTTCAAAAGTTGCCCTAGGATTCAACGTTGGTGTATTGTTCAATGTATCTCCTAAAGTAACCATCGGTGCAACATACCGTTCAAAAGTAAAATTGTCTGTTGAGGAGGGTGAGGCAGAGCTGGATTATGTAAACGACAACGCTGAGGCTGTTGTAGGTGCAATCAAAGGCTTTGACGTGACTCCTCTACAGGGTATGCTTCCTCAGGAGACCCTTGCAACCATCAAAGGTACCCAGACACAACTTGCAACAATGGGCTTGTTGGATGGTGCAAAATTTGAGGCTTCTATGCCTATCCCAGCTATCTTCAGCGTAGGTATCGCATACCAGCCAAACGCAGCATGGACACTTACAGGTGAGGCCCAGATTACAGGATGGAGCGCTTATGACAAGCTTGACATCACTTTCAAAACTGCTGCAGGCGAGATGGTACAGTCATCTGTGAAAGATTACGAGAACACTGTGGCAGTAAGACTTGGTGCCGAGTATGTTGTTTCAGACTTCTGGACAGTAAGGGCAGGTGCATACATGGATACCCCTCCAGTACAGATGGACAACTACAACCCTGAGACTCCAAGTGCAAACTCATACGGTGTAACTGCAGGTGCAACCCTTAATCCGCTTGAGAACTTGGCAATCGACCTTTCAGTTGGATACTTGAGAGGCGAGAAAACTACAGGATCTTACCAGAACGGCACATTCGTGGCAGACTACACCAAGAGTGCAATCATGCCTGGTATCGCAGTAAGATTCCAGTTCTAAGATAGACACAACCTATTAAAAAAACTTACTACAAAGAAGAGCCTGCAGCGGGGCAACCTGCTTGCAGGCTTTTCCTTTTTTTGTATAAAACTGTCTTTTTGAATATCTTTGCATTTATCACCATTATCCCGACAAACAATTCAACAAGATATGAAGAAACTATTTTCAATTTTGGCAACTGCAGCACTTTGCGTGGCAGTTTGCGCATGTGCCCAGAACCAGCAGCAGGCTGAGGCACAGACTCCGGAGAACACCACTCCTAGCAACCTTATAGGTACATTCCCCGGCGAGGAGAACATGAACTATGCAACAGACATCCTTACAGGCGCACAGCAGCTTGAGGAGTACCTTCCGCTTGTAGAGGGCAAAAGGGTATGTATCCTTTCAAACCAGTCCGGTATGGCATCAGCTACTGCACATGTTCTTGACACACTCCTTGCGCACAATGTAAAAGTTACATGCATCATGTCTCCTGAGCACGGCTTCAGAGGCGATGCTGATGCAGGCGAGCATGTATCAAGTTCTACAGACCCTAAAACAGGAATTCCAATCCGCTCATTGTATGAGGGCAAATCGGGCAAACCTGCAAAAGAGGTAATGGACGAGTTTGACGTATTGGTATTCGACCTTCAGGATGTAGGTGTACGTTTCTACACATACTATGTAACAATGGTAAAAATGATGGCTGCCTGCGCTATGGAAGGCAAGGAGTTCATCGTATTGGACCGCCCTAACCCTATCGGATTCTATGTGGATGGTCCTATCCTCAACATGGAGAAATACAAATCGGGAGTAGGAAGCCTTCCGATCCCTGTTGTACACGGCATGACCCTTGGAGAGATTGCATACATGGCAAACGAAAGCGACTGGCTGCAGCACGGCCACAAGGATGCTGCAGGCAAGAAAGTTGACCTTAAAGTTGTAAAATGCAAGAACTACACCCACGCAAAACTTTACAGATTGCCTAT
>JAEIGA010005038.1_pt1 | contig 20287 bp, 16 predicted proteins | sample 9270691 | NCBI WGS metagenome assembly JAEIGA01 (sample SAMN17057246, study PRJNA624740) | gut metagenome | biome: biome; isolation source: fecal sample | host: Bos grunniens | place: China: Xizang | collected 2019 | reverse complement strand
TGGAAGCATTGAGGGAAGCGGCACCACGGATACGGATTGTAGATCCTGAACCTGGACCACCGTCACCAGGAGTGATGAGCAGGCCTGGAACCTTACCCTTGAGCATGTCCTGAGTCGATACCACTGCACCACGGTTGAGCTCCTCGCTCTTGATTGCAGTGATCGAACCTGTCATGTCCTCTTTCTTTACAGTACCATAACCGATGACCACTACCTCATCAAGGAATGTTGTATCCTCAGAGAGAGTCACGATTGCAGGAATCTGTGAAGCCACGAAAGTCTGTGTTGCATAACCGATGCAGCTGATCTCTACAACGGCATTTGCACTAGAAACAGTAAGGACATAGTCGCCGTCGATACCGGAAGAAGCACCGTTTGCAGTGCCCTGCTCGATGACTGTAGCACCGATGACAGGTCCGATAGCATCAACAACTACACCCTTCACCTCGTATCCGCCCTGGGCGAATACAGACACACCCATAATGCATGAAAGCACGAAGGATGCGCAGAGTGTCATGATTCTATTCATAAGAATTTTGTTTGGTTAGTAGATTGTTTTATGATTGATTAATCTTTATTACAGATTATTTTGTCTTGATGAGTCTGATCGCGAACGCTCCTGCAACAAGGAAACCTGCAGCAACAAGGAACATTGCAAGCTGACTACCGCCTACAAAGCTCAGAATCACACCGCCGACTGCTGCTGCAACAATCTGTGGAAGACAGATTGTGCCGTTGAACAGGCCGAGATATGTTCCGATGTTGTCACCCTTGAGAGAGTTTGTAAGGAGAGTGAACGGAACTGCCAGCATCGCTGCCCAAGCGACTCCGATAAGAAGGAATGAAGCAAAGAGAGCATACTGGTCGTGGATGAAGAATACCGATCCGAAACCGACTGCACCGATAAGGAGACTGACTGCATAGGCGGTCTTGATCGACTTGAACTTAGGGATTACAAGAGCCCAGAGAACAGAACCTACAGCCTGTACGGCAAAGAGAATACCGGTCCAGTTTCCCGCTTCGTCAACGAGAACACCCTTGGCTGCTTCATCGGCCACGCCTTCAGTCACCCAGATTGTTTCATTGAGAGCACCTGTTGTGTATGTCCACATGAAAAGGAAAGCTGCCCAGCAGAAGAACTGAACCAATCCTACTGTCCAGAATGTTGACGGTGCATTCTTGAGAAGCTGGAACATACCAGGCTTTGGACCCTGCTCCTTCTTCTGGAGATCGATACCATGGAACTCTGCATATTCCTTTGGAGGCATCTCCTTTACCTTCCATGTCGTATAGAGAACGCAGAGGATGAGGACAGCTGCACCAATGTAGAAAGACATCTTGACTACCGGTGAAATACCGTCTCCTTCATTTGACATGAAGAGTGCAAGTCCGAAAGGAAGCACATATCCTACGATGCTACCTGCATTGCAGAGGAAACTCTGGATAGAATATGCTTTGGCCTTCTGCTCCTCATTCACCATATCGCCTACAAGCATCTTGAAAGGCTGCATGGCCATGTTGATGGACGTATCAAGGAACATCAGCATGATAAGTCCGAAAATCATCGCTCCGCCGACAGCGAAACCAAAGCTTCCTGAGTTAGGAAGAAGACACATCACGGCGATTGCAATAAGGGAACCAAGGAAGAGATACGGAATACGACGACCAAAACGTGTCCATGTTCTGTCGCTGTACTTTCCGACAATCGGCTGGACGATCATTCCCATGAGAGGCGGGAGAATCCAGAAAAAGCTCAAATCGTGTGGGTCTGCACCCAGCGTTGTGAAGATTCGGCTGATATTGGCACTCTGAAGCGAATAAGCGATCTGTACTCCGAAGAAACCGAAGCTCAGATTCCAAAGCTGCCAAAAGGTCAGATTTCGTTTTTGCATTGTTTTATATTTTGGTTATTCTGTATCAGTGCATATAAGTCTGCGAATGTAACTATTATATATAATAGAATGAATTTCTTGTGACGAATTGTGAGAAGAATCTGACGAAATGTCGGATTTTTGAGATGAAATTGCTACCTTCGGCATCAAAATATAAATCAATGGCCTCGTTTTCCAACATAAAGCCAATGTGGATCATCCACTCTTTCGCTCTCCTTCATGCAGTTGTAGCTTTAAGCTGCCGCATAGCAGGTATTGAGGACGAGCTGCTGCTGACGATACTGACCATGGCCATGGCCCTGCTGGTGTGCTTCAGAAAGAACCTGAGCATTGAGTTTACAGCTTCGGTAATCATCATAGTCAACATTATAGGATACCTGTTGGGAACCGTAGGTGCCGAACTGCTGAACAAGATCATCAGTCAGCCATACACAGTACATGCCGTGTCAACTGCAATCACTACTGAAATCCTCGGATGGTGTGTGGTAGGAACATCGAAACTTTTCCCAAAGCAGCAGTCAACGTCCGGCAGCAGGCTATCCTCATCATCGTTGAAATGGATTCTGCTGGCTGCAGCAGGAGTCTTTATTCTCCGACTGGGAATCATCTTCCTCCATTCCCAGGAACCGTTTGGAACGGAAAAACTTTATACAATGATGTCAAAAGTGCTGTCAAACTCACTTGGAATGATAGTACTTATCTGTCTTAATATTCTGTATATCAGAAGACTGCGCAAAAGATACAAAAGCAGTACACGCTTGAAAAAAGTTCTCTCAATAAGCTGCTTCATGGTCGCATGCGCCCTTCTTGAAACCATCATTTCCGGCTCAGGCATACCATTTACGATCAGTGGAGGATTCTTCAAGGATTTCCCTCTTCTTTTCCTTATATCCTTACTGGCACAGATCACGGTTTACTGCCTTATATACATTGTAAACTATGCAGTTTCGGCAAAGACCGAAATGAACAGAGCCAGAGAAAAGGCCAATATGGCTCAATACCGATACATGAAGCTCAAAGGCCAGGTAAATCCTCACTTCCTGTTCAACTCCCTGAACATTCTGGACTGTCTGGTGTGCGAAGAGAAGTCCGAACAGGCCAGTACCTACATCCACAAACTGGCAGGAATATACCGCTATATGATCAAAAGCGAAGACGAAGACATAGTACCGCTCCGAGATGAGATTAATTTTGTAAAACAGTATATAGATCTGTTGAAACTGAGATTTCCTGACGGGTTCGAAGTGCAGATGGATGTTCCGGAAGAGAATATGTCCAGATACGTACTTCCCTGCTCCGTCCAGCTTCTGATTGAAAATGCGACCAAACACAATGCGGTCACATCGGAAAACCCTCTGAAAATACAGGTTGGAGTTGAGGGCGACAGACTTAAGATCAGCAACAATATGATTCCGAAAGTCACTCGGGTAGAATCTACAGGTCTTGGTCAGAAATATATAAGACAACAGTATATGGACCTGTCAGGCAAGACAATTGAAATAGAAAACGACGGTAAAAACTATAGTGTAACCCTACCTTTATTATAATACAAGATGAACGTACTTATAGTTGAAGACGAGATCATGGCTCAGAGAAGTCTAACCAGACTTCTTGCACAGAATTTCCCTGAAATGAAAGTCGTAGGCACGACTTCATCCGTAAAGAGCACTGTAGCATGGCTGAATGACCCGGCAAACAACGCAGATGTCATCTTCATGGATGTGGAGCTGGCCGATGGTGTATGCTTTGAAATATTCAGGCAGATAGACATCCAGGCAAAGGTCATAATGACAACGGCATATGACAGCTATGCTCTGAAGGCATTCGAAGCAGGAAGCATCGACTACCTGCTCAAGCCTGTCGATGCAGATGCATTGAAGAGAGCTGTATCCAGAGTGCGTGCAAGCGGCGGACACCTGGACATGGAGGCTCTGATGAAACTGATGGAAAGCAAGAATACGCCCAAGAAGGAGTATAAGGAACGCTATATCATCAGGATCAACGACCGTATAGTGCCTCTGAAGGTATCAGAGATAGCATACGTCTACTCGGAAGAGAAGAACAACTATCTTGTGACATTTGACGAGCAGCGATACATCATCGATTCATCTCTTGACGTAATCAACGAAGACCTGAATCCGGAAAACTTCTTCCGTGTCTCACGCAGCTGCATCGTATCAATGAAAGCCATCAAAAGCATCATAAAGCAGACAGGAAGGCTGCGCATCATAGCTTCACCTGAGTCATCATTCGAGATGACAGTAAGCCGATCCCGCGTAGATGACTTCCTGGAATGGCTTGAAAAATAACCGACCTGCTGAAAAATCAAGCCCCGGCCACAAATTCGAGTATTTTTGTGGCCGGGGCTATGTTATATACAGACAACTGCTATCTGCGACCGCTCGCCGCGATCATATCAGTGAGAGTTGCATTGAACTCTGCAGCATCAGCAAGCTGCTCGACTGTCAGATGCATTCTGTAGCGCCAGTAGTGGCGTGAGTTCGCCGGAACATTGATTCGCTCCTCGTTAGGATTGAGGCGACGGAGCGCGCCGTCCATCGAGAGCCAGTCCTGAAGCGGCAGGATGGTCAGCATTGCTGGAGACCAGAGATGCTGATCAAGAATCTGACGGCAGATCCAAGGCTCGCAGAAGTAAGGTGCCTCTCCCTGATTGCCGAGAATCATCTGCCAGAACTGGTCTGTAACCTGCTTATCTTCCTCCCACCATGCACGGATAGGATTCATGTCATGAGTAGAAGTTGTGCAGACTGAGAGGTAAGGATAGTTTGCAGGATGTGCAAATGTCTCCTCAACAGACTTAGGCATACGCTGGATCTCAAGAGAAAGGATTCTGAGATCTGTCATCACCTGAGGCACTGTTGCCGGAATCATTCCAAGATCCTCACCACAGGCGAGCATTCCTGTCGAATCAAGAAGAGCCGGAAGTTTCTGCATGGCCTTCTCCTTCCAGAACTCATTATTACGGCGGTAGAAGAAATCATCATACATGCGGTCGAATGCTGCTCGACGATAAGCGTCAAGCCATCCGTATGAGTTCGTATCCTTGGCACCGATCTTCAAGTGGTAATGGCCGGTCTTGCGTGGATCCTCCATGAAGAGGTCGAAGTTCTTCACATCAAATCCCTGATCCTGAAGCTCGTTTGCAGGATAAGGAAGTGACGGATTGAAGTAACCGTTCAGACCGCTCTTTGTCCAGACAGGAATTTCCCAGATACGGAAGAATCCGAGAATATGGTCGATACGGAACACATCGAAGTACTCTGCCATCTTTGCGAAACGGGCCTTCCACCATGCGAATCCGTCCTCTGCCATCTTCTCCCAGTTGTATGTAGGGAAGCCCCAGTTCTGTCCGTCTGCAGAGAATGCATCAGGTGGTGCTCCCGCCTGTGAATCCATATGGAAGAGCTCCGGATGGATCCATGCATCTACGCTGGTGCGGCTGATACCGATAGGAAGGTCACCCTTGAACACGACACCCTTGGAGTGAGCATACTTGCAGACCTCAGTCATCTGAAGATCAAGGTGATACTGTACGAAACACCAGAAATCCACATCTGCCTTGTGCTCCTTGCAGTATGCCTCTACCTTCTTTTCATCATACTTTGCATATCCATGCCACTGTGAGAAATCCGGTGTGCCGAACTCATCACGAAGCACACAGAATGCAGCATATGGAAGAAGCCAGCCGGCATTCTTCTCCACGAATGACTTGTATGCCTTGGTTGCTGAAAGTTTCTTGAAAGTCTTTGCAAAAGCCTTGTGCAGATAGTCGAGCTTTGCGTTGTTCACACGCTCGTAGTCGATCTGCTCGAGAGCATTGAGCTCTGCCTGAAGGGTCTTGTACTCCTCGTCTTCCTCAACTCCTACAGCCGGAAGATTAAGGAACTGTGGATGAAGGGCAAATGTCGAGTTTGGATTATATGGATACGAATCCTCCCAAGTATGGAGCATTGTGGTATCGTTGATAGGAAGGAGCTGAAGCACACTCTGGCCTGTAGCTGCCGCCCAGTCAACCATCTTCTTGAGGTCGTAAAACTCACCCACGCCGAAGTCATCCTCGGTGCGGAGGGAGAACACTGGGATAGCAGTACCGGCACCCTTCCAGTTACGTCCGCTGAATGCCACCTTGAGATCTGCCTCAACAACGAGTTCGTCAGCCTCAGGGGCAACTGCGAGCCATCTGTTTTCACCATCCTCCCATGCAAGCGGAGCGAGTGTCTCCTTGTCTGCAATGAGAAGCTTGTATGAGAACGGCTCTGCAACATTGAGTGCGAGCGACCAATATGGGAACTGAGCACCATCGAAAGGAACCACCTTGGTCCAGTTCTTCAATGTCTTTCCGCTGCCGGCAAGAGCAAGCACCTCGTTTGGACGGATTGCAGGGGCTGCAACCTTGAGGATGACATTTGCTCCCTTAGGTGCCTTCTTGCTCTTTGAAGCAGGACGACCGAAAATAGCATGTGTAAATGCTGATGAATAGAACGGAGCGTCCTCTGGACGGTCATTCCACTTATCGTGCAATGTGATAACCTTTGGTTCCACTCCTTCCGGAAGCACCAGTGAATGCTTCTTCCACTCAGAGCGCACTGTGCGGCCGCCGCATACGACCTCATAGCTGTATTCCTCTGCATTGGCAAGGTTGAAACGAGAAACCTCGCCCTCCCAAAGTCCGTCTGCCACATAAGTCAGAGGATATCGCTTGTCACCAAGACAAAGGACGATCTCCTCGCCCCAGTTTGTCCAGTATTCAATGCTGACTAATAACTTCATACTTTGAATGTATTTTAAATATTTATGTTTTTGTTTCTGTCACTTCTTTGAAGGTCACATAGAAGTATGAATTTTCTACGTTACCCTTTCCCTAAATCCCTTCCCTCGGGGAAGGGACTTACCATCACTTCGTTCAAAGTAATGTATTTTAAATATTTATGTTTTGTGTTTCCTACATTACCTAATCTATCGACTGCTTCATCTTTTTCCAGTTCAGGATCGGGAGGACGAACGAAATTATTGCCGCAGCCACCCAGAACCACGATACCGGACCGAAATCATATATCTTGTCCGCCACATTTCCAGCTGCATCCATCACTTCTGCTGAATTGTACTGGATCATATATCCGCTGGTGATATCCTGAAGTCCTGAAGCTATATAACTTGATATGCCCACAACTCCCAAAGCCGCACCCGTAGCCTTCCTCGGAACTATATCTACAGCCATCAATCCCGCTACCACACAATACAACACACCCATTGAAAAGCCGAACAAAGATACATAAAAGATATTAACCGCGAAGCCTCCTCCTGCAAACAGGAATAAAGCCAGAGACATTGTAGACAATACTCCTGAAATGAAAGCCGGCTTCACTCTGTCGCCTTTAAACACCTTGTCTGAAAGCCACCCGGCGAGCAGTGTTCCCATAATGCTGAAAGGAACAGCATAAGCCAGAACCTGTGTCGCCTGAGACAATGTCAGCCCCCTCGCCTCCTGCAGGAACAGAACTCCCCAACTGTCTACCGCATCTTTTGTTATATATAAGAATGCGCTTGAAAAGGCAATCACCCACACTCCAGGATGCCTGAGGACCATCTTCTGAAGTTCTTTGGTAGGCTTTTTATCCGCTTTGGTCAGAGTCTCTCCGGAAAGCTGCTGAATAGAAGGAAGTCCCTTGCTCTCTGGAGTGTCTGACACAAGGATCAGGATCAATGTCGCACCGATAACGCCAGCCAAAGCAGCCACGATGAAACCATACTGCCATCCCAGGAAGCCTATTGCACCTAAAAGTATGTATGAAAAGAATTTACCTATTGCAGGACTGGTGCTGAACAAGCTGTAGTATGAACCTCTCTGCGAAAGCGGAAACCACCTGGAAAGACTTATCACACCAGGAGCAGATCCCATGGACTGAACCAGACCATTCATTCCCCATAGGATAGCAAATGCAAGGAAGATCACCAGGGTCGGCAACATATTATTAAAGAGACCGAAAACCGCCATCAAGAGATTAACGACAGCTGAGATGAACAATCCTGTCGCCATGAAACGACGTATGTTGCAATAATCCGCGATGAAACCGTTCAGGAACTTTCCCACAGCATATACGAACAGGAAGGCAGCTCCAACAAGGCCGAGCTCTCCTTCAGTCAAAACTCCTTCCTCGATCAGCGGCTTCTTGAAGATGCTTATGCTCATCCTACACACATAGTATAAACTATACGCAATGGTAACTCCCCAGAACGTCTTGTTTCTGAGAGTCTTATATGTTGACGCAACCTTATCTTCAGGAACTTTACCTGTAGAGGGCTTGCTTATTCTATAGAATGAAAACAGGCTCATACCACACTGCTCTGTTATACTCTTCCAAGCTCGTTATTGAGCATTGTACGCATCTTGTTCAATGAAGTTATCTCCGTCAGAAGAGCAAGCTGCTCCTCCGGTGAAGCTGTTTCAAGTTCTTTGGTCTTGGCCTTTAGAAGCAGCTCCAGACGGCGTCCCTGATAGGCCAGGAGCGATTTCGGCACATACTGCACCAGTCGCGTCGAAGCAGCCGTGAGCGACTGCTCATAGTTCTTAACCGTGATCTGGTATTTCTCTATAAGGAGTTCTTTTGCAACGGATGCAACATTCTCATCCATACTGTTGAGCAGGCGCTGTCCTATCTGTTGCTGCGTAAGGCCCTCATCATACATCTCGAAGTAAAGATCATAGACCTTTGCATAGAGTGAATTTGCAAACACCGTGTCATCAGCAGCAAGGCTTCCGTCGATAAATTCGGCAACATTCACGACCTCGCCCTCGACATAATATTTGGAATCCCTGTCAAACTCAAGGTCTGTACACCCCTCTTCCAGAATGAATCCAAGCAGCTCCTTCTCGCATGGTTCCAGATACGGCTCCTCAAATACAGATGAGGTGACAGGTTCATCCATAAAGCCTGGAGGCGGCACATTGTCATATTCATCTGCCGGATAATAATCCTCCGGTATAGGAGGCACAAAGGTCTGGGCCTGTGACGCAGCCTCAGCCCTGTCACGCTGCTTCTTCTCCTCCAGCAGCACCTTGGACCTTGTCTTGGCAATGCGGTCTGCCAGAATCTGTTCGTCCATTTCAAACCTATCGGCAGTCGCACGCACATACACGGCACGTACAACAGCATCAGGCATCAATGCGATTGTATCAGCGATGTCATTGATGAGATTAGCCCTCTTGAGCGGGTCATTTCCTGCCTCGCCCAAAAGAAGATCTGTCTTGAAATTGATGAAGTCCTGCTCGTTGCGGGCAATGTGATCGAGCACCTGGTCCAGCGTATGCCTGCGCGCAAAATCGTCCGGATCCTGTCCATCAGGCAGAAGCACCACCTTGACATTCATACCCTCCTTGAGAACGAGGTCTATACCTCTGAGGGCAGCTTTGATTCCGGCTCCGTCACCGTCATAGATGATGGTGACATTGTTTGTAAACTTACGTATCAGCCTGATCTGGTCGACGGTGAGCGACGTTCCACTCGAAGCCACGACGTTGGTAATGCCGAGCTGATGCATTGAAAGCACATCAAGATATCCTTCCACAAGGATACATTTGTCCTGACGTGATATCTCATTTTTTGCGAAATATATTCCATAGAGCGAGCGACTCTTCACATAGATCTCAGTCTCCTTGGAATTGACATATTTCGGGATTGTCTTGTCTGTCTTGAGCGTACGGCCGCCGAATGCGATCATTCGTCCGCTCACAGAATGAATCGGGAAGATAACGCGGTCGTGGAATGTGTCCACCACCCTTCCGTCATCGTATTTCTTGCAAAGGCCTGTGTCAAGGAGATATTCCTCCTTATATCCCGCAGCTTTTGCAGCATTTGTGAAGGTAGACCTGTCGATCGGAGCCCAGCCAAGGCCATATTTGCGTATCGTGGCGTCCTCCAGGCCTCGGCTTCTGAAATACTGGTAACCGATGGTCTGTCCCTCCGGAGTCATGAGACTGTCCTGGAAGAACTTGCCGGCATACTCGGAAACCAGAGTCAGACTCTCATTGCGCTGCCTCTTTGCAATATCTTCAGCTGTCTCCTCCTTTTCAACAACCTCAACATTGTATTTTTTCGCCAGATATCTGAGTGCCTCGACATAGGTCATGCTCTCGTGCTCCATCACAAAGCCTACGGCAGTGCCGGACTTGCCGCAGCCGAAACATTTGTATATTCCTTTGGACGGAGACACCACGAAAGACGGAGTCTTCTCATTATGGAAAGGACAACAAGCCTTATAGGTGGCTCCTGCCCTCTTGAGGGTAACGAAGTCACCTACAACCTCCTCGACTTGAGCAAGGTCCAGAATTCTGTTGACTGTCTCCTGTGGAATCATCCCTTATTGCTCATCTACAGTGTCGTCCTCAAAGTAATACTGATTATGATTCTCCGGATCCTTATCCTTTTTAAGAACCGACCAGCCCTTATTGACTCCATAGAGAATAAAGGCAATGCCGGCTATGAGTCCCATTATGTCGTTGCCGATCAGCTCCTCCGAGAAGAACATCACGCCTCCGGCAAGAAGCAGAACCGGTATTACAAACGGCATATAGCCTTCTGCAGAAGCCTTGCTCATGCTGAAGAAATTCATTATCTGGGACATTCCGACTAAACACAGGATTCCTCCGATAATGTATCTGATCACAGCTGCCACCGGACCGGCAAATGTAAAAAGAAGCACTGAAATCAATATCCTGAAGAAAGATCCGGACGCAAGCTCCTGCATTGCGGGATATTTCATGCTTAAGATCAGCGGAACGATACCCAGCGCCATGATCCCGACAGAAACAGCCTGCACAACCAATGTCATGGCATTAGCCTTGGTTACGATCAGAGATACACCGAGCGCTATTGCAAACAGGGCCTTGATGCCTCCTGTCAGCTTAGACTCGCTTCTGAAATTTCTGCCGGTACTGAAAATTATCATATTCTGTTTTTTCGACAAAGGACGTGACTCAAATTTCCTTTGAATCACGTCCTCATGATTTTCCAAAGTGTCAATTAAAAGGGAAGATCTTCACCAAATCCATCCTGCGGGTATGGCTCTGCAGGATATCCCGGATCCTCAACGACTGGAGCTGGTGCCGGAGCAACCTGCGCTGGTGTTGTCGGCTCTATTTTCCATGCTCTGATATCGTTATACCAACGTCCGTTGTATTCGCGGGCACTGAGATTGAACGAGACCCTGACCTTGTCGCCCACCTGGTATTTGCCAAGTTCGCGGACCTTGTCCTCGCCCCATACATTCAGGCACACCTGCGACGGAAAATTTCCCTCCTGATACTCAAGTATAAACTCCTGCTTAGACCAGGCTCCTCTGGCTGAAGTACCTGACTGAACATTAAGTTTACGGACTATTCTGCCTTCGAGTTCCAAAGCCATGATTACTCCTCAGCCTTGATGATGTCAAGAACCTCCACCTCGAATACGAGAGTCGAGTTTGGCTCGATGTCGCGGCCTGCACCTCTCTCACCATAAGCGAGCTCGCTAGGGATGAAGAGTGTTGCCTTTCCACCCTTTGCAAGAAGACCGAGACCCTCTGTCCAACCCTTGATGACCTGGTTTGCAAAGAACTCTGTAGAGTCGTTTGCATCGAACTCAGTGCCATCGATGAGTGTACCCTTATAGTTTACGAGCACCTTGTCAGTAGGCTGAACCTTCTCGCCGTCACCCTCCTCGTGAAGGATGTACTGAAGGCCGCTCTCTGTCTGCTGAACACCTGCCTTTGAAGCGTTCTCAGCAAGGAACTTCTCTCCGACCTTCTTGTTGAAAGTCATCTTGTATGCTCTGCGGTCTGCAAGGAAACCGTTGAGAATGCTGTTCATGTCGTATGGGCTGACCTTGAACTTCTTAGCCCACTCCTCGTCAACACCATACTGATTTGCAGGGTTGCCGGCTGCCATTGCATCCTCGATACCTTTCTTGAGCTCATTCATGTTGATCTCAGACATTTCCTCGAAGAAACCGTTGCCCTTGAACATAAGGCCGTAGTTTACACCGAGAAGGTAGCTTACGCTGTCGATTGCGCTATCAGTAACCTCAAGAGCCTTCACCTCCTTGTCGTTTGCTGTGTCTACTCCGAGCTGACCATACTTTGTGGTCTTGTTTCCGCTGCATGACATTACAGCTGCGATAGCTGCTGCAACTGCCATAATTTTGATTGTCTTCATGTTTTCTTATTGTTTATTGTTAATTTTTTATTCGCAAAAAAGCATGCAAATATAATGTTTTTTTGGATTTGTCGGAAAAAATCACTTAACTTAGTATGTCAAAATGTTCAGACTATGAGTATCGATTCTGCTGTGCTTCATGCCAAACTGAAAGAATTTTTCGGCTTCGACTCATTCAAGGCCGATCAGGAACGCATTATCAGACATCTTGTTGACAAGAATAATGCCTTTGTGCTCATGCCGACAGGTGGCGGCAAATCTCTTTGCTACCAACTCCCTGCGCTTGTCATGGAAGGCACAGCCGTGGTGATTTCACCATTGATCGCCCTTATGAAGAATCAGGTGGACGCCATAAGAGGTTTCGTAGCAGGAAACGACGGCATAGCCCACTTCCTGAACTCATCACTGACCAAAGCACAGATTGCCGAAGTCCGTGGAGATCTTCTCTCCGGAGCAACCAAGCTGCTGTATGTGGCTCCTGAATCGCTCACAAAGGCAGAAAACGTAGCCATGCTGAAAGAGATCAAGATCTCTTTTTATGCTGTGGACGAAGCGCACTGTATTTCTGAATGGGGCCACGATTTCCGCCCTGAATACAGACGCATCCGCAATATAATCGAGGAAATCAGTCTGGCTCCGATCATAGCGCTGACAGCGACTGCAACCCCTAAAGTACAGAGCGACATCATCAAGAACCTCGGCATATCAGACGCCACAGTGTTCAAGTCTTCGTTCAACCGTCCTAATCTATATTATGAGATAAGGGATAAATCCGATCCTAAGAGGGATATCATCAAGTTCATCAAGCAGAATGCCGGCAAGTCAGGCATAATCTACTGCCTCAGCAGAAAGAAGGTGGAAGAGCTTGCTGAACTGTTGAACATCAACGGCATAAAGGCTGCGCCTTACCATGCCGGACTCGACGCCAAGACCCGCGCTGACAATCAGGACAGATTCCTCATGGAGGAAGTCAACGTCATCGTAGCCACGATAGCCTTTGGAATGGGAATCGACAAACCGGATGTGCGCTTTGTCATCCACTACGACATCCCTAAGAGTCTCGAAGGATACTATCAGGAGACCGGACGTGCCGGCCGAGACGGAAAAGAGGGCCAATGCCTTACATTCTACAGCTACAAAGACATACAGAAACTGGAGAAGTTCATGCAGGGCAAGCCGATCGCCGAGCAGGAGATCGGAAAGCAGTTGCTGATGGAAACCGTAGCATATGCCGAGTCTAACTCATGCCGCAGGAAACTGCTGCTGAGCTACTTCGGAGAGGACTACACTCAGGAGAACTGCGGAGCATGCGACAACTGTCTGCATCCGAAGAAACAGTTCGACGGACGCGAGGAGATGGCTATGGTGATCGAGCTTATCGAGTCTCTTCCAGAGCGCTTCAAGATGGAGCATCTGGCAAACATCCTCGCCGGAGAGTCAAACTCCATCATCAAGTCATACAAACACGACAAACTGGAGTTGTTCGGTGCCGGCAAAGATCACTCGATCCGTTTCTGGCATGCAGTCATCCATCAGGGCATGGTAATGCATTTCCTGTTCAAGGACATCGAGGCATACGGACTCATTTCTGTCACTGATGAGGGACGCGCCTTCTTTGAAAAGCCATTCGAGCTCATGCTGACAGAAGACAGGGAGTTTGCAGAAGGAGAAGACGATGACGACGACACACCTGCAGGCGGCGTGAGAGGCGGTGGCGGAGGAGACGAGACTCTTCTGGCCATGCTCAAAGACCTTCGTAGGGATGTGGCGCGCAAACGAGGACTTCAGCCATGGGTGATCTTCGGAGACCCGTCGTTGGAGGACATGTCCATCATGTATCCTATCACCGTCGACGAGCTCAAGAATTGCCAGGGAGTCGGCGAAGGAAAAGCCAGGAAATTCGGAAAGGAATTCCTTGAGCTTATCGCTAAATATGTCGAGGAGAACGAAATAGAGCGACCTGACGACTTCGTCATGAAGTCAACTGTGAACAAGTCGGTAAACAAGGTCTACATTATCCAGAGCGTGGACAGAAAATTCCCTTTGGAGGACATCGCAGACGCGAAAGGCATGGAGATGAGCGAACTGCTCAGCGAGATCGAGGCCATCGTATACTCCGGAACGAAGCTCAACATCGACTACTATCTTGAGCAGACTCTCGACGAAGATGTAATTGATGACATCTATGCATACTTCCACGATGATGCGCAGTCCGACTCTCTTGCTGAAGCAATGGAAGAGCTTGGCAGCGACTACGACGAAGAGGAAGTCCGTCTGGTCCGCATCAAATTCCTCTGCGAGGTAGCGAATTAGCTAGATTTCCAGCCAGCGGATGTCGGAGTCGCGTTTCCAGTAGGAGAGCTGACGTTTGGCGTAGTGGCGGGTGTTGCGTTGAATCAGCTCAACCGCTCTCTCAAGAGATGTCACGGGGCCGTCGCCAGGAGTTGTCGGAGTCCATCCTTCGGTAGAAACCTTGCCGTCCAGATAATCGAACCAGTCGAAGATTTCCTTGTAGCCGACAGTCTGCAGGGCGGCCAGATCGCGATATTGGATGAGCGATCTCACCTCATCGACAAGACCTTCGTCTATCATCTGAATAACACGGCGGTTGATGCGGTCATACAGCACCTCACGCGGACGTGTCAGGCCTATCTTCTCAATTTCAAAATCACGTTTCTTAAGCTGATTGGTCTTGAATGACGAAAACGGTCTTCCGGTCATGATGCACACCTCAAGGGCACGCACCACGCGCTGCCCGTTGGCAATATCAATTGACGCATAACTCTCAAGGTCAAGTTTCTGGAGGTCTACACGCAAAGACTCCACACCCTCTTCACGCAGACGGGTCATAAGCTCGTCGCGAAGCTGAAGATCTGCTGACGGAAAATCATCCAGGCCATTGACCAGGGCATCCACATAGAAGCCGGAGCCGCCAGCCATAACCAGAGTCTCGTGTCCTTCATCAAAGAGGCGGTTTATAAGTTCCAGAGCTTCAAGCTCATATTTCCCGGCTGTATAAAGCTGCTCTACCGAATGAGAATGAATAAAATAATGCTGAACAGCGGAAAGCTGTTCAGCAGAAGGCACAGCTGTGCCAATTGTCATTTCCTTATATATCTGACGAGAGTCGCAGGAAATTATCGGAGACTCATGCTTGAGCGCCATCTCGATGCTGTAGTCTGTCTTGCCTACAGCTGTGGGGCCAAGTATGATAATCAGTTTTCTACTCATCGTCTTCGTCACCGTAGATCTCTTCTGTCTCGTCGTCTGAATCTTCGTCTACTTCGTCCTCGAAGTCGTCCTCAAAATCATCATCATCCGGATCTTTCTTCTTGTCATCCGGAAGGTCCTCGAAAGCAACATATCCATTCTCGAACTCGATTGGGTTCGGTCCTTTTGTCTCGACAAGCAGAGGATAAACCACATTTCTGCGCTCCTCTCCCTCACCCTCAAATGTCACGATCACACTCTTTACGTTGGTCGTGTCATAGAAATATATGAACTTGTCCTCCTCTCTCTTATGACACTGACCCACTGTAACGCTGTCAATCGTACCCATGCCAAAATCCTGAAATACGCTGTAACGGGCCGCAACATTTCCTACTGCATTGAAGGCCTTAAAAAGCACAACCTGATCCTGTGGGAAGTCCATATCTGCCCTCATCTGTTTATGAAGACTATACAAGGAGGCCGTGTCTTTGACCTCATATACACGCGCAAATCCCTTGATGCCGGGAAGGGAAACTCTATATTTAAGTATCATAGGAAGTTAGAATTGTTTTTCACACAAAAATAGCCTCCAGTCTCCTAGAAGCAGAGTCAAAGATAATATTTTTTCTTTGAGCAGAAGAAAAATTTTTAGAAAAATCTTTTTAAGCCTTGTTAATACTTTAATCACCTCTGTCATGAAATAAGGTTCTCCAAAAGCCGTCGAGCGTAATTCATATCTAACTGCCACTCAATCAATTACGCGATTCAGGGTAGGCACATCTTCCGACCCTGAATCACGCAAAATGCTGAATTTCAACCGATTATAAAACACGCTCAAATTATCCATAGAGGCACGGCCATCAAAAGACTCACCTGAAAATGAAAATAATGTATAGAGAATTCACAAAAATTCACTATTTTTGGTTTTCGGTATGGATAGCATTAAAATCCAAGATTCGTACAAGAGCATAGCCGCCGAGTCCAGGGGGCTGTTCAAGGACAATGGAAGCCGATTCATTGCCCATGCTTATCCCGTTGAAACAGAAGATGAAGTGAAGGAAATCGTCGCAGCGCTCAAGAAAGAGTACTACGATGCGAGGCATCATGTCTATGCCTATCGACTTGGATATCTGGGAGACAAATTCAGAGCAAACGATGACGGAGAACCTTCGGGCTCATCAGGAAGGCCCGTGCTCGGGCAGATTGACTCCAACGGACTCAGCGATATCCTGGTAGTGGTGGTCCGTTATTTCGGAGGCATCAAGTTGGGAATACCAGGACTTATCAGAGCTTACAAGACAGCGACGGCAGATGCAATAGCCAATGCAGAGATCGTGGAGAAGATTGCATCAAAAATGTATCGGGTGCATTTTGGCTACATGAGCATGAACAGCGTCATGAAGGTATTCAAGGATATGGGGCTGGACCAGAAGAACCAGCAGTTCGACATGGAATGCAGCATGGACACCAGCGTCCGGCTTTCTCAGGTCGACACCTTCCTCGAACGCATAGGAGACGTCGAAGGCTGCCATGTCGAGGAATTGTAGGAAGAGTGAAAGAAACACAAAGGACAAACAAAGTAACAACATTCTTTGAGCGAAGCGATGGTAAGTCCTCCTTCCGAGAAGGAGGATTTAGGAGGAAGGTAACGTAGAAAACAGGACATACTCTGCACAGCCTTCGAAAGAACACAAGACACACAAAGGACAAACAAAGTAACAACATATAAGTATGGCCAAAAGTTTAATTTCAATCAGGGATTTCACCAAGGAGGAGATCCTGCATGTGCTCGAAACCGCAAAGGAGTTCGAACAGAACAGAGAGCAGAAGTTCCTTGAAGGCAAGGTGATCGCAAGCCTTTTCTTTGAGCCGTCTACTAGAACAAGGCTGAGTTTCGAAACCGCCATCAACCGTCTCGGAGCCAAGGTCATCGGCTTCTCGGATGCAACAAACACAAGCCAGAGCAAGGGCGAGACACTCAAGGACACCATCAAGATGGTGGACAACTATGTAGACATGATCGTCATGCGACACCCTCTTGAGGGAAGTTCTCGCTATGCTTCGGAAGTTGCAACAGTACCTGTTGTAAACGCCGGAGACGGAGCCAACCAGCATCCTTCACAGACTCTGCTTGACCTCTACTCCATCCTGCAGACCCAGGGCACACTCGAAGGACTGACCATCAACATGGTAGGCGATCTCAAATACGGTCGAACAACACACTCCCTCCTTCAGGCCATGTCACACTTCAATCCCAAATTCGTATTCACTGCACCTCAGGAGCTCAAGATGCCGAAGGAATACAAGGCATTCCTCGACAGAAGAGGCATCGAATACATTGAGACAGAATCACTTGACGCATACCTCAACGACTGCGACATCCTGTATATGACACGAGTGCAGCAGGAGCGCTTTACCGACCCTATGGAATACGAGCGCGTCAAGGACGTCTACACACTCAACGCATCAATGCTTGGCAACGTGCGTGACAACATGAAGATCCTCCATCCGCTACCACGCGTAACCGAAATCGAGCAGGATGTGGATGAGACAAAGTATGCATATTATTTCAAGCAGGCAGAAAACGGTCTGTATGTCCGCATGGCCATCATTTCATATCTCCTGGGTTACCGTCCTCTAAAATAAAACGATTATGTCACATAAAGAATTAGTAGTAAGCGCATTGGAGAATGGTACCGTATTGGACCACATCCCTGCTGAAAACGTATACAAGGCACTTGACCTTCTCAACCTCAAAGGCATCGAGAGCCAGATCACAATCGGCATCAACCTTGCCAGCAAGCTGCACGGCAAGAAAGGCATCATCAAGATCGCCGACAAGTTCTTCGAGACAGAGGAGCTGAACAAGCTGGCACTCATTGCTCCAAAGGCTACAGTCAACGTCATAAGAGACTTCAAGGTGGTGGAGAAGAAAACGCTTGAGACTCCCGAAGAAGTCATCGGCATAGCAAAATGCCGCAATCCTAAATGCGTGACAAACCATCAGCCGATAAAGACACGATTCAAAACAATATCAGAAAGTGATAAAATATCACTAAAATGTCATTATTGCGAAAAAATCACCAGCATAAAGCACGCATTTTAAAATAAATAGTTATCTTTCGTGCCTAATACGATTACATATCGCAACCAAAACAAGAACACATTAATTAATTATACCAAAACCAATAACACATTTTCATAAAATGAAAAAGGTTCACAACTTCACAGCAGGACCATGCGTTCTGCCTCAGCAGGCCATCGACAATGCAATCGAGGCCCTCAAGGATTTCAAAGGAACAGGTGTTCCTGTAATCTCTATTTCACACAGAACCAAGGAGTGGGAAGCTGTGATGGACGAATGCCGCGGACTCTGGAGAGAGCTCCTCAACATTCCTGAAGATTATGAAATCATCTTCCTCGGTGGCGGCGCAAGCATGGGATTCCTCTATGTGGCAATGAACTTCCTTGAGAACAAGGCTGCATACCTTGAGACCGGAGTATGGGCAAAGAAGGCGCTCAAAGAAGCCAAGGGCCTTGGCAACGCATATGCAATAGCATCATCTGCAGAGACCGTATTCAACTATATTCCAAAGGGTTACGAGATTCCTACAGACATCGACTATTTCCACATCACATCAAACAACACCATCTATGGAACAGAGATTCATGAAGACATGGACTGTCCTGTTCCACTCATCGCCGACATGTCGTCAGACATCATGAGCCGTCCGGTGGACGTAAGCAAGTATGCGATGATCTACGGTGGAGCTCAGAAGAATGTGGGTCCTGCAGGCGTAACATTCTTCATCGTGAAGAAGGATCTTCTCGGAAAGGTAAGCCGCTACATTCCTACAATGCTTAACCTCCAGACTCATATCGATGGCGGATCGATGTTCAACACTCCTCCTGTATTCCCTATCTTCGTGATGAACGAGACACTCAAGTGGCTCAAGGAGCAGGGCGGCGTAGAGGCAATCTACAAGATCAACAAGGAGAAGGCTGCCCTTCTTTACGCCGAGATCGACCGCAACCCTCTCTTCAAGGGTACAGCAGCTGTAGAGGACCGCTCTATCATGAACGTATGCTTCGTCATGGCAGAAGGCTATGAGGCTCTTCAGGACGAATTCATGGCATTTGCAAAGGCAAAGGGAATGACAGGCATCAAGGGTCACAGATCAGTAGGCGGTTTCCGCGCATCAATCTACAATGCATGTCCAGTCGAGAGCGTTCAGGCACTCGTAGACTGCATGAAGGAGTTCGAAGCATTGCATAAATAAGACATCATGAAAGTATTGTTGGCAACTGAAAAGCCGTTCGCAGCAGAAGCTGTGAACGGCATTCGTGATATTCTCGAGCAGGCAGGTCACGAGCTTGTTCTTCTTGAAAAATACACTGAAAAAGAGCAGCTTCTCACAGCTGTTGCAGATGCAGACGCGATGATCGTGCGTTCTGACAAGGTGACAGCAGAGGTTGTGGAAGCAGCAAAACAGTTGAAATTGGTAGTCCGTGCAGGTGCCGGCTACGACAATGTAGATCTCAAGGCTTGCACTGAGCGCGGCATTGTGGTCATGAACACTCCTGGCCAGAACTCGAATGCAGTAGCAGAGCTTGCCATCGGAATGATGATCTATATGTCAAGAAACAACTTCACTCCTGGCACTGGCAGCGAGCTCAGCGGCAAGAAACTCGGTATCATCGGTTTCGGTAACATCGGACAGCTCATCGCAAAGAAAGCCGTCGCCTTGGGAATGGATGTGATTGTGAGAACAGATGAAGTAAAGGAGAAGCACCAGAGATGGAACATGACATTCTCTTTCGACAAGCTTTACAGCTCATGTGATTTCGTTTCCATCAACATCCCTGCAACACCGATGACCAAAGGTTCTGTAAAGTACGAATACCTCATGCAGATGCCTAAGGGAGGCTGTCTCATCAACACATCACGCAAGGAGCTCATCTGCGAGGAAGGCCT
>JAEIGA010005037.1_pt1 | contig 20290 bp, 14 predicted proteins | sample 9270691 | NCBI WGS metagenome assembly JAEIGA01 (sample SAMN17057246, study PRJNA624740) | gut metagenome | biome: biome; isolation source: fecal sample | host: Bos grunniens | place: China: Xizang | collected 2019 | reverse complement strand
GTTTCAATTTTTAATTCCGCTTCTTTTAATAACTGTTCGCAATATGCCTTTAATTTAATTCCTTGTTCATAGGCAGATACAGAATCCGCCAATGGCAATTCGCCAGATTCCATCTTTTTAACCAAATCCATTAATTGTTTATAAGCTTCTTCGAATGATAATTTTTTTTCGTCCATTATTTTCCCCTGTGATAATCTTGTTTGTAAGATACAAGATTAAATGGCAACTTGCAATAAAAAACCGGCGATTGCCGGTGTATTATTTTTCGTTTTTGTCGCATTTGCGCGCGTTATTTAATCGCAACTGACCGCACGCAGATCCAATGTCTGTGCCACGTTCACGACGAATACGTGTATGAATACCATTTTTAATCAACGCGTCTTGGAAACGATGTACCGCATTGCCCGACGGGGATGCAAAGTCACGTTCATCAACCGCATTCCACGGTATCAAATTAACCATACAATTTTTGCCACGCAACATTTCAGATAACTGTTCGGCGTGTTCGGGTGTGGCATTATACAACACCGTTTCACCATCTGTGCCACGTTTCCCCAACAAGATATATTCTATCATCAATTGACGATTATGCAAATCCGTGAAACGCCAAGCAGCATCCATAACTTCGTCAATTTTGTATTTGTTATTAATAGGCATAATCGTTGAACGCAATTCATCGGTTGGTGCATGTAACGATATCGCCAAATTAATCGGTCGCCCCCATTCAATCAAACGATCTATGCCAGACACTATACCACATGTAGAAACCGTTATACGGCGCCAACCTATGCCCATTTCACTGTTTGCGCGCTCGATAAAGTTAATCACGTTTTCGGTATTCTGCAAAGGTTCGCCCGTACCCATAATTACGATATGCGATACATCACCATTGTTCGCATCACCATTTGGACGAATTGGCTTATCCGATAATCTGTCACCACGTAATTCCCACTGTGCCACCAAAATTTGAGAATATATTTCATTTGCAGTTAAATTACGACGCAGTCCCAATAAAGTACTGGCACAAAATTTACAACCCATGGCACAGCCGGCTTGGGAACTGACACAAACACTGTTGCCATATGTGGTGCGCATTAATACGCACTCTATCTGTTCACCATCATTTAATTCCAACAAAAACTTGGTTGTTTCACCATCTGATGATGCCAAGCGACGAACAACAGTAACCGGCAACGTTTGGGCAGCGGCATCTAAATCTGCACGCAATGTTTCCGGTATATTTTTCATCACAGAAAAATCCGGTGCACCACGGTTTAACCATTCGCGAATTTGACGGGCGCGAAATTTTGGTTGCCCCATATCTGTGATATATTTTTCTAACTCGGCATCGGTTAAATTAAATAGGATTGTTTTCATAATTTATACCTGTCATCATTAATTACAATTACCGCGCTGCGACGCAATTGTTTCAGTTGCTGGTCGGCCAAAAACATGGCTTGTTTATATTTAGCATTTTGTTTAATTATATCGTCCAAATTTTTATATTCGTCTGTCTTTTTGGTTGCACATACCAACAACACAGTATCATCAACACGTGGCGACCATGTCATATTTGGTAAATCCGCCACACGCTCACGAATATCGGCCGATAATTCATACTGTAACGCGGTAAAACGCTGAGGCACACCACCCAGCGCACGCGCCATATCCATCGCATCATCACAGGATTTTGGGCGGGTTAATTTACCGGCAACATCGGACGGAATATCGGTTAAGCGCACAATTGTCATTTCAATTGGCAAACCGTGTTCACGGGCCAAATTCGCACGTTCGGTCGCCACATCTTCGGCAGATGTATCAACAGACGGCATAATTGTACGCGCAACGATTATTTGCCACGCAATTTCTGCACGCAGTGCCGCACGTGCCATTTCACGTTGTGATGCGGTTAAATCGCCCATATTCATTTTCTTTAATTCTGTATCAACCGTTTTATCATCGGGGGCGACGTTATAGTTTGCGGCATACGCCAATTTTACATTATCGTCAATTATGTTCTGTAATGCGACACGACGATTGTCGGTGGATGTTTTACCTTGACGTGCCATCAATTGGGTGCGCACAGTGATATCTGTATCTGTAATCGGTTCGCCATTAACGGTCGCAACAACCGTCGCAGAATAGGCAGGTAACACAACCAAAAACGCCGTAATTAAACCAATTATTTTGTACATTAAATTCCCCCTTTGCGTTTATAAACTTTAATATTGCTGGCCATTGATTGCCATACCAAAACGGAATTGGAATGTTGTTGTACCAACATAGTCCTCTTTTATCGTGTTATCACGACGATATTCCACAGATAAATAATAACACGGATGTGTATAGAAGAATCCACCTGTGTGACGTTGAAATTGGCGAAGTTCCATATTATAAATCGCATCCCAACGCACAGACCAACGGTCGGTCAATTGAACACCCGCACCAATGACCGCTTCGTTGATATCGGTATTTTCGGTCCAATTGTCACTTAAATTACGCGACCAAATATGGCCAATATTCAAAAAGTTTTTTGCCGTACCAATATTCGCAGACGTTTCCATATGATGCAATGCCAAAGTATCTTGATTTAACCTGAACCGAGATGTCAAATTAATCCAATTTGGATTCGTATATCCAATACGGCCAACATAATCGGACAAACCATTATGAAAACCACTGTTCAAATCAATGGCCGGACGGTCTGTAAAATCGTACGATTGTCCCAAGAATACTTCGACCATATGTCCGGTTGGATTAAACGCCGACCAACGAACACCATAATCTGCATACGTACCGTTTTCCCATAAATCCAACCCAGAAAAACGATTATCAGAAAACAGTGTAGAATCCGTCAAAATCGATCCGGCAGAATCGTTGCTTAATGCAAACGCTTCGTCATCTAAATGGCGCATAACGGTAAAGCGCGCACGCGGTTCGATGGTTTGCGTCCAATTTTCCGACGCACGAAACATTGGCAACCCCCATTCGACATAACCACTGGGTAAAAATCTGTGTTTGAATCCCGAATATACATCTTTGTTCAACAAACGCGTATTGTCAAAATGATATAAATCATATCGTGTAGAAACACTGGCCGTGATGCGATTGCCACCCCACAATGTCCAAGGTGTTGTTAAACGCACGTCGCCAATCATACGCTGAGACGCGGTGCCGTCACCGGATATTCCCAAAACATCCGCACCAAATGTGGCATAGGTTTCACCAAACAATGGTGCGGTTTGATGAACGGCACGTATGTTTGGCAGAATATTTCCATCCGGTGCACTGTAACGGTTTGATACATATTCACTGTTACGTAATTCTTGGAATATATGCGCATCGGCAACGACATAACTGCTTTGGCCAAATAATTCCAATGTCGCGCCAGAATCCAAATACGGTTGGTCGCCATAGAAACCATATTTCTGTAAATATGTTTTATCCGATGTGCGTTCCAAGAATATTGTCGCGCGCGCATTATCGCCCAATTCAATCACATCATCGTTAAATATGTGCCAACGATTTTCACCGTCTTTGTTATGTGTGAAAGAACCGGATGTTCGGTATTCCGAACGCATTGCGTTCAAACGGTGTTCCAATTGAAACAATGGATTTTCTTGGGTCAAATACGATACGGTTACCGTCATATCGTGCGTGTCAGATAAAGATATATAAAACGGCACATTGATTTGGGTTCCCATTTTATTCGTAGATTCAAAATCCGGCATCAAGAACCCTGTTTTATACTTTACCCCGGGGTCGGGCATTTCAAAGTATGGTAACCACAAAACCGGTATATCATACGTGCGTAAAACCGGACTGTAAAATTCCAGCATACGCGTATCCATATCATGAACAATTTTATATGTTGTAATTTTCCACGCATCGCCATATGCATCACAATCGTCACACGCGGTAAAGGTTGCATTGCGCGCAATTGTTAAATCGCCCCGACGGGAAACACTGTCCGATTCCACATAAACATGATTGCCCAACCATATTTTTATATCAGAACCCGCCAATTCCGCCCCAGATTGGGTTATATAAGAATCCGTCAATGTCATGCGTTGGCCGGATTCGTTTACGATTTCTGTATTACCCGATGTCTTAATCGTTTCGGAACGAAAATCATATTCTATGCGGTCGGCAACAATTGTGCGCGGTTCTTCGGCATCCAAAGATATTGCGTATGCGGGCATACACACACAGCCACCAATCAAGATTGCGGTTGTCTTTTTCATTTTCGTACCAATGCGATAAACACACCCCCCAACACAACCAAGACCGCAATCAGCAATATGACAAAGTCAGTCAAACTGGATATCATATTGGTGGCCGCCATATACAGCGCCATTGTTCCCGCCATTGCCGCCACAGATGCGATTGGCGCAAAACTGGCACGGCGACGCAACAAAGACGAACGCAGTAATATTGTTACACATAACATTGCCAACAATAAATTCATAACCGGATTTATAAACCGATTGCACAGTTCGGTTAAAATCATTTTGTGCTGCTTTTTGGTTTCTGCATCAAATACAATACGAACCAATTCGGACGTTGGAATACGACGAACACGGAAAGACGAAGAACCATTTTTCTCTACGACATTTAAATCCATATCAAACTTTTCAAATGTACCGGTTATCATATGGTTGCCGGTCGATTGCAACGAACCATTTGTCATAACCAACGATAATCCACGCACAGTCGATACCAACTTTCCTTTTTCGGCAAAGATTGTGTTTGTTGCAGAATCTTCACGACGGTCGGACAACATTACTTGGCCTAAATCGTGACCGGATACTTTATCAACATATACAACCAAACCATCGGCGATTTCGGTAAATGCGCTTTCTTGTAATTTCATGTGCGCCATACCGTATTGCAGATTCCATTGCGTGTCATAAAATTTACTTTGACTGATTGGCACAATCCAAATATTTAATATCAAATTTAATATCGTCAAAACCACACCCATACGCAAAGCCGGACGTGCAATTTGCCGTGGCGACATACCGGATGCCGCCATAACCGTAACTTCGTTATCCGATATCATTTTGTTATAAACGAACACCACCGCAATAAAGCACACAAACGGCACAATAATTGATGCGATAAAAGGTATCATTAATGCGGTCAAGCCCAAAAAATCACCGACATTTATCCCGTATTTCAACAAAAATTTCATCATTGACATAATTTGCATCATCCATGCCAATCCGGTTAATACCATCATCAGCATAATGAATATTGCGATTAATTGTCGTCTAAAATATCGGTTCAAAATTTTCATATCATGTGCAGTATAAAATATAACTTTATGGTTTTCAAGGTATATCCGCCAAGTGGTTACCCACGTTTTATAAGGATATTACATAGTTGAATAAGAAACATTGGGATGACAGCGCCCCAACGGATAAATTGGGTAAAAAAAGGCGGTACCTGGGTCCCGTGGTCAAGCCACGGGATGACAGAAAAGAATATTTGGGGACAAAAAAATCCCCCAGGTGTGGGGGATTTTGGATACCAAAGGTATAGGTTTTATTCATTTTCCGTTTCAACAAATTGGCCATAGGACGCAACTTCTTCGTGACCGATGACGCATTTAAGTTTAGAACTAAGCGATTCCATATATTCTGCAACGGCCTGTTGCTCGGCTTCGGTCAATTTTGCTTCTTGGGCCGCTTTGGTGATATGATATATCGCACCGGTACCAGCCACCCCAAGACCGACCGCACCCAATGTTGCCGCACCGCCCTTTTTCCAGCCCTGACCACGTTCTTTTGTGTTGCCCGCACCTTTCTCTGTGCACCGACATTTGGGCATTAATGTTTGGACATGAGCTTTTGCCGCATTTTGAATAGCTTCTTTAGTGGACTTTGTATCACCTTCTGTACACACCAAGCTATTGCCAGATCCAGTGCGTTGCACCCTACCACACTCATCCGCCGTGATGTCGTCACTCTTTTCTGCGATGTTTGAAAATACAACAATCTCTTCTTTTACACTATTTGTACAATCAGTATCCAAGGTAAGATCGAGTCTATTTTTTAATACCTGAGCAAACTGTGGGGTATACATAAAGCCATCCAGAATTTTACAGTCGCCATCTTTTTTCGTGCCGCTGACACCCCAATTTGGATTCACTTTACCATCTGCAATACCTTGGCCCAGGAAGCCACCGCCGGTTGTACTTGCGATACCGCCCAAGATTGTTGTGATAATACGCGTGGTTTTTTGACGTTTTGCCATATCCGCCGTTTCTTTTTCTGCGGCCGCGTCCGCCAATATTTCCAATGTGTCCTCTGGAATCCATGAACCACATGTAAAGCCGTCGCCAATCGCAAAGTAAGCGGTTGACCAATTGCCCTTTTCGATTGCTTTTTGCATATCGCGATCGGACGATTGTAATGTTACACGTACACGACAGAACGAATTGTACAAATCATTACTGCCCACCATTTGACCCGCAGGAATACCGTTTATGTTGTAATCATCCGGAATCTTGCGATTTTTCAACTTTACCCACGCATATGTAGAGCCGGCATCACGACTGCCCATAATGCCACCCGACGCATTTGCCGCCATACACTGATTCATTTGGTATGTCAGTTTTGCGTTATATGCGGCCTGGGCTTCGATTTCCAAATCATAAATCAAATCTTTGAATAATGAATTGGCCGCTTGGGTTTGGATATAGGATGTTTCAGAAATCATCGCAGGTTCATCAAACACACCACATTCTTTGGATGACATTGAACCACACACATCAATTGAACCACAATTGTCTATGCATAATTTTTCACCCTTCTCATTGGTTTGTTGGACACCCGTATCTTCCATGTGTATACCAGAACCAGCATCAATCCATGCGCCACGTGCAGATGTTGAACCACCCCATACAGATTTATCCATTTCATTGGAAATCTTTAATTTTGCGGCCTCTATCGCCATATGTTCTGTACATGCATCGGAATTTTTAACCGTATCAACGCACATACCCAAAATAATCGTGTAATCCAATACGCCGTTTACTTTGTTCATAGATTTGTTGAATTCTTTATCGTTCGTATTCGTCAAAGACGAGAATATATCCGAACGACGACGATAACAATTTTCGTAATCTGTACCACACATGGACTTTACACAGCCCGTCGCAACAGATTGACATTGTTTGCGCATTTCGGCAACCGCCGCTTCATTAAACGATGTCGACAAAGCTGCATTCAATTCGGCAACAATGCTTAAAGGATCGGATTCAGAACCATCTTTGTATTCAGGGAACAATTTGGTAAATGCGTCGCCTTTGGAATATTGATAACTGTACAGGCCGGCCGCATCCGCATGCTGTGCCGCATAGACACAGTTCGCGTCGGTGTTTATAATTGCCGCACAACCGTTTTTGATATCGTTGTATGCGTTTTCATTGTTAATAGATTTTGATTCATGACCAAATGCCAATGAATAACACGCCGCGCCGGAACCATCGCCACATGAACGCATTGCACATTTTTTAAAGGTGTCTACGCACTTTGATTTTGCACGTTCATCAAAATCGTTAACCATATCTTGGATTTTGGAACGCATTGCAGAATTCATACGCGCGTCATATGCCATATCAAATACTTCGTCTTGATTGTCTTCATTTAATAATTGTGAAGATGTTGGCATTAATCCGTTGGTTAAGAATGTCGCAAAGCAATATTTGTTTGTACCAATTGTTTCGGCACAATATCCACGAATGTGTTTGCGGACAGAACTTTTGTTAACTGTTGTTGTGTCAACCATACCGTCGGATTTTACAGATGTACCATCAATCACACCACGGGCAACATCTTGTTCCCATTGGGTCGCATTTTCATAGCACATATATGGATTTTCCGAACACGCGTTTAACATACATTGGTCGGCAACCTTGTAACATGTTGATACCGCATTTACCGCCGCCAAAGACGCGCCCTCTTCTATCATCATGCCGATGCGACTGGTCGCGGTTGGCACCGCGCTTGCAGATGCAGAACCAAACAATTCGGTCAAGCCGGCACTTTGACAACGCGCCAATGTGGACGCACAGAATACGGCCTGTTTCTTAAATTCATTTGTTGTTGTGCATAATTCGAAATCTTCGCCACAAACACTGTCTTTGCGCAGGCAAGTAGAATAACGTTTCACACAGGTTTGGGTGTCATATTTGTTTGCAATGGATGCCGCGTTAATCATTTGACCCAGAACACTGCCGTCCAATGGGTACATGTAATCGGTTACTTCACCATAAGAATTCGTTGTTGCGCCCGACGCCAATGCAGATACAGTTGCCGTACCAAACAAATCTTTGATACCCGACGCATCACATTGCGCCAATGTCGATAAACAATCCGGCATTTGGGCATGGAATAATACTTTGTTTGTGCATTCTTCAAAGTTGGAACCACAGGCATCCGCACCTTTGATACAGGCAGAATATGCGTCAATGCATTCCGCGTTGGACAACAGTGTCGAACCCGCCGTACCCGATGATACAGCCGTTGGATTTGTGATAATTGCCGTCATCGTCGGCATGCGACGAACGTTACCGGTTGCCGATACACCCGTCGTTGCCCCCAATACACTTGGGCGCGCAGTTGCCGCCTGTGCCGCAGGAATTACGCACATTATTGCCAATAAACTTGCCGTGTTTTTGAAGAATGACATCCCCTTGCTCCATATTTTTTATATTTATTTTAACATAAAACACGCGTCGTGGAAAGCAAAAAATCGTATAAACACAATAAAAAAACACCGACCAAACGGTCGATGTTTAATAAAAACAAAAACACATTACGGTAAAGACACGCCCGCCGTCGCCGCACCCATAATACGGTCAATCGTTACGTCCGCTTTGGCTTTGGCATCGTTATATGCCGCCATAACAACGTTCGCAACCGCATCCGCACCACGCGCCAAAACATCCGGATTGATAATAACTTTTAACAAATCATATTTACCCGACAAATCAACAATACATTCGCCATTTGGCGCAACACCTTTGACAACAGTGGCAGCCAATTGCTCTTGCGCAACGGCGACTTTGTTTTGTAATTCGGCCGCTTGGGCCATTAATGATTCCATATCCATTTTTTATCTCTCTTTTTTGTTTTGTTCAATGTGCAACATTTGCAAAATTTTTGGCGGAACACCACGCAAACCTGCAACGGCGGGTTTTAATTCCAATGATGGAATAAAATCGTTATTCGTATATTCAACCATATCTTCCAACGATATATTAAACCCATTCGACGTTGCCATTGGAATATAACGAATATTGCCAGATGGCGTGTCATGACGCATCTGAATTTCCGCATATTTCAATTTCGTACCGCGTTCTTCCCAGATTCCCAACCAAAAATTATGCTCTAAATAATGTTTGAACTTTGGAACGTCTTGGACGGCACACCCCAAGTGTGCCGCCCACTGTTTATCCGTCCAACTTAACTGTTCCGGCTTCATAAACAGACCTTATTTTTTAATTTCTGCGCCTGTCTTTTGGTCGATACCAACCATTGACATACGTGTTTTGCCACGTTTGTCGGCACCCAAGTAACGAACATATACCGTGTCACCTTCTTTGATTTTGGCATCTTCGATTTTTGCCAAGCGTTCGCCGGTGATTTCAGAAATATGTACCAACGCTTCAAATCCGTTCATGATTTTTACAAACAGACCAAAATCTTTCATACCGGATACCGTACCTTTATAGATTTCACCTACTTCTGGTTCGGCAACAATATCTTTGATACGCGCAATGGCGGCATCGGCATCTTCTTTGGTTGTCGCCATGATTTTTACAGTACCATCATCTTCCAAATCGATAATAGTGTTTGTTTCACGGACCAAGGCCTGAATCACAGAACCACCTTTGCCGATAACTTCACGAACTTTGTCCGGATTAATTTTCATCATGTATGCCTGAGGTGCATATTCGGACACTTTTTCACGTGGCTTTTTGATGGCTTTTTCAATTTTACCCAAGATGTGCATACGACCATCTTTTGCCTGAGCCAATGCACGTTCCATGATTTCAAATGTAATGGATGTGATTTTAATATCCATCTGCAATGCCGTTACACCTTGGTCTGTACCGGTTACTTTGAAGTCCATATCACCCAAGTGATCTTCGTCACCCAAAATGTCGGTCAAGATTGCGTAATCGTCACCTTCTTTTATCAAGCCCATTGCAATACCCGCAACCGGACGTTTCATTGGAACACCACCGTCCATCATCGCCAATGTCGCACCACATGTGGTCGCCATAGACGAAGAACCGTTCGATTCCAAAATGTCCGAAACAATACGGATTACATAGTCAAATTCACTGCGTGATGGCACCATTGGATGAACCGCACGCCACGCCAAATTACCGTGACCAATTTCACGACGACCCGGTGATTTCAAGCCCTTGCATTCACCAACAGAATAACCAGGGAAATTATAGTTCAAGATGAAATCACGTTCTTCGGAACCATCCAAAGATTCAATTGGCAATGCATCTTTGCCACCGCCCAATGTCAATGTTACCAAGGCCTGAGTTTCACCACGTGTAAACAATGCAGAACCATGCGCGCGTGGCAATACACCCAATTCAATTTCAATTGGACGTACCGTTTTATTATCGCGACCATCGATACGTGGTTTGCCCGCCAAAATGTTGCCGCGCATAATACGTGCAGTCAAGTTTTCAACAACTTCATCCGCCCAAGATTCCAAAGTAGATGCAGCACGTTCAGATTCAGGGAACAATTCTGGGATACGCGCTTTGGCAGCAGCGTGAATATTCGCCAAAGTTTCCAAACGAACCAATTTTTCTTTGATTTGCAACGCAGATTCAATATCAGATGCAAATTGTTCAAAGTCAGATTCCATCGCCAATTGTTCAGATGTCTTTTCAGGTGTCGCCCAGCGTTCTTTACCCGCCTTGGCAGCCAATTCGTTAATCGCATTGATAACCGCCTGTTGTGCATCAAAACCAAATTTAACCGCACCCAATACAGTCGCTTCGTCCAATTCACCAATTTCGGATTCAACCATCAAAACACCGTCTTTGGTCGCCGCAACAACCAAATCCATTTCGGATTCTTCAACGGCTTTTTTAGATGGATTCAATACATATTTGCCGTCCATATAGCCAACACGTGCCGCACCAATTGGACCTTGGAAAGGAACACCAGACAATGCCAAAGCAGCAGACGATGCAATCATAGACAAAATGTCAGGTTGATTCTTTTTATCATATGAAAATACTTGGGCAATAATTTGAACTTTGTTCTTAAATGTTTCTGGGAACAAAGGACGGATTGGACGATCAATCAAACGCGCCGTCAATGTTTCCGCAGTAGACGCTTTGCCTTCACGACGATCACGAGAGCCAGGAATACGACCGGCAGAGGCAAATTTTTCTTGATAATCAACCGTCAAAGGAAAGAAATCTTGACCTTCGACCGCAGATTTTTCCGCGCATACGGTTGCCAAAACCATCGTTTCACCCATTGTCGCCAAAACAGAACCATTTGCCTGCTTTGCCATACGACCCGTTTCCAAACGCAACGTTGTGTCGCCATATGGAATTTCAACAACCACAGGGTCGTTTAATTTTACATCTTTCTTAAATAAACCAAATACCATTTTCTTCTCCATTTTATTCAGTTTCTTTGATTTCGCGAAGAAAAATCATTCGTTTCTGCACCCTGATACCCAGATGCACAAATGAACAATTTCATCTTCGCACGCGTGTGATTATAAACCATATTTGCGCCATTGCAAATAAAATCAATAAAATTTGGGGCAATAAAAAATCGCCCAAGCGGGCGATTTTCTTTATTCTGTTATCGTTTCAGACGGTTGAGTTGTGGAGCTATCTAATTCCGGAACATCGGCCGATACATTTGCCATATCCGACAATTCTGCCATCAAACGTTCCAGACGTGCAACACTGTCCGCATCATTCAAAGCAACCGCAATCGTATATGCAGATTCCAAATCTACACGTGTTGCTTCGATATCACTTAAACTTAAATTCAAAGCCGCGGACTTTTCAAAGTAACTCATTGCACGTGATGACAAACGTTCACGTTCTTCCAATGTTGTTGCGCCTTGGATTTGTTCGGATATCACACGAACCGCAGACGAATAATCTGTGATTGCTTTACGAAAATCGCCCATTGCTGTATACGCTTCGGCACGTTCGGCATAAACACCGGGGTCAACAGTACCTTCGGGGCGCGACAAAGAATTTGTATAATCCGCAACCGCACCTTCCCAATTCTTTAACCATAAATTCAATTGACCACGACGCGCATACAAATCACGCATTTGCAACATCGCACTTGGGTTTGTTGTGTTGGCCGCCATTGCGTTGTTAATATCCGCCATTGCTGCTTCGTAATTTTCCAAACGCAAATTCAACAGATAACGATCATAGTATGCAACCGCACTGGTTGGATCTTTGGACAAAGCAACATCCAAATCAGATAAAGCACTGGCATAATCGCCGTTTTGCATATATGCTTCGGCACGCAAAATGTACGCATCAACAGATGCCGCACCGCCATCAATCGCCGCCGCCAAATCGACCAAAGCCGATTCTACATTACCATCCATCAAACTTTGTTTTGCATTATTGTAATATTCTGCAGATTGCAATAACGCTTCTTCTGTAACAGCAACAGAATTACGTGCCACATTTGTGTTATGCGCACGTCCCAAAATATAAAACGACGCACCAAAAAAGAACAAAACGATAAACCAATAAATATAAATCGACACAGACCACGTTTGCACACATGGTTTTGATTTGGTTTCTTTTTTTGCTGCAACAGGCGCAACCGCCGCAGAAACCGGACGTTTTTTCATTATGTTACTTTTTTTAGCAGGTTTGTTTTTCATTAAAATCTCCCTTCCTTTTAATAGGATATTAGAAAGATTTTAACAACACGTCAATTGTTTTTTGTGAAATCTTTTTAATTTTTCCAACCGGCAGTTTTTCCAAGACAATATTCCCATATGAAATTCGATGCAATTTACGTACCGGACAACCACACGCACGCAATACAATACGCACTTCGTTCTTTTTACCTTCGGTAATTATTACGCGCAATTCATTATCCGATAAAACGTCTATTTTCATAGGTGAATAATGAATACCATCAACCGTCACACCATGACGCGCGCGTTCCAAACCGGTTTTATCAATACTGTTTACCGTCGCGATATATGTACGTGGTATATTTGATGACGGCAATGTTAAACGACGCGCCAATTCGCCATCATTGGTTAACAATAATAACCCTGTTGTTTTATAATCCAATCGACCGACATATTTTAATTTTTTATATTCATCCGGCAAACAATCATAAATTGTTTTGCGACCATTTGGATCAGATACAGTTGTCATAGTATTAATCGGTTTATGAAATGCATACAATTCGGTTTCTGTACGTCGCGAAACAACCACACCGTCAACAGTTACACAATCAGAATCATCAACAAAAAACACAGGCGTTTCAACACGCACGCCATTTACCGCAACACGACCAGACACAATCATATCTTCGGCCGCACGCCGAGACGCATAACCACATTCAGATATAAATTTGGCAATACGTGTTGTCATATTATTTTATCACCTTTGCAATTGCAACGACCGCCGCAACTTCGGCACGCAAAATCGTTTTTCCCAAAGATATACCGCATGCGCCCGCAGAATCCAGCGCACTAAATTCCGCATCGGAAAAACCACCTTCGGGGCCAATTAAAACAGATTTTATCACAGTTGGCATTTGTGCGGTCGCATGACCATATGCCGCGCGTTCATCTGCAAAAACCAAATTTGATAAATCTAATTCCGAAAAGCGACACGGAGGCAATATTGTTGGCACAGAATTACGATTTGATTGTTCGGATGCTTCGACCACGATTTTTTGCATACGTTCCCATTTTATATGATTGGCATTTGTGCGGTCGGTTATAACCGGCAAAAATCGCCCCACCCCCATTTGGGTTGCCATATTCAATAAATCATCCGTACGTTTAATCGGCGCAAACATTAATGTAATATCATTTGATGGATCAATGTGTGACGTTTTGTCACCAATTGTCAAAATACGCCCATCATCCGACAGTGTGGCCGCGTATTCATTACCATCACCAAAAACCAAACAATCGTGGCGACGCATAACACGCGTTAAATAGTGCGACACTTCACGCGCCACAGGAATTTGTGCGCCGGTGGCGATATCTGTTTCAAGAAAAATTCTGGGCACATTTTTCATTTTTTTGTATTTCCCGTTTTATAAATTGCTTTTTTCTGATATAATCTTAACACCATGGCAATAAAATTCAACTTTTTATCCGCGTCAGGCAAAGGCAAGGGATTAAAGATATTCCGGTCATCTGCATACGACGAACACGAACGCACCCCTATGGCGCGTGAGTTTTGGTCAATCCGGTGGTCTATATTAATTTGGTGGATTACCGCAATTATGTTTGCATGCGCATTCCCAATTGAACAGATTTGGCGTTACGGATGGTCGCCGGCCACACGCCAATGGTTAGAGATATTTTTCAACCACTTCTTAATGACGGGTGGGCTGTCTGCGTTGGCGGAAATTCCGTCTTGGTTTATGCGCTGCCTGTTGCGACCGGACTATGCGTGCATTACGCCATTGTTACCGTTGATTGGATACTTCTTTTTGGTTGACGCAACAATGACGGACGAATTCAACCCGCACAGCAAAGATAAATTCGATAAAAAATCTTCACAAAAGGCAACTGCCGAAGATATCAAAAAAATGGCCCAGGACTTTAAGAACAAAGATGGTTTGTTCAAAGGTTTTATGATGGTGTTGGGATATTTCAAAAGCAAACCATTGATGTTCGACGAACCGTTATCTACATTGTGCGTTGCGCCCCCCGGAACCGGTAAAACCGCAGGTGTGGTTATACCAACAATCTTGGAATGCGATAAAGTTTCAATGATTATCAACGACCCGAAACCGGAATTGAAGCAAAAAACCAGCGCATATCGTTCAACAATTGGGCCGGTGTTCATTATGAATTGGGCCGGACAAGACGACCCTGCACGCGGTATTTATTACCCGTCTTGGAACCCATTGTCACCGGGGCATGTGCCATTTAACACCGAAGAACGTGATTTGTATATCGATTCCATTGCAAACACATTAATCCCCGACCGTTCGGGCTCTTCGGCCGACCCACACTGGACAATAACAGGGCGTGCGGCTTTGACCGGATTTATTCAGTATATCATTTCCAAAGTTGAACGTGCAAAGGCGGATGACTATTTCTATACCCGTATGGTTAATGGCACGTTTAACGCCGAAGACGCGGCCGTGTTGGGGGATTATTATCTGTCTATGACAAATGACCCGAACGCATATGCGGCACACGCAATGTTGCAACGTGGAGAATTAAACGCGATGAACTATGTCCACGTCGGAACATGGGAAAAAATCCCCGATTCTTGGCGTGGCAAAGAAGCATCTTTGTCTATGATTTTAGATTGGTTGAACGCTTCGCAAATTGCAATTGGCGAAGAATTGGAAAATCGCCGTAAACAGGGCGACCAAATGGTTATGATGGCCGACCCACAAAAAGATATGTTTATGGCCGCCGTAGATGAAGCGTTAAGATATTCTTATTCGCATCGTGCGGTTACAGAATTAACCCAATTGGCAAATACACCGGATAAAGAACGTGGTTCTATTATGTCAACGGCTTTGTCGGGGTTGAACATATTCCGTAATGCCGCCGTGCGTAATCGTACCAGCCATTCGGATTTCCACTTCTCGGATTTGCGTGGTATGGTTGACCCACGTGATGGCAAAATGAAACCGGTGTCGGTATATCTGTCTATTAATATGGTTGATGCACAAGCATTGAATCCAATTACCGCGATATTCTTGGAATTGATGTCTAATTTCTTGTTGGCGAATGCACCGGGGGCAAAACGTGGCACAGAAACTATGGGGCCTTATCCGGTACTGTTCGTATTGGACGAAATGCCAAAAATGCAAAAGTTACAGGCCGTTATCCAAGGTCCGGATTTGGGTCGTGGTCAAAAGATTTCATACCTGATTATCGGTCAGGACTTGCACCAGATTGCAGAAAAATATGGTAACGATGCCGAAGCAACCATTATTTCTACGACCGCTGCAAAAATCGTAATGCGTCAAAATGACCCAGATACGGCGGATCGTTTCTCGAAAATGATGGGCAATAAAATGACTAAAAAAACCGTCAAGGGACCGGACGGCAAAGACAAAGAAGAAACATCCGAAGAATTGTTATATACACCAATGGATATTATGAAGTTGCCCGAAGGGAAACAGTTGGTTATTATCCAAGGACACTATAACAGACCGATTGAGGCCGACCAAGAAAGATATTTCTTGAAGAAAAATGATGTGCAAAAGAAATTGGCCGCCAAAGTTGATATGGGCGAATGTTCACCTTTGCCCGAATTTTTGGTCGCAGCACATCACAGGGCTTTGGGATATATGGGCAAACCACGCGTCTATGACCCACAGACCAAGTTAATAAAAGATTTGGCATAAATATAAAACGCCCAAATGGGCGTTTTTAATGGAAAAAGTAAAGGTGTTAATATGACCGAAAATTTTGAAAATTTATTACAACAAATGCGCCCCAATACACCACGCGTAATCGCATTGGCTATGGCAACAGATAAACACGCATTAAAATCATTGGTGCGCGCATATGAAATGGGATTTGCAACCGCAATACTGTGCGGACCGGCGGACGAAATTCGTCGTGTGGCAAACGAAAATAACTTAGATATCGATAATTTTGAAATCGTTGATTGCCCCGATGATATTGCGGCCGCAAAGTGTGCCGTCGAATTGGTGCGCAATAAACGCGCGGATGTCTTAATGAAAGGTTTGGTGCATACGGCCGATATTCTGCGGGCGGTATTAAATAAAGAAACCGGAATTCGTGGGGATGGTATTTTATCACACGTGGCATATATGTATTCGCCATCCGCAAATCGCCGATTCATATTAACCGATATCGCAATGGTTATGTATCCGGATTTAGATAAAAAGGTTCAATTAATCAAAAATGCAGTTAAATTCGCCAAATCAATCGGCATTGATACACCACGTGTTGCGCCACTGTGTGCGGTTGAAACGTTAAATCCGGCAATGCCCGCAACGGTTGATGCCGACGCTTTGGCACAAATGAACAGCCGTGGCGAAATATCAGATTGCGTTATATCGGGCCCCGTGGCATTTGATATCGCCGTGTCCCGCGATGCCGCAAACGCCAAAGGAATAACCGGCCCTGTCCAAGGAAACGCGGATATACTGTTGTTCCACAACATCGAAGCGGGAAATAATACCTTAAAGGCAATGGTACAATTTGGTGATTGGGTATTCGGTGGGGTGATTTTGGGTGCAACCGCGCCTATTATTATCAATTCCCGTTCGGATTCAGATTTGTCAAAACTGTTTTCTGTGGCTTGCGCATGTAAAATGTAGTATAATTAAGTTGATATACAACATATAAAAAAGAGTATACATAATGGATACTAATTTAAAATTGCGTGCCAGCGCAAATTTTGAAAGATACTTAAAATCCTTCTTGGACGGCGACCCAAGTGTCGGGTTACCCGTTACACGTTTAAGTGTGCAAGATTGGAAGGAATTAAATAGCAATTTGGCCGAAAAAGGCGTCGTTTTGGTACCCCATGTTATAAACGGCAAACAAGTTATGACATTTGAGCATATGATTGCCGAAACACCCCTTGTCGATTATATACAAAACCAAGATGGTACTTTAGAACCAATTTATGAAGTAAGAGAAAATCAAACAGATGTTGCAGAAATAGAATCCGACGAAGTTGAGGTGTTAGAAGTTCTACCACCCGAAGAAGACGAAGTTATTGTAGAACTTGTTGAAGAACCAATCCCAACCAAAGATTTTGGCCCACAGTTAAAATCAATAACAGGAATCGATTGGGAACACAAAACACCGGAAACGTCTGCTTTGAGATTCGAACACTATCGTATGCCACTTGGCAATATGTCATCACAGCAGGCACAACAATTAATTAACACTTTGGAAAAAAGCGGCATTGATGGCGTACGTGCCGTACAATCGAACAAAGGTCGCTTTTTATTGTTTGACCCTGCAAATACGGTTCTTGATGCAATACTGGGCGAATACACCAAACATAATATCAAAGGCGGTATCGCACCCGTTTATATATATGACACAGACAAACTGTCCGATAATTATGAACTGCGTAAATCGTCCGGTTTAGGCAAAGCAAGCGCAATGTCAATCGCAGAAAGAATTAATGCCGCCGGAAAACACTATGCCATTGCATTGGGCAAAACCGGTTCACCAAATCAGGACTATATCGTGATTTCAATAAAAAAATCTGATGCACTGTCATTGTTGGACGCAACATACGAAAATGGCATACTGTTGCATCACAAAAACAGCGCCGAAGATATAGAGTATTTGAGCAAATTTATCGCACAAAAGACACCTTTGACACATATAGGTAATACGCCGGTAATCATTGAATCTATGGACGACATTGGTTCTAAAGAAGGGCGTGCGATTATTTTGGTTGATGTTGGCGGTAAAAAATTACCTTTCTATATCTCTAGTGGCACAGCCGGAAAAACAGATGTCCCAACAGGTAAATGGGAATTCTTTGGTGGAATTACCGAAAAAGGATGGTTCCGTAAAGGAAGTTTAGAAGATATTTTATCGCACTATAAATCACCAGAATTAAAAGAGATAGCAGATGCTTTGGATGGCAAAATTGGCGACATACGTGATTCTGTTGATGTACTGCGCAGTGCGGGACGTGAGTATTTGGGTGGCACAGGTGATGTCGCATACATGATAAATATGCCGGAAATTGATATAAACAAAATAAACCAAGATGTTTTTTCACCAGAAAATGAAGGCATTTTCCCGTTGGATTTAAGGGATATTAAAATGTTCCTGGGCGATAAGAGCAAGAAAAACAACAACGCGCATCAATTTAGAAAATCCGAAGAGCTTGTTAGACAACAGACCACAGAAAAAGAAAAAAAGCGCTTTTTAGGTTTATTTGGGTTTCTGAAATCAAATAAAAATGAAAATGAATAAAAAATCGGCATTCGTGCCGATTTTTTTCTTGCGAAGTGGGATTTCATACCCCATAATCTTGTGGCATTTTTAATTCAAAGGAGAAGCCATGAGTAATAAATGGGTATATACTTTCGGTAATGGCCAAGCCGAAGGTCAGGCAGATATGAAAAATCTGCTGGGCGGAAAAGGTGCAAACTTGGCCGAAATGAACTTGGTTGGTTTACCAGTACCAGCGGGGTTCACAGTTACAACAGATGTTTGTACATATTACTATCAAAACAATCAAACATATCCATCCGATTTAATGGACCAAGTACGTGCCGGTATCGCACACGTTGAAGCCATTATGGGCAAAAAATTTGCCGACTTGGAAAATCCATTGTTGGTTTCCGTTCGTTCGGGCGCACGCGTTTCCATGCCAGGTATGATGGACACTGTTTTGAATTTGGGTTTGAACGACGACACAGTAAAAGCATTGGCAAAAATTTCCGGTAACGAACGTTTTGCATATGATTCATATCGTCGCTTTATCATGATGTTCAGTGAAGTTGTTATGGGTGCAGATATCGACCTGTTTGAACACACATTGGAACGCATGAAGGAAGAAAAGGGCTATAAACTGGATACAGAATTGACAGCCGATGATTTGAAGGACTTGGTTGAAAAGTTCAAAGAAATCGGTGTTAAAATCGGTAAAGTTTTCCCACAGGATCCTTGGGCACAGTTGGAAATGGGTATCGCAGCCGTATTCCGTTCTTGGATGAGTAAAAAGGCAATCACATATCGTAAATTGAACAATATTTCTGCCGATTGGGGTACCGCCGTTAACGTACAAGCAATGGTGTTTGGTAATTCCGGTGACGATTCCGCAACAGGTGTATGTTTCAGCCGCGACCCAGCAACAGGTGAAAATAAATACTATGGTGAATATCTGATTAACGCACAAGGTGAAGACGTTGTAGCAGGTATCCGTACACCACAGCCAATGGCAAAAGACGATTCCGGTCGTTTGTCTTTGGAAGAAGCAATGCCAGAAGTATATGCAGAATTGTGCGACGTTCGTGAAAAATTGGAAAAGCACTATAAAGATATGCAGGATATGGAATTCACAATCGAACAT
>JAEIGA010005036.1_pt1 | contig 20291 bp, 16 predicted proteins | sample 9270691 | NCBI WGS metagenome assembly JAEIGA01 (sample SAMN17057246, study PRJNA624740) | gut metagenome | biome: biome; isolation source: fecal sample | host: Bos grunniens | place: China: Xizang | collected 2019 | reverse complement strand
CCGCGTATTCCGCAGGAAAGGGAAATTCCATCTCCGTTATATTCATTCACGGTTCTCCTTCCTGTTTTCCTCTTTATATCACAGAAACAGCACAGTGTCAAAAAGCAGAAAGAGCATATCCGATATGCCCTTCAAGGAAAAAAAAGATACCCGGAACGGATATCTTTTTTGACATTAACTGATTATTTATATTTTCTTTTTCTGGCAGCTTCAGATTTCTTTTTACGACGAACGCTGGGTTTCTCGTAATGCTCTCTCTTACGGATCTCCTGCTGAATTCCTGCCTTTGCACAGCTTCTCTTAAATCTGCGAAGCGCGCTGTCTAAAGATTCGTTTTCTTTAACGATAACGTTTGACATTGACTCACCTAACCTCCCTCCAGTTGCGTATTGTGCCTAATACAAACTGTTTGGGTATTTTTGCACTATGATGTATTATACACAAAGCAATGTCTTTCGTCAACAATTTTTTTCGGACTTTTTCAAGTCTTTTCCGGGTGAGTTTCAGGGTCCTGTCCCTACCTATAAAATGCGTTGAATTTTGTTATAATTCTGCTATACTTTAGTTAAGATTTTTAAATGGGAGAACAATTATTATGAATATAATCGTAGCAGGGGACGGAAAAGTCGGATCCGCTCTGGTGAAACAGCTCACCGCCGAAGGGGACAATATCACCCTGATCGACTCTGATACATCCGTCCTGGAAAATACAATCGAACAATACGATGTAATGGCGGTCACGGGCAACTGCGCCACCATGGACACACTGGCCGAGGCCGGGGTGAGCGAAGCGGAGCTCCTGATCGCGGCCACCAACATGGATGAGATCAATCTTTTGTGCTGTCTCACTGCTTACGGGATGAATCCCAAGCTTAAGACCATCGCCAGGATCCGAAATCCCGAATACCATGAACAGACCCATAAGATGAAGGATACTTTCGGTCTTTCCTACATGGTAAATCCCGACTTTCAGTCGGCAGCGGAGATTGAGCGGCTTCTCAAATATCCCGGTTCTCTGAAACGGGAATATCTGTCCAACGCCCGCTCCGAGATCATCGAGATCAAGATCGATGAAGACAGTCCCCTGAACGGTCTTCAGCTCAAAGACCTGAATACGGTGGTAAAATGTACCGTCCTTGTCTGTATCGTACTTCGCGACGGTAAAGCCATCGCTCCGGCGGGGGATTTCGTCATCCGTAAAGGGGACCGAGTCTTTGTGACTGCCCCCATCGAATCCCTGACCACCCTCCTCAGGAACCTGGACATCATCAACAATAAGATCCGCCGGGTGGTGGTCTGCGGAGGAAACCGCGTCTCCTATTATCTTGCACGGCGCCTTCAGAAAACCGGGATCTCTGTGGAAATCATCGAGAAGAACTATGACCGTTGTCTGGAACTTGCCGCCATGCTTCCTGAGGCCAGCATCATCCACGGTGATGCAAGCAGTCAGACTTTGTGGAGGTCGGAAAAGATCGACCAGTGCGATGCCCTCATCACCATGACCGGTCTGGATGAGATGAATATGATCATCTCCTTATTCGGGACCAGTAATCATGTTCCTCAGGTTATTACCAGCATCGGCCATATGTTCAACAGTACCATCGTCAATACCCTGGACCTTGGCAGTGTCATCAGTCCCAAAGAGCTTTGTTCCAGTCAGATCGTCAGCTATGTCCGTGCCATCAAGAACCAGGCCGGAGCCGCGCTGAGTATCCATCCCTTCGCGGATGGTCAGGCGGAAGCCATGGAATTCCTGGTGGATGAAAATACGCTGAACTGCGCAAGGCCCCTTAAGGATATCCGTCTGAAGAAGGGAATCCTCCTGGCAGGGATCAGACATAATTCCACAAAGAACGGGATCGTCATTACCGAGATCCCCAACGGAAATTCTTCCTTCCAGGTAGGGGATATCGTCATCGTCATCACCAGCGATGGCCATACCATCTACCAGTTAAATGAAATATTTGCCCCGTGAAAGGTTTGGTTGTCTTATGAATTATCGGATGATGGGGAAATTCATCTATCGGATCCTTGTACTTGAAGGACTTTTCATGATTCCTGCACTGCTGATCAGTGTCTATTACCAGGATACAAAAGCCGTCCATGGTTTTCTGAATTCCCTGTTTGTGATCGGTTTGATCATTTTTTTGCTATTTATCTTATGTAAAGATGCCCCCAGTGGTTTTTATGCCAAGGAAGGGCTTACCTGTGTAGGCATATGCTGGATCGTCATGGGTCTTCTGGGATGTCTTCCTTTTTATTTCTCCCATGAGATCCCTGATTTCATCGATGCATTTTTTGAGATCGTATCCGGTTTCACCACCACCGGATCTTCCATTGTCCCTGAGGTGGAGAAACTGAGTATGGGTATCCTGTACTGGCGAAGCTTCAGCCATTGGGTCGGCGGTATGGGTGTTCTGGTCTTCCTTCTGGCCATCGCTTCCGTGGATAAACGAAGCAGCGGCTATACCATGCACCTTCTCCGCGCGGAAAGCCCCGGCCCCGATGTCGGAAAGCTTGTTCCCAAGATGAAGCAGACAGCGGTGATCCTCTATAAGATCTATATCGCTCTGACTTTGCTGGATATCTTCTTTCTTGTCATCGGTAAGATGCCTTTGTTCGATGCGGTATGTACCGCTTTCGGAACGGCGGGCACCGGCGGCTTCGGAATTAAAAACGACAGTATTGCCGGCTACAGCCCTTATCTGCAGAATGTCTGCACCATATTTATGCTCCTCTTCGGAGTCAACTTCAGCTGTTACTATCTTCTGCTCCTCCGTCAGTTCAAAAATGTATGGAAAGACGAGGAGCTCCGCCTCTATATCGGCATCGTGCTGGGCAGTATCGGACTGATCATCTGGAACCTGAGAGGCTACTACGAGACCTTTGAGGAGACGGTGAGGCATGCGGCCTTCCAGGTTGCCACCGTGGTCACTACCACCGGTTTTGCCACCACTGATTTTGACTTGTGGCCTTCCTTCTCCAAGGGGATCCTGCTGTGTCTGATGCTGATGGGTGCCTGTGCCGGCTCCACGGGAGGCGGTTTTAAAGTCGGACGACTTTTGTTCATGCTGAAAAACCTGCGCAGAAACATCCTCAGGATCCTTCATCCCAGAAAGGTCCAGGCTCTGAAAAACAATAACCGTCTTGTCCAGGAAAAGGTTGTGGACAATGTAAACGCCTACCTGGCTGCTTATGTAATGATCGTCATCGTCAGCTTCATCATCGTTTCCCTTGACGGTTTTTCCATCACTACCAACCTGTCGGCCGTCATCGCATGTTTCAACAACATCGGACCGGGATTTGAACAGGTGGGGCCTACCTGCAACTTTGCATCCTACGGAATCCTGTCCAAGCTGGTCCTTATCCTTGATATGCTGGCAGGACGCCTGGAGATCTTCCCCATTCTGATCCTTTTCTCCAGAGATACCTGGAAGCGGTGACCGGCAAAACAAAATCATATACGGTTTTTATTCTACGCACAATACAGAAAAACCAGGGTTGATCATGATATCATCCCTGGTTTTTTGATTATTTTTTTCTGTTGATTATTCTTATAAAGCTCTTTAAAAAGCTTTATAAGACCTGTTTTTAAGCCAGCTGTTCTTTGGCAAGATCGACAGCCTTTGTCAGAGCATCAGGAATACCTGCGGCATTCTTTCCGCCTGCCTGAGCCATGTTGGGGCGTCCGCCGCCGCCACCGCCCACAAGCCTGGCGGCATCTTTGATGATCTTTCCTGCATGCGCTCCCGCTTTCACGGCATCATCGGTCGCGGAAACGATCAAGCTGACTTTATCCCCCTGGTCGGAAGCAATGATGACTACACCGCTGACGATCTTTGCTTTCAGATCATCACTGAGATTACGCATGGCATTGACATCCACATCCTTGACAGCTACAGGAAGGACTTTGAAGGATCCTGCTTCCACCACGTTGGACATAACGTCAGAAACCTCGCTCCTGGCGATCTGATCTTTCAGCTTCCCGTTCTCCGCATGGAGGGCTTTTACCTCTTCCAGGAGAGCGTGGATACGGTCCGCAAGCTTGGAAGGTTCGGTCTTGGCGATCCTTGCCGCTTCATTGAGGGTCTCCTCAACCTGAGCATAGTAGGAAAGAACATTTTCGCCGGTGAGGGCTTCGATACGTCTTACTCCTGCTGCGATACCGGTCTCGGAGATGATCTTGAAGGCTTTGATATCGGCTGTATTCTTCACATGAGTTCCGCCGCAGAATTCCACGGAGTATCCCTCGCCCATGTCCACTACTCTTACCTTGTCGCCGTATTTTTCACCGAAGAGAGCGATGGCACCGGTCTTCTTTGCTTCTTCCATGGTCATGATCTTGGTATCCACGGCATATGCTGCTGCAATGGCATCATTGACCAGCTTCTCAACCTGGGCAAGTTCTTCCCCTGACAGCGCCTGGAAATGGGAGAAGTCGAAACGGAGCCTGTCCTTGTCATTGTAGGAACCGGCCTGTTCAACATGGCTTCCCAGAACCGTGCGCAGAGCCTTCTGAAGAAGGTGTGTGGCACTGTGGTTCTTGGCTGTATCTCTTCTCTGAGAGGAATTCACGGTAAGGGAAACGGTATCTCCCACCTTGATCATTCCTTCTTCCATCCTGCCCACATGGCCGATCTTTCCACCCTTTAATTTGATCACATCTTCCACGATGAATCTGCCTTCAGCTGCCGTGATGACGCCGGTGTCGGCGTGCTGGCCGCCGCTGGTGGCATAGAAAGGAGTCCTGTCGGTGATGATGGTTCCGACTTCACCGTCAGTGAGGGCTTCCGTGATCTCATCTGCGTTGGTGAGAACAGTCACATCTGACTGCAGACTAAGTTTATCATAACCGTCAAATACGGAAGTGATGGCCGGGTCGATCTCATCGTATACCGTGGCATCGGCTCCCATATAGTTGGTTGTCTTACGGGCCGCTCTGGCTGTTTCACGCTGCTTCTGCATGGAAGCGTTGAATCCTTCCTCATCCACGGAATAGCCTTTCTCTTCAAGGATCTCCTTGGTCAGATCCAGAGGGAATCCGTAAGTATCATATAATTTGAAGGCTTCTTCTCCGGAAAGCTCTGTCTTCCCTTCCGATTTCATTCCTTCTTCCAGACCGGCCAGGATGGTAAGTCCCTGGTCGATGGTCTTGTTGAATTTATTTTCTTCCTGAGTAAGAACGTTGAAGATGAATTCCTTCTTCTCTTCCAATTCCGGATAACCGTCCTTGGAGCCTTCGATCACTGTCCTGGAAAGGAGGGCAAGGAATGTTCCTTCGATCCCGATCTTACGTCCGTGGCGGGCTGCCCGGCGGATGATACGGCGAAGAACGTATCCTCTTCCCTCATTGCTGGGCATGATGCCATCTGAGATCATAAAGGTAGCGGAACGGATATGATCAGTGATCAGACGGATGGAGATGTCATCCTCCTCATTCTCCTTGTAGATCTTATGGGCAAGATCACCCACCTTTTCCCTGAGGGCACAGATGGTGTCCACGTCAAAGATGGAATCCACTTCCTGGACAACAACGGCAAGACGCTCAAGACCCATACCGGTATCGATGTTTTTGTTCTCAAGCAAGGTATAATTGTTATGTCCGTCATTGTCAAACTGGGTAAATACGTTGTTCCAGACCTCAATATAGCGGTCACAGTCACAGCCTACGGTACAGTCCGGTTTGCCGCAGCCGTATTTCTCGCCACGGTCATAGTAGATCTCAGAACAGGGACCACAGGGACCTGCTCCATGCTCCCAGAAATTATCTTCCTTGCCGAATTTGAAGATGCGTTCCGGGGCGATGCCGATATCATCTCTCCAGAGGTCAAATGCTTCATCATCCTCAAGATAAACGGAAGGATAGAGACGGTCCGCGTCGAGGCCTACCACTTCAGTGAGGAATTCCCAGGACCAGCGGATAGCCTCTTTCTTGAAATAATCTCCGAAGGAGAAATTGCCCAGCATCTCAAAAAATGTACCGTGACGGGCAGTCTTTCCCACATTTTCGATATCGCCGGTACGGATACATTTCTGACATGTCGCCACTCTTCTTTTCGGAGGGATCTCCTGGCCGGTGAAATAAGGCTTAAGAGGCGCCATACCTGCGTTGATCAGCAGCAGGCTCTTATCATTGTGCGGTACCAGTGAAAAGCTTTTCATCACAAGATGATCTTTGCTCTCGAAAAAATCAAGGAACATTTTTCGAAGTTCATTTACGCCATATTTTTTCAAAACTATTTCTCCTCCTGTTTCATAACCCTGTTTCAACTCATAAAGAGTGCTGAAGAAACAACCTGCTTCTTCAGCACCCTGTCAATAATCACCTTATAACTTTATATCATACAGCAACAGTTTTATCAAGTCCCTTTCCTATGCCTTATTCTCTTCTTCCTTTTTCTTAAGGTCACGGTCATGGAGCTTCTTGCCGCAGGCAATACCAAAACCCGCAACGATCACCAGAAAGATCATGGAAATAAAATATTTTACGAATGCGCCTAACACAGCTGCCATATTGGGACCTCCTTTTTTTAATATCCGTGGCTGTATGAAGAAAGAATCAGGTCATAACCCTAGTTCACTTTAACTTTGAACTGTTTAAGGGTAAATACTGACTTGGAATATTTTTCTCCGTTCCTGTATTCAATCTGCTCCTTCACACATCCTTTTGCTGCACCTTTTTTAAATTTCGTATATTTATAAGTATAGCTTGAAACGAGCTTCCCGTCAGAATCATATTCTTTTCTCCAGGAATAAATAGGTCGTCCGGATTTATCACTCTTATATTTGGCTACGGATTTATTCGTGTAGGAACCGGATTTATATGTGCTTGTTGAGGTAACAGTCTTTCCTTTATAGGAATAGGTAGTTGTTGATTTGTAATTTACTTTCCCATCCTCATTATAACCGGTGGACTCGGATTTCTTCTGCTTACCGTTCTTGAAGGTACTTACCCACTTATAGGTAAGTTTCCCTTTTGCGTTATATTCCTTACCTACTGTCTTGTTCTTTGAATTGGTACTCTCATACCTGCCTGTCAGATTCCCTTTTGCATCATAATACTTGCTTACAAATTTGTTTTTTGAACTGGTAGATACAGTTTTCCCAATAAATTTGTTATTGCCGTCGTACTGCTTGACAACGGTTTTTCTTCCTTTATAGCTATATTTGGATACACTTGTCAGCTTTCCGCTTTCAAAATCTTTATCAACTTTTGTTCTGCCTTTTTTGTCATAAGTATAGGTATATTTGTACGAATAGTTTTTGCTTCCGTCTGTATCGTACCCGACATACTCATGTTTGGTGTTCTGGCCTTTTTTGTTGTAACTGCTGGTTGAAACACCGGATTTGTACCAGTTGCCGTTGGAATTGATCCCATAATCAACAGTTTTTACCGTGTACAAAACCTTCATGGTCTTTGCCTCTGCCGGGACGGCGATGATCATGGAAAGGACCAGTGCGATAGCCAGCATGCCGCTGACAGCCTTCTTGATAAAGTGTCTTTTGTTCATAGATTTCCCTCCTTCTCACTGATCAATGATCAGTGCTGTTTATATAAACATTGTACCAAAATTACAATACAATGTCCATACTCGCAGGGAGTTTTGAAATCATTTTTCCGTCTGTGCCTCGCTTACCAGGTCCCTGTAAAAACAACTGTAATTACCGGTGTGGCAGGCAGCCCCTACCTGGATCACCCTGGCCAGGATAGTGTCCTTATCACAGTCGATGGAGAGGGACTTCACATACTGGTAATGGCCCGAAGTATCCCCTTTGCACCAAAGCTCCTGACGGCTTCTGCTGTAATAGGTCATCCTCCCCGTACGCAGGGTCTCCTGAAAGGCCTCCTTTGTCATATAAGCCAGCATGAGGACCTGCCCGGTCTTATAATCCTGGGTGATCACGGGGATCATCCCGTCACTGTTCAGTTTAAATTCATCAAAATCCATGGAGGAAATCAGATTCATTTCTCATCCTCCTCAAAACGTACCCTGATGGAATTGGCGTGGGCCGTCAGCCCTTCCGCCTCGGCAAATGTTTCGATCTCCCGGTGGACGGATCTTAACGCCTCTCTGGAATAATAGATGATACTGGATTTTTTGATAAAATCATCCACGGACAAAGCAGAGAAAAATCTGGCGGTTCCGTTAGTTGGGAGCACGTGATTGGGTCCTGCGAAATAATCCCCGAGAGGTTCGGAACTGTACTCGCCAAGGAAGATTGCACCGGCATTCTTTATTTTGGTCATCACCTCGAAAGGATTGGCCGTAACGATCTCCAGATGTTCCGAAGCAATATGGTTGGTGATCTCTATTGCCTGGTCCAGATCCTCCGCGATCAGCAGGTAACCGAAACGGTCCAAGGATTTCCGGATGATCTCGCTCCTTGAAAGGAAGGAAAGATAGCCTTCTATCTCCTTTTCTACCTGGGAAGCCAGTTTTTGACTGGTTGTGACAAGGATGGCACTGGCCAGTTCATCATGTTCAGCCTGGGAAAGCAGGTCGGCAGCCACATAATGGGCATTGGCGGTTTCATCCGCAAGAACCAGCACCTCGCTGGGTCCGGCGATGGAATCGATACTGACATGACCGTAAACCGCTTTCTTGGCCAGAGCTACGTAGATGTTGCCGGGGCCCACGATCTTATCCACCTTGGGGACGGAATCCGTACCGAAGGCCAGAGCAGCGATTGCCTGGGCTCCGCCTACTTTGTATATCTCCGTGGCCCCCGCCTCATGGGCGGCCACAAGGGTCGTGGGGCTGATCCTCCCGTCTTTTCCGGGAGGGGTGACCATGACGATCCTTTCCACACCTGCCACCTGGGCAGGAACGATATTCATCAGCACGGAAGAAGGATAAGCTGCCTTTCCGCCGGGCACATAGACTCCGGCAGAGGCCAGGGGAGACACCTTCTGACCCAGGATGGTTCCCGTACTGTCACTGTCAAACCAGCTGTACTGCCGCTGCTTCTCATGGTACTCCCGGATATTTTTCAGGGATTCCCTCACTACCGAGAGAAGATCTTCATCCACTTCCCCATAAGCCGCTTCGATCTCTTCTTTGGTCACGAGGATATTGTCCGGGGTCAGGACACATCCGTCAAAGCGTTCCGTGTAAGCAAAAAGGGCCTGATCCCCTTTTTCCCTCACCTGGTCAAGGATCTCCTGCACTCTTTCGGCATAACCCTCATAGTTTCCCGGGTCACGCTGGCTCAGTTCCCTGAACAGCATCTCTTTTGTATCTTTATTTACCGTTAATGTTTTCATGACAAGCTCCTATATCTGTGCCCTGGCATCCACCAGCTTACGGAGGTCCACCAGGAGGTTCCGGATCCTTTCCTGTTCCATCTTAAGACTTACGGGATTTACCACCACCCTGGCGGAAAGCTGACAGACTTCCTCCAGGACTTCCAGTCCGTTGGCCCTGAGGGTGGATCCTGTCTCCACGATATCCACGATGACCTCGGAAAGTCCGACGATGGGGGCCAGCTCCACAGACCCGTTCAGTTTGATGATCTCCACCGTCTGGAGTTTTTTATTGTAGAAATAGTCTTTTGCGATATTGGGGTATTTGCTGGCCACCCGGATCAGCTCCCCATGCTGCAGTTTATCCCCGGCTTCCCTGGGACCGCAGACGCACATCCGGCATCTTCCGAAACCCAGATCCAGCATCTCGTGGATCTTTCTTCCTTCCTCAAGGATGGTATCTTCACCGACGATACCGATGTCCGCAGCTCCGTATTCCACATAGGTAGGAACATCAGATGCTTTGGACAGGAAAAATTTCAGCTTCAGGTCCTCGTTGACAAAGATCAGTTTGCGGGTGTTTTTATCTTTCATGGCTTCACAGGTGATGCCGAGTTCTTCGAACATGTCCATGGCAGTTTTTGCCAGCCGTCCTTTTGCCAGGGCAAAAGTCAAATATCTCATCTCAGTTTTTCCTCCTGAATTCTTCCAGACTGCAGCTTTCCAGGATCTTCCCTTCCGGGTCACGGACAGTGACCGTCCCGCCTATGAGACTGCAGATCCGGTCTGCCCCCTGGGATGCGGCAAAAGCGACATAATCCTCAATCTTCTTATCTCCTGCCATTGTCATCCATTCTGTCTTGCGCCCCCCTTTACGGAAATCTGACAGTAAGGAGATGGCAGCTTCATTGTCCTCCGGGGAGGAAACAAGAAGAAGATAACCCCTTTCTTTCCTGGAGAGGGAAATGTTCTGGCGGCTCAGGGCTGAAAGAAGATCGTCGATCAGGATGGTAAAACCACAGGCCGGAGCATTTTTTCCGAACTGCATAAGCAGATTGTCGTATCTTCCCCCTTTACCGATGGCATCACCGGTACCGTAGGTATAACCGCTGAAGATGATCCCGGTATAATAGTCAAAATAATTGACCATACTCAGGTCAAAGCTGATGTATCTCTCGTATCCGTAACGGCAGATCACCTGGTAAACTTCCTTGAGCCGGTCTATGGCGCAGAGACATCTGACATTCTTAGTCAGACTTCCTGCATGATCCAGCATGGTCACATCCCCGTAGAGTTCATGGTATTCCAGGAGCAGGTTCCTGCTGTCGTCCGGAAGGGCAAGATCGTCAAGGAACATCTCCATTCCCAGAGCGTTCTTGTTGTCGATGTATTCGTGGATCTGGGCTTTGTCTGCCTCACTGAGATCAAGGTCATCCATGATTCCTTTGAAGAACTCTGCCTGTCCGATGACTACCTGGAAATCACTGAGGCCGGCGGCAAGAAAACTGTCGATCATTATTACGATGCACTCTGCGTCCGCTTCAGGAGAATCATCATTGATCAGTTCTGCGCCCAGTTCCGTCTTCTCCGCCAATTTGCCGTGATAGCTCTGATTGTTGCGGAAGGTGTTCCCCTTGTAGCTCAGGCGAAGGGGGAATTCACAGTCATAGTAGTATTTGGCCACACTTCTGGCGATGGATGGAGTCATATCGGGACGGAGTACCAGGGTGTTGTTGTTCCTGTCAAAGAATTTGTACATCTCCCTGGAGCTTACAGTTCCGGTATCACTGTTGAATATGTCAAAAAATTCGAAAGAAGGGGTCTCGATCTCCTGGTAGCCGTATAATTCAAGCACATGTTTCAGGGCTTCCTCCACCGCGTTTTTCCGGCGGCATTCCCGGCCGTAGATATCTCTGACACCTTCCGGTGTGTGCAGCAATTTCTTTTTCATAGGTTTCCTCCGGCAGTCATATCACAGACGATCATCCATGGGATCATCATCCTGATGATCTGCATCCGGTTCAAAGTCATGATCAGTATCCGTCAGGTGGTCTGTCTCAATGGGGTCATAGTGGCTGGAGGCTCCGTACATGTCCTTTCCGTCCACTCCTCTCGCCCTGCGTTCCTTGTCGATCTCATCGCTCAGCAGGCGTTTCACCTTGACAGGCCTCTTTACATTTTCCAGCAGGAGAACAGGATTGGAACGGTCCCTGGTATTCAGTTCGATGGTACCGGTCCCGAAAAGCCTCTGGGGCAGGGTTCTGGTCACGGAGATATCCAGGATACGGTAGAGCATACACTCGTCCTCCCTGGAAGACAGGAAACCCTTTGTGGTGTATAATCTTCCGTTTTCCACGGCATATTTCGTAAAGCTGAAAGGAAACCACAGATGGTGCTTGCGGTCTTTCCAGACACATTTTCCTTTTTCTTCCACTTCGTTGTTCATCTCTTTTTCTGTATTTTCCATAATGATCCTCCTTGGGAAAATCTCTCTGCTCTTTAATGATTTAGTTTAACATAGTGATATTCATAAGTCAATCATGGGCCCGGCGGGTGCTTTTGACGATTCACGGATACTGTGGTAGAATCTGACACAGAACACTGCTTAAGGAGGAAGATCCATGGCTTTTGATGGAACGGTCATCGCCAACGTCGTTCACGATATGAACAAAGTCCTGCCGGGTTCCAGGATCTATAAGATCTATCAGCCGGAGAAGGATGAACTGCTGTTTATCTTTAAAAACAGGAAGGAGACTCTGCGTCTTCTGATTTCGGCCGGTGCAAGTCTGCCTCTGATCTATTTCACTTCGGAAAACAAGAAGAATCCCCTGACTGCCCCTATGTTCTGCATGCTGCTGAGAAAACATATCAGCAACGGACGGATCCTTAGTGTCAGTCAGCCCGGACTTGAACGGATCGTGGAGATCGACATCGAGCACCTTAACGAGATGGGTGATCTCTGCCGGAAGAAACTGGTGGTGGAGATCATGGGAAAACACAGCAATATCATCTTCCTGGACCAGTCCGGCATGATCATTGACAGTATCAAGCATATCTCAAGCCAGATCAGCTCTGTCAGGGAGGTCCTCCCGGGCAGGCAGTACACCTATCCGCCCAACCAGGGAAAGATCGCCATCTATGATATGGACCCGGACTGGTATGCCGATGTTCTCCTTAAGAAGCCGGTAAGCATCCAGAAGGCTATCTACGGCTCTCTTTCCGGGATCAGCCCCCTGCTGGCAAATGAAATGTGTTACCGGGCCGGGATCGACGGAAATGATTCGGCAGCTTCGGTGGAGGGGGACAAGGCCCTTGCCCTCTACGGGGAGCTTGGCAGACTGAAAACCTGGCTGGAAGACGGCAGATTCACCCCGAATATCATCTATCAGGGAAATGAACCGGTGGAGTTTTCCTCCTTCCGTCTACTGGGGCAGAGTGACCGGGAAGCCGTGTATTTTGACTCCATATCCGAGGTACTGGAACGCTACTATGCAGAGAGGGAAGTCAATACGAGGATCAGGCAGAAATCCACCGATCTTCGGAAGGTAGTGGGCAATGCCATAGAAAGGGCAGCCAAGAAATACGACCTTCAGGCAAAACAGCTTAAAGACACGGAAAAAAGAGAACAGTACCGTATCTATGGTGAACTTCTTCACACCTATGGTTATGAGGTCACCGAAGGGCAAAAGGAACTGACCTGCACGAATTATTACGACGGAAAAGAGATCCGGATCCCACTGGATCCCCAGCTTTCCGCCATGGAAAATGCAAAGAAGTATTTCGACCGCTATAACAAGCTGAAAAGGACCCATCAGGCCCTTTCCGGTCTGGTGGAGGAAACCCGGCAGGAGCTGGCCCATCTGGAATCCGTCAGCAATTCCCTGGAGATCGCCAGGGATGAGGCTGATCTTTCCATGATCAAGGAAGAGCTTACACAATACGGTTATGTCCGTCGGCACGGACAGGGAAAGAAAGGTTCAGGAGCAAAAAGCAGGCCCTTCCACTATGTTTCCTCCGACGGTTTCCATATCTATGTGGGAAAAAACAATTTTCAGAATGATGAACTGACCTTCCGTTTCGCCAACGGCAAGGACATGTGGTTCCATGCCAAAAACATGGCAGGCTCCCACGTGATCGTCAAACTGGAGACAGCGGACCAGCTTCCTGACCGGACCTACGAGGAAGCAGCCAGGCTGGCTGCCTACTACTCCAAGGGAAAAAATGCCCCCAAGGTGGAGATAGATTACACCGAAAGGAAGAACCTGAAGAAGCCTCCCCAGGCCAAACCGGGATTCGTCATCTACCATACCAACTATTCCATGAATATCGAGCCGGATATCAGCGGGATCACCAGGATCCCTGACAGATAAACCGGATATCTTAGCATATAAATAACCCCTTTCCAAAGATGAGATCCCGTGGAAAGGGGTTTGTTTATGCTCTATGTATTTTCCATGTATTTATATGTATTTCTTCTGTAATTATCTTATTGGGTTATTCCCCAAGGCTTTGATACAGATCTTCATAGGCTCTTGCGGCGTGAGCCCAGGAATTGTCCTTTTTCATGGCTGCTCTTATTCTTCCCTCCCAATATTCGGGATGAGTCCGGTAAAGGGAGAAGGCTCTCTTCAGGCAGTTATGGAAGGCGAACCTGTCGAAACGGTCAAAAAGAAATCCTGTCCCCCGGGCAGACAGCCGGCCGTCATCCTCGATGGTATCTTTCAGTCCGCCTGTTGCCCTGGCCAGAGGGAGGCATCCGTACCGCTGTGCCATCATCTGGTTGAGACCACAGGGTTCGAATCTGGAGGGCATGAGAGTCAGGTCACAGGCACCGTAGATCTGTTTTGCCAATTCATCCTGGTACAAGTTCCGGACATAGACCCGGTCAGGGTATTTTTTCTGATAATTGCGGAAGATCTCTTCCACCTTCTCCTCTCCTTCTCCCAGAACATAAAGCTGGGCACCCTCATCCAGCACATCTTCCAGTACTTCTTCCAGCAGGTCATAGCCCTTCTGGTCGGTGAGCCTGGACACGATCCCCATGGTGAAGGCGTCCGGATCCTCCTTCAGGCCTGTCTTATTCTGCAGGAAGAGTTTATTGGCCCTTCTGGCCGTCTCAAAAGTATCAACGGTGAAGGTTTGTGCCAGGTACGGATCATTTTCCGGATCATACATGTGCCAGTCGATCCCGTTGGTGATCCCGCTCAGATAGGGACTTCGGAAAGCCAGGGCCTGGAAGAGTCCTTCCCCGTATTCCGGGGTCTTGATCTCCTCCGCGTAGGCAGCACTCACTGTTGTGATCCGGTCCGCGCAGTTGATCCCCCCTTTAAGCATATTGGCCTGGCCGTAGTTTTCCATCATATCATAGCTGAATATATAGTCCGGAAGTCCGGTGATGTCTTTCATATGACCAATTTCAGTGATTCCCTGAAATCTGAGGTTGTGAATGGTCAGTATGGTCTTTATCCGGGCGTAATAGGGGTCCTGTATGTACATGGACTTCAGATAGACCGGAAGCAGGGCAGTCTGCCAGTCATGGCAGTGGATGATGTCAACGGGAAGCTCCAGATAGCTCAGCATTTCAAGAACAGCTTTGGAGAAAAAAGCGAATTTCTCCACATCCAGCCAGATATCACTGTAAGGCTGCGGCCCGGAGTAGTACTGATCATTGCGGATAAAATAGACATCCATGTCATCCTGCCTGAGGAAGGCAAGCTCGGCCATCCCTTCTCTCCATCCCAGTTTTACCGGAAAAGAGAACAGAGTTTCAGCCTTTCGTCCGTATTCCGGAAGAATGCATTCATAACCGGGGATGACCAGACTGACTTTCAGATCCAGCTGATTCAGCGCCCTGGGAAGAGAACCGATCACGGAACCCAGTCCACCGGTTTTGATGAAGGGTGCAGACTCTGCGGCCACGAAAAGTACATGCTTCATATCATATGCCTCCTCTTCTTCCGATTTTATCTAAAATTTGAACAGAACTTTTTTGATGATTATACACCATCTGCAATAATTCTAAAAGAAAAAAATCCTTAAGCATCATGGTCATAAGTTATGGCGGACCTGCTTAAGGATTTTTTTCTGTTTTTAATCAGAGAGACACTTTATATTTCTTAACAGAACATACACTTATTCTCAGTCATTAAGACTGGTCTTGAAGGATACTTCATGTTTGATGTCGTACCAGTTGAACATCTCGTCAACCACTTCTTTTTCCTGCTTGGCAGTAAACGCGCTGATCAGAGGAACAATGACCAGGCCTCCCACCATAGCCACAACACCGGAGTTGATGGATGACCGGAAGATGTAGCCAAGGACAGGGCCCCATCCGCTGATATCCATGCCGGAAAGGGAAATGATCATCTGAAGAACAGCGATGCTGCATCCCCATACGTAGCAGACAGCCGTGGCCGCTTTGGTGACCCCTTTCCAGTAGAGACCGTAGAGGAATGGTGCCAGGAATGATCCTGCAAGGGCTCCCCATGAAACACCCATCATCTGGGCGATGAAAGTCACCTCCGGATGTGAATCCTTAAAGATGGCGATCAGGGCAGATACGGCGATAAAGAAGACAATGAATATCCTCATGTAGAATACCTGTTTCTTCTCATCCATCTCTTCCTTGGATGCAACCTTGATCACATCGAGGGTAAAGGTGGATGAAGAGGTAAGAACCAGGGATGACAGGGTCGACATGGAAGCCGACAGTACAAGCACGATAACGATGGCAATGATGATGGACGGCAGCGTGGAAAGCATGCTCGGGATAATGGTATCAAAAAGAGGCTTTCCTGTTGCTTCATTGTAGCTGATCTTGTCTGCGTACAGACGTCCGAATCCGCCGAGGAAGTAACACCCGCCGGCTACGACGATGGCAAACAATGTTGAGATCACGGTGCCCTTCTGGATATCATGCTCACTCTTGATGGCATAGAATTTACCGACCATCTGGGGAAGTCCCCAGGTTCCGAGAGAGGTCAGGATAACGACAAACAAGAGGGCCAGAGGATCGGGTCCAAGGAAGGAGGTAAACGCTCCGCCTGACCATCCCTCGCATTCCACTGCGGAAAGCTTTACGGTGGTGGCAAGTAAACCGCCGTTCTGGGCGATCACTGAGTAGATTACCGCGCAGATTCCGAACAGCATGATGATTCCCTGAATGAAGTCATTAATGGCGGTAGCCATGTAACCGCCGACGATTACGTAGATTCCGGTAAGAACAGCCATGATCAGAATGACTGCGTAGTAGGGAATGTTGAAAGCCATTCCGAACAGACTGGAAAGACCGTTGTATAAGGAAGCTGTATAAGGGATCAGGAAAATGAACACGATGGCCGAAGCAGCTACCTTAAGGGGTGTGGACTGAAACCGTTTGCCGAAGAAATCCGGCATGGTCTTGGCGTCCAGATGCTGGGTCATGATCCTGGTTCTTCTGCCCAGGATGATCCATGCGAGAAGTGAGCCGATAAAGGCGTTGCCAAGTCCTGCCCAGGTGCTGGCCATGCCAAAATTCCAACCGAACTGTCCCGCATAACCGACAAAGATTACTGCGGAGAAATAAGATGTTCCGAAAGCGAAGGCGGTGAGCCAGGGACCTACGGATCTTCCTCCGAGAACAAAACCATTGACATCGGTTGCATGTTTTCTCGTACTATAGCCAACGTAGATCATCACTCCGAAAAAGACGACCAACATGACTGCACTTAAAACTTCTTTTGACATTTCTACTTTCCTCCTGAAACTTTTTAAATATAAAGCTTTAAATGATAAATGCTTTAAAGCACTGAAGTTAATATAACTTATTCTTCATTCCTTGTCAAGGATTTTTTTCAAAAAACTTACGAAAGAGCAGATTCACGTTAAAGGACGTAAATCTGCTCTTTATGTTCTGTTCATTTTCTAGCTGTGTGGATACCGGCGGACACTTCTCTCCCGCCAGGTGATCAGCCTCTGTTCTGCTGAGCGACAAGCTGATCTGCACCGTATTTTCTTCTAAGGGCAGGCTTCTCGATCTTTCCGGTGGCATTTCTCGGCACATCCGCAAAGATGATCTTCTTGGGACGTTTATAACGGGGAAGCTGATGGCAGTATTTCTCGATCTCTTCCTCCGTACATTCCATACCCGGAACGATCTGGATAATGGCACCCGTAATCTCTCCCAGACGTTTGTCCGGAAGACCGATCACAGCCACGTCTGAAATTTTGTGGTAGGCACTGAGGAAATTCTCGATCTGAACCGGATAGATATTCTCCCCGCCGGAGATGATGACGTCTTTTTTCCTGTCCACAAGGAAATAGAATCCGTCCTCATCCTGCATGGCCATATCCCCGGTGAACAGCCAGCCGTCCTTCAGGGTCTCTGCTGTTGCCTTGGGATCGTTATAATAACAGGTCATCACTCCGGGCCCTTTGACGCAGAGTTCTCCTACTTCTCCCTGTTCCACAGCATTGCCTTCCTCATCCACGATCTTACACTCCCAGCGGTAACCCGGTACACCGATGGCTCCCACCTTATGGACATTCTCCACACCCAGATGCACGCATCCGGGACCGGTAGATTCGGACAGACCATAGTTGGTATCGTAATCATGATGGGGGAAGTATTGCTTCCAGTGGCGGATCAGTGACGGGGGCACCGGCTGAGCGCCGATATGCATCAGTCTCCACTGGTCCAGTTTGAAATCCTCGATCTTCAGTTCGCCTGAATCCAGTTTCTCCAGGATCTCCTGGGCCCATGGCACAAGAAGCCAGACCACGGTACACTGCTCCTCGGAAACAGCATTTAAGATGATCTCCGGGGAAGTTCCGATCAGGATGACTGCTTTGGCGCCTGCGCAGAGACAGCCCATCCAGTGGAATTTGGCTCCCGTATGATACAACGGAGGGATACAGAGGAAGTTATCTCCCCTGGCGATGCTGTGATGTTTCTGCTCCATCTGAGCGGCCTGAAGAAGGCTTTCATGATTGTGCAGGATCGCTTTGGGGAAACCTGTGGTTCCCGAGGAGAAATAGATGGCAGCATCGTCTTCATCATCAAGACGGATCAGGGGCGGCTGGCTGGATGCATCTGCCACCAGGGCATGATAGCTCTCCGCAAATGTAGGACATCCGTCCCCGACATAGATGAGCAGTCTTGATGCGATGTCTTCTTCGATGGCTTCAAGACGGCCGATGAACTGATTGCCGAAGAAAAGGACCTGGACTTCCGCAAGATTAAGACAATATTTGATCTCATCTGACGCAAAGCGGAAATTAAAGGGTACCGCAATAGCGCCGGTCTTCAGTATACCGAAATAGATGGGAAGCCATTCAAGACAGTTGAACATAAGGATGGCTACTCTGTCACCCTTCTTTACTCCCTTGGAAAGAAGCATATTTGCGACGCGGTTTGCTTTTTCGTCAAAAACACTCCAGGTGATCTCCCGGCGATACGGCTGGTCATCAACATGCTGGACCAGGTCGTACTCTTTCCAGGTTACCCTTTTCACATGCTCTGTCACGGTGGGATTAAGCTCTACCAGCGCAACTTCGTCTCCATATAGCTTATGATTTCTTTCCAATAAATCTGTAACCGGCATTTTTCTATCTCCCTCATTCTTCATTGATTAACACTTTTGGACTTTATTTCTTTTACTGTCTAAAGCATAAATGTAAAATAACACAACAATTTATAAATGTCAACTGTTGTTTATGCATATTTATTCCTGACTTGTAATAATGTATATTAATGTATAAAGAGAAAGAGGAAAATGAGAAAAATGATTAAGGATATTCCCGGAATTTATGCTATAATGATTATCAGTCTATTCTATAAAGAAAAGAGGAATAAAATATGCTGAACAAACGAATGGTAGGACTCGGAACCCAGCGTTCCGTGATCCGTGAACTTTTTGAATTCGGAAAAAAACGTGCCGCAGAAGTAGGATCCGAGAATGTATTTGATTTCTCTATCGGAAATCCCAGTGTTCCTGCTCCTGATGCAGTCAATGAGACGGCCATGCGGCTGATCAGGGAAACGGATCCCGTCTTCCTGCACGGATATACCAGTGCCCAGGGTGACGCAGCCTCCCGTGAGAAGATTGCTGCTTCCATCCGCAGAAGATACGACATGGAAGCAAAGGCAGATGAACTTTATATCACGGTAGGTGCTGCCGCAGGTCTTTGCTGCTGTCTGAACGGTCTTTGTAATCCCGGTGACGAGGTGATTGTCTTTGCCCCTTATTTCCCGGAATATAAGGTATTTATCGAAGGTGCAGGTGCCGTCATGCGTCTGATTCCCGCAGATGTGGAAGCTTTCCAGATCGATTTTGAAGCCCTGTCCGACGCAGTAAATGAAAAGACCAAGGCAGTGATCGTCAATTCACCCAACAACCCCAGCGGCTGCGTCTATTCTGAGGCGACTATCAAAAAGCTTTCTTCCCTGCTGGAAGAAAAATCCGCAGAATACGGAGAGCCTATTTTCATCATCGCGGACGAGCCTTACAGAGAGATCGCTTTTGACGGTACGGTTGTCCCCTATATCCCGAAATACTACAAGAATACCCTGGTCTGCTATTCCTGGTCAAAATCCCTCTCCCTCCCCGGGGAACGTCTGGGATATATCTTTGTCCCGGGTCAGGTGACGGACCATGAACTGGTCTACGCCGCCTGTGCAGGTGCCGGACGTTCTCTCGGCTATGTGAACGCTCCCTCTCTCTTCCAGAGAGTCTGTGCGGAATGCGTGGAGCTGACTTCGGACATCTCCATCTATGAGACAAACCGAAATCTGCTGGTGAAAGGTCTTCGGGACCTTGGATACCATGTAGTTGAGCCAGGCGGAACCTTCTATATGTTCCCAAGGACCCTCATTGAAGACGACGTGGCTTTCTGTGAAAAGGCCCGTGATTTCAATCTGCTGATCGTACCGGGCACAGGGTTTGGCTGTCCGGGACATACCCGTATCTCCTACTGTGTTCCTACGGAAGTGGCGGAAAGGTCTCTCGATGCTTTTGCCAAGCTTGCCGACTTCTATCGATAAGGCAGCTGGCGGAAAGAAGGAAATATG